>Ga0209668_10000966_pt1 | contig 12085 bp, 13 predicted proteins | sample FrelakmetPLP11PL_FD_187150 | JGI IMG/M metagenome (GOLD analysis project Ga0209668, IMG submission 187150) | Freshwater lake sediment microbial communities from the University of Notre Dame, USA, for methane emissions studies - PLP11 PL (SPAdes)... | ecosystem: Environmental > Aquatic >... | reverse complement strand
AGGGGGCAGGGGGCAGGGAGCAGGGAGCAGGGGGAATATTTCTTCCCAATGACAACTGACAACTGACCAATTACCAATCACCAATTCTCTAACTTTTGAAATAATAGGGCTACTTTATCTAAATCTTTGTTACCTGGTGAGTGTTCGACACCACTAGATAGGTCAATACCATTGGGTTTAATTTGACTTAAAGCAGTCAAAACATTATCTGGTGTGAGTCCTCCGGCTAAGAACCAAGGAAGACTAGGGCTAAATTGCTGATTTAGTTGATGCCAATCTAAGGTTTGTCCTGTTCCTCCTAGCTGTTGGGGATGGTAAGCATCAAGTAGTAGAGTATCTACATAATCTGTGTAATGTATGGTGGTTTGTAGATGCTCTAAACTGCGGACTCGCAAGGCTTTGATAATTTCCACTTGGGGTAGGGATTGACGTAATTGCTGGCAAAATTCTGGTGTTTCGTCTCCATGTAGCTGGACACCGGTTAAACCAGACTTTTTAACTATTTGACTAATTTCAGAAATAGTAGTGTTAGCAAAAACGCCAATTTTATCAATATTTTTGGAAATCGGGGCGTTGCCTTTAGCCAGTGCAGCTATGGCTGCCTGAATTTGGGCTATGGTAACGTAACGAGGAGAAGTGGGAACACAGATAAATCCTAGTGCTGTTGCACCCAAGGCAGCTATAGCTAGAGACTGCTCTGGTTGAGTAATACCGCAAATTTTAACCCGCATTTCTATCAGAAAAGTTACAAATAATCACAAAAGTATCTTAATTCAAGTTAAAAACTTTTGCTTTGTCCTGGGTAATTTTATAATTCTGTAGGACTATATTCATTTTTTCATTTAGGAGAAAACAATTTCATGTCATCAATTTTATTAGCCGCAGCATCCGTTCCTGTTACACCAGTGTGGAGTCCTACAGTCGGTATCATTATCAGTGCCAGCAGCGCAGTTGTATTATTATTTACTTTTGCACTGAAGTCTGCTAAAGTTGGACCTGGGATGCCTGTATTGCCTGTAAGTGTACCAGGATTCATTGGAGCAATGGCTTTTGGTCATGTAATTGGTATTGGTATTGTGTTAGGACTAACTAATATTGGTCGTTTGTAAGTTGGATTAACAAATACCAGATCCCCGACTTCTTGGAGAAGTCGGGGATCTATGCTATTTAAAATTGTCTATCCTAGAGTTATACATACATTTCTCTCTATAAAATAATTTCTGGAAATATCTAAGTAATGCAAACTTGGCAAATAGGTTCTTTATTTGGCATTCCTTTATTTTTAGACCCCTTATGGTTTGTGATTTTGGGGCTAACAACTCTGAATTTTGGGTTAGCTTATCAGCAATGGGGGGCTATTGGGGGTTGGAGTGCTGGTTTGATGATGGCACTGCTGTTATTTGCTTCGGTGCTGCTACATGAGTTGGGACATAGCTTGGTGGCACAATCCCAAGGTATTAAGGTGAATTCGATTACTTTGTTTTTGTTTGGGGGGGTGGCGGCAATTGAGGAGGAGTCAAAAACTCCTGGTCAGGCTTTTCAGGTGGCGATCGCTGGTCCTGCGGTCAGTGTGATGCTATTTGTCTTACTGCGTCTAGGTGCAAGCGTGATTCCTGATAGTAACCCCTTGCATGAAATGATGGGGGATTTATCGAGGATTAACTTGGTGGTGGCTTTATTTAATTTAATTCCTGGTTTGCCTTTGGATGGGGGACAGGTATTAAAAGCGGCTTTGTGGAAAGTTACAGGCGATCGCTTTCAAGCGGTACACTGGGCGGCAAAGGCTGGACAAATTTTGGGTTATGGGGCGATCGCTTTGGGTTTTGCTATTGACTTCTTTACCAGAGAATTTATCACGGGTTTATGGATTGTTTTGATCGGTTGGTTTGCCGTGCGTAATGCTAACAGTTATGACCGTGTTACCACATTACAAGAAACTTTACTCAAGTTAGTAGCAGCCGATGGTATGACTCGTAATTTTCGGGTTGTTGATGCCAATCAAACATTGCGAGAATTCGCTGATTCCTATCTTTTAGAAACCACTGCACCACAAGTTTATTTTGCTGCTGCTGATGGTCGTTATCGAGGTTTAGTTAATATTAATGACTTGCGAACAACCCAAAGAAGTGAATGGGAAAATCAAACTTTACAAACTATTGTTCATCCTTTGACGACAATTCCCACTGTGATTGAATCTACTTCTTTGGCTGAAGTAATTAAGAAATTAGAAACCGAACAATTAGCTCAAATTACTGTTCTTTCTCCTGCGGATGCTGTTGCTGGTGTCATTGATAGAGGGGATATTGTCCAAGCATTAGCACAAAAGTTGAATTTGCCCATCACTACTGCGGAAATTAAGCGAATTAAGGAAGAAGGGAGTTTCCCAGCAGGGTTACAATTAGGGGCAATAGCAAAGTCTGTAGAACCATAAAAATGTCTGAATCAGGATACTCAAGATTAAAAGATTCTCAGGATTAAGGATGTTTGATGATTAATAAATCCTGTAAATCCTTAAATCCTGTAAATCCTGATTCTGACAATAAAATTCTTATTTAGCGCTCACTACCATCTCTAGGGGATTAGGAACATATTGGAATGTTGGTTCAGAATTCCAAGGACCACGCTGATCTTTACCATCTCCATCTGTTGATAAATTATAATAAAGAGAGACAGTTTCATCTGGTTGGATATTCCCAAAAAGAGGTTCAGTCAACTTACCTAGAGAATCCAACGCCTTCATAAACATCTGAGTATGAGAAATTTCCCGCGTTAACAAATGTACTAAAGTCTGTTTAGTTCCTTCATCTGTTGCTAGTTTAATCAACTCTTCGTAAGTTTGCCTAGCACCAGCCTCAGCAGCAATGTTAGCACGTAAATCGCGGACAACATCACCACCTTCATTCAAATAACTTGCTGTCCAAGTATTTCCCTGACTATCAAGAAAATGGGGTCCCATACCTCGAATAGCAAATAAGGTACTTTTATATGCTTCTGTTTGGTCGGTATTTTTTGTGTGTATTTCAATGAGTTTACCAACCATTTCTAAATGGCCAAATTCTTCGATAGCAATATCCTGGAGCATATCCTTAATTCCAGGATTTTCTACATGAAAAGATTGTACCCAATATTGCAAAGCGGCGGAGAGTTCACCAGTTGCACCACCAAATTGTTCTAACATCAACTGAGCAAAACGGGGATTTGCTTCATCAACCTTGACAACATGAATTGATTCTTTTTTGTGAAAAAACATAATTTTAGCTCCTGCAAACTTTCACCTAAAAAAACACAATTTATCATCCTAACTATTGTTAAGTTATACTCTGCTGCTTCTTTGCCATAACCCCCATAAATAAATCGCAATAATTGCCCCTATAACTGCCACTACTACTCCAGGAATACTTAAAGATGCGGATGTAAGTTGTAAAGTCCCTGTACGGATGAGAGTAAATAAAGTTCCACCGATAAAAGCACCAACAATACCTAATATCATGGTGGATATCATCCCCCCACCTTGATAACCAGGATAGATTGATTTGGCAATTACACCAGCTAATAGTCCTAAAATTATCCAAGTAATAATATTCATGGATGTCCTCAAAAATTTGACTCAAGTTATGTCAAATTTATCAAAGCTTCATATTATTTATTTCTATCTAATGACATAAACTATATAAATCAAAAGGTATGTAGTTTTGTTCTCTCCATAAATCATCACTACATACCAATTCTAATTAAATAGAACGAGAGAATTTTGTCTCTCTAGTTCTTGTATGAGTATCGAAAACAACCGCAATATTTCTAACTAGCAATCTGCCAATATCAGTAATATAGATTTCATCAGCTAAGACATTTACTAATCCATCAGTTTGTAGAGGTGCTAATTCTTTGAGTTCATAGGAGAAATATTTATCAAAATTGATCTGATATTTCTGTTCAATTTCTGACTTATTTAGTTGAAAGTGAGACATTATGGACATAATTACATCCCGTCTAATAATGTCATCTTGAGTGAGTTTAATGCCTTTACTGGTAGGAATTACACCACTCGCAACCGCTTTGTAATAATCCTTTAATTCCTTGTGGTTTTGAGCATAGGCATCTTCTAACATACTAATAGATGTAGCTCCAAACCCAAATAATTCGGTTTCTGCATGGGTAGTATAACCTTGGAAATTACGTTTTAGTGTACCATGACGTTGAGCGATCGCTAATTCGTTATTATTTTTGGCAAAATGATCCATGCCAATAAACAGGTACTCGTTATTAGTTAATTCCTCAATTGTCATTTTGAGAATCTCTAACTTTTCTTCTGCTCCCGGTAATGTGTCTTGAGGAATCATTTTCTGCACAGGTTTAATCCAAGGTACATAGGCAAAATTAAACACGACAATTCTATCAGCATCTAAAGCCATTGTCTTGTGTAATGTTTCCCGGAAAGTCTCAAGAGTTTGATAGGGTAAACCATAAATTAAGTCTACATTCACACTATCAAATTCAGCTTCTTTAATCCAACCCATAACATCAAACAGTAATGATTCTGGTTGAATGCGATTCACGGCTTTTTGTACTTCTGGGTTGAAATCTTGAATACCAAAACTAATCCGGTTAAAGCCAATATCCCGCAAGAATAAGATATAATCTCTATTTACATAGCGGGGATTAATTTCAATAGATACTTCGGCATCTGAAGCAATTTGGAAATTATGAGTAATATTTTTCCACAAAAATTCTACTTGATTAAGTTCTAAATAATTTGGTGTACCTCCACCCCAATGAATTTGAAGCACCTTTCTATCTTTATCAATTAAAGCTGAAGTGTTTTTGATTTCCTGTTCCAAATGTTCTAGATATGGAATGGCCATATTCTTGTTATTGGTAATTACTGTATTGCAACCACAGAAATAGCAAGCACTTTGGCAAAAAGGAATATGGAAGTACAAAGATAGGGGAGTTTTTCGTTGATTGGAAGCGGTAATTACAGATTGAAACTCTCTTGCGGTGAAATTTTCACTTAATTCTGTTGCTGGGGGATAACTCGTGTATCTGGGAGCGCGAGTATCATACTTTTGAATTAGATCAAAATCAAACTTAACGCCAGGTAATAGAAAAACCATTACAGTCTCCAATAAATGTGAGTATATTTCTGTGTAGTTGGGAAGTAATTAATTTTCCCGATTTAATGTTGTAATTTAGGATTTAGCAAATAGAATATGTTTATTCTATTTGTTTGTAGTTAGCATTATTTTTTGACGAACCACAGAGGCACAGAGAACTCAGAGGAAGAGGAATGTTGTAATTTAGGATTTAGCAAATAGAATATATTTATTCTATTTGTTTGTAGTTAGTATTATTTTTTGACGAACCACAGAGGCACAGAGAACTCAGAGGAAGAGGATGGATTTTTATATAATTCATCGTTGCTCAAGTTAATTGAATGATGAATTATATTTTTGTAAATTATGCAGGGACTTAAACTAAATCATTGTAAGTGGCTCTACCAAGAGCTTCGATTAAGATACTTTCCAATTCTTGAAGTATCTGCATATTTAACTTAAAAGCATGGTTGGCTTCTGCTACAATTTTGTCAGCGGTTGTATCATCAATATTAACTTTATCTAATGCTTGACGATACTTTCCTTTGAAAGTCTGCTTGTCTGGAATTTGCTGAAAATTGTAAAAGGAAGTTCCTTCATGTCCAGAAAGTTTTAAGGCTGACTGAGCAATTTTTTGGAGCATTTGCCCACCAGAAAGATCACCCAAATAACGAGTATAGGAATGAGCTAACAATAGTGCAGGTTCATGAGTGGAAATTTGTTGGATACGCGCGATATAAGCTTGGGCGGCAGGTGAAGGGGTGATGCGTTTGTGCCATTGACTTCCATAATAAAATAACATATCTTGCTCTAGGGAAGATTGGCGATTTAGTTCAGGAAAATAAATCAAACTAATCACAGGATGCTGTTTATGTTTCTCAATTGCTGCTTCTAGTTCACTATAAACAAAATAGAAATTTCTCAACAATTGAATGAAACAATCTCTATCTACAACTCCTTTGACAAAACATTTCATGAAGCCGAGATTTTCTGAATCTGTATGCGCTTGTTGAGTTCCTACACGCAGTTTCATGGCCAAATCATTACTCATTCTTAGTTCCTTCTTGTTTACTTGTCAGGGTTTGCAAATTTCAACGACTTGTTTAAGCTGTTAGGCGGCTAAATTGTATAATCATAAATTTCTAAACTCTTGTGGCACAGGCATCTTGCCTGTCTCATTTATACAAATTAAATGCACAACAGCTTATCAGTTCACCGTCGTTATCATGACAGGAAAATTGCTATTCTCTGGGAATAGGGTTTTGAGAATAATTTCTCTAGCACAAATTACTACCGATGTGGATTTCGCCTATTTTTACTGCTCCTGAAATTATTTAACTATTATTCTTTGTATAACTATAAGAGTATTCATATTTATTTATGGTTTCATAAATACATTTGTCCCGGAAATAGGTATTTAAACTATACGAAAATTAGAATAATTCAGTATTTTTGTAAGAATTAGTTTCAATAATTTAACTGATGACTAATAACAAATATTTATGCTTATATAATTTTAAGGCAGATAATGGTAAAGGGACTACTTATGGTTAAATCGTTGGATAAACCGCCACTTGATTTATCGAAATCGGGTGTAAAAACACCAGTTCAAGAAACATTATTAACACCCAGGTTTTATACCACTGACTTTGATACAGTGGCAAAAATGGATATTTCTGGGTATGAAACGGAATTAAGGGCTGTAATTGACGAACTCAAGGCTGATTATAACCGTCATCACTTTGTGCGAGATGATGAATTTAAGCAAGGTTGGGATCACATTGTTGGTGAAAAACGACTTGCTTTTATTGATTTTTTAGAACGTTCTTGTACTTCGGAATTTTCTGGGTTTTTACTATTTAAAGAATTATCTCGTCGTCTCAAGGATAGTAACCCTTTGCTATCAGAAGCATTTGCTTATTTAGCACGAGATGAAGCCCGTCATGCTGGCTTTTTGAATAAGTCAATGGCAGATTTTAACCTTTCCCTTGACTTGAGTTATCTGACTAAAAATCGTACCTATACATTTTTCCCAATCGAGTGGGTTATTTACACAGTTTATCTATCGGAAAAAATCGGTTATTGGCGCTATATTTTAGTATATCGCCACATGGAAAAAAATCCAGAGTACCAGTTTTATCCTCTATTTAGGAAGTTTGAAAGCTGGTGTCAAGATGAGAATAGACACGGTGATTTTTTCAAGGCTTTGTTACGTTCTCAACCCCAGTTATGGAATAATTGGAAATCTCGGCTATGGGTACGGTTCTTCCTATTAACTGTATTCGCTACCCACACTATGACAGTATTTGAAAGAGGGAATTTCTATGAGATATTAGGTATGCACCCTCGTAAGTACAATACTCAAGTAATTGAGGAAACCAACAAAACCGCAGCTAAGGCATTTCCAATTATTTTAAATACCAATCACCCCTACTTTTTTTGGTATTTAGAACAATGTGCATTGTATAATCAGAAAATAATTGATCTCAATCAAATTAATGATTGGGGAATTGTGAAATTTATCCAAAAAATTCCCTTAACTTTAATGATTTTTTGGTATATGTTCAAGATTTTTCTGATTAAACCCATAGATACAGAAGCAACTCGTGAACAAGTTTGTTAGTTAGAGAAAGGGGAAAGGTGACGAATAACAAGATCCCCGACTTCTTAGAGAAGTTGGGGATCTAATCCTTAATACTTATTTTTCACTTTTTAATTGCAATGGCGTATATTTTCCCCCTAATGCTTCAACAATAGCGCGGGTATTTGCTGCCATCATTCTTATATAAGTATCACCATTACTACCTTTTGCCCCAATAGAATCAGAATAAAGTCGAGTTGGTGCTAATTTTACTCCGGCTTCTTCGGCTACTGTTTTAATTAAAGCTGGATTAATTGTTGTTTCCGCAAATATGGCGGGAACACCGATTTCTTTAACTGATTCAACTAACTTTTTCACGGTTTGGGCACTGGGTTGTTCTTCCGTACTAATGCCGATTAAAGTTCCCGCGATCGCTATTTTATAAGCATTGCCATAATATTGAAAAGCATCATGAGTAGTGATTAATTTCCGTTTATCTGCGGGAATAGTTTGGATTTGTTGAACAATCCAAATATGTAATTGCTGTAATTCATCAGTTAGCTTTTGGGCATTTTGAGTAAATTTTTCTTTGTCTTCTGGTGACAATTCAATTAAACTATCTCGAATGGCTTTCACCATAGATATAACATTTTCTGCACTGCCCCAAACGTGAGGATCTGGAACAATTTGTCCTTTACCTTTATCTAATTTTAAGGATTTAACAACTTCCCCCACAGGGATTTTTTTGACTGTCCCTCCAGCAGCATTCATTAACTTAATTAATCCCGGTTCTAAATTGTAACCGTTATACAAAATCAAGTTAGCTTTTTCTAAAATCCGACTATCTGCGGGTACAGGTTCGTAACCGTGAGGATCTGTACCTGGTTTAAGAATACCCGTAATCTGTACTTCTTCTCCACCAATTTCTTCAGCTAAATTAGCAATAATGGTACTCGTTGCTACAATCTGGGGTTTACTATTCCCCTGGGGTTGGGAGTTGGGAGTACAACCCATTAAGGCCAAAGATAAGAACATTCCTAGACAAAGGGAGAACCTAACCCCCAACCCCTTCCCTGGGAGAGAAGGGGAGTAAGAATCAAAGCCTCTCTCCACATAGGGGAGAGGTTTAGAGAGGGGTTTCAGTAATAAGTCATACATTGTATTAAGTATTAGTTTCATTTATATCACTGATTACTTCTAATTATAGATATTCTCATATTTCTCTCATTTTTGTGGTAAGCTCGAAAAATAAGTATTTTAACTAAGGTTATGCAAAACGTTTCTTTTTACCAAAAATTTAGCATATCTCCCAAAAATCAAGTAGATATACTTACAGAAACTATCAAACCTATTGACATGAATTCATCAACAACAATCAATGTTACTCATGTATGTGTACATTATCGCACACAGGAAGCATTGAGAGACGTTAATTGTATAATTAAGCCAGGAAAAGTCACAGGTATTTTTGGTCCTAATGGCGCGGGTAAAAGTACATTAATGAAAGCCATTTTGGGATTAGCTCCCATGAGTAGTGGTAAAGTTTTATACAAAAATCAGCCTTTAATGCAGCAACTAGAAAAAGTCGCTTATGTACCACAACGTAGCCAAATTGACTGGAATTACCCCGCTACTGTGTGGGATGTAGTGATGATGGGGCGTGTCAAAAAAACAGGATGGTTACGGAGTTTTTCCACAGTTAGCCGCCAAATAGCCAAACAAGCATTAGCAAGAGTGGGAATAGAAGAATTAAAAAATCGCCCCATTGGTGAACTTTCAGGAGGACAACAACAACGGGTATTTTTAGCCAGGGCGTTAACTCAAGAAGCGGAAATATTTTGTTTTGATGAACCCTTTGTTGGTATTGATCAAAAAACCCAAGCTATCATATTTGAAGTTTTCCAAGAACTAGCAAAAAACAATAAAATCGTCTTAGTAGTTAATCATGATTTAGGGGAATCAATCACCCATTTTGATGATTTAATCTTACTAAACTGTGAATTAATTGCCACAGGTTCACGGCAACAAGTCTTAACAGAAGAAAACTTAAATAATGCTTATAGCGGGAAAGTAATGTACTTTTCCGACGCAGCATAATAACTGCTAATACCAAATTCTAATGAAGGTGCATAGAATAAAAGTTCAAGAATAATTGAACGCAGATAAACGCGGATGAATTAATGAATGAATTTTATAATTCAATACAGTTCAGTTAGGAATTTTTTCCTCTCTTGTCTCTGTGTCCTCTGTGCCTCTGTGGTTCGTTTTAAAAAAGGTTTTTAGGCTTAACTGAACCAGCGTGTTTTATAATTCTGTGCAGCATCACATAAAATTGGTATGATATCTTCTCTTCCTCTCTTCCTTCGTGTCCTTCGCGCCTTCGTGGTTCATTTTAATCTATGCTTCAAGCACTAATAGAACCGTTGCAATATGGCTTTATGCAGCGTTCCTTAATCATCGCCATATTAGTAGGCTTATTGTGTGCCATTGTTGGTAGTTATTTGATGGTACAACGTTTAGCTTTGCTGGGTGATGCTATTAGTCATTCAGTATTACCAGGACTAGCGATCGCCTTCATGATTGGTGCTAATATCTTTGTTGGGGCGTTTATAGCTGGTGTTTTGAGTACAATGGCTATAGCTGTCATTAAAACCCGATCTCCCATTAAAGAAGATGCCGCTATGGGCATAGTTTTTTCTGCCTTTTTTGCCCTTGGTGTCACCTTAATTACAGTCATTCAAAAAGATAATAAAATTGACTTAAACCATTTTCTTTTTGGTAATATTTTAGGTGTAACTGGGGACGAAGTTAGAGATACAGCTATGATTACAGCTATTGTTTTAATAGTAGTTTTCTTATTATATAAAGAACTGTTATTTTACACATTTGATCCTTTGGGCGCGCAAGCTGCGGGTTTACCAGTTAATCGTTTAAACTTTGGTTTAATGTTGTTAATTGCTTTAACAATTGTTGCCAGTATGAAAGCTGTGGGAGTAATTTTAGTATTATCACTTTTAATTACCCCCGGTGCAACTGCTTATTTGTTAGTCAAACGTTTACACGAAGTGATGATTTTAGGGGCGGTAATTGGGGTAATTTCTAGTATTAGTGGAATGTATCTCAGCTATTTTTATAATTTACCCTCAGGTCCAGCTATTGTGTTAGTAGTTTCGGGTTTATTTACCTTGGCTTTGTTGTTGAGTCCTCGACATGGAATTTTGATATCTATGATAAAGAATAAATAAAATTATCAAATTGGTAATTAAATTACATTTAATGCTTTTTTGTATTTATGTTATTCCACATAAGTAAAGGTTAAGTAAAAGGATTTAAAAGCGGGATACCACAGCTATCAAAATCACGAATGTTGCGCGTGACTAAAGTTAATTGGTGTATTTGGACTGTAGCAGCAATCATCATATCTGCTTGAGTAACTGTTTTACCGCTTAACCTTTGTTGACCTCTTAATTCTCTACAAAGTTTAGCAATTTCAGCCGTGATAGGCAATATTTTACAGTCATTTTTGATAAAATTATCAAACCAAGTTTGAATTTTTAGGTTAGGTTTTGATGTTAAACCATAATGTATTTCTTCCAGAGTAATTACACTAATATTGATGGAAGACAAATTTTTTACCTATATTAAAACACCAGCATTAGGTTGAGGTCGCACTAATTCACTAATAATATTAGTATCACACAAAAAAGTCATGGCACGTATTAAAAAAGTATTAAAAAAAGGGATTTTGTCGATCTTGACGGGAGGGAATTTCTAAATAATAATCTTCTTCCATACATATTTTTTGTAGTTCTTTTACAGCATCGTCTAAAGTCTTTTGTGGCGGATTTTCTACTAAATTTTCTTTGGAAAAACCCACATAAATTTGAGATTGTTGTAGAAACTGTTCAGTTTCTGACAATGAAGAAAACTTGAGTGATTGTTGAATTTGTACAACATTCATGATTCTATTTCTATAAGCTTCTATTGCTAACGATTCTAAAACTTTTTGTGGTAGGTCTTCCCAGTTCTGCTGTAATTGATTACCAATATCTTCAGGAATGGAAATCGTAATTTGCATATTTTTATCCTTGTTAAAAGCACAACAGCTTACTTACTAAACTCCTGGGTATTACCCCTATTTTTGACTTCCCGCAGCGTCTCCTAAGTGACAAATAACCCCCTCAAAATCATCAAACACTGAAGTTACAGTAGCGCAAGCATCTTGCTTGCATTAATTATCCTTGTTAAAAGCACAACAGCTTATTTACTAAACTCCTGGGTATTACTGGGTATTACCCCTACTTTTGACTTCCCGCAGCGTCTCCTAAGTGACAAATAACCCCCTCAAAATCATCAAACACTGAAGTTACAGTAGCGCAAGCATCTTGCTTGCATTAATTATCCTTGTTAA
>Ga0209668_10000965_pt1 | contig 12086 bp, 8 predicted proteins | sample FrelakmetPLP11PL_FD_187150 | JGI IMG/M metagenome (GOLD analysis project Ga0209668, IMG submission 187150) | Freshwater lake sediment microbial communities from the University of Notre Dame, USA, for methane emissions studies - PLP11 PL (SPAdes)... | ecosystem: Environmental > Aquatic >... | reverse complement strand
TTAGACAATTCAAAACTAAATCTAAGAATGCTCAAGAAGCTCATGAGGCAATTCGTCCGACTGACCCGAGTATTACTCCGGAGGAAGTACAGCCTTATCTAGATGATAAACAATATAAATTATATGCTTTAATTTGGAGTAGATTTATGGCGAGCCAAATGAAGCCGGCTATATTCGAGACTATGAATGTGGCTATACAAGACATAGAGTCATCTAAATATACTTTTAGCACCAGTGGTAAGAGACTAGTTTTCGATGGGTTTATGCGAGTTTATGATTTGAAATCTGAGGATGTGATTTTGCCGAATATAGCCAATGGAGAGAATTTAACTACCAAAAAAATTGAGGGAGAACAACATTTTACTCAGCCACCAGCTAGATATAGTGAAAGTAGTTTAGTTAAGGCTCTCGAGACTAATGCTATTGGTAGGCCATCCACCTATGCCTCCATTATCTCTACTATTCAGACTAGAGGCTATGTAGTCAAGAATGATGATAGAAGATTTGCCCCCACAGATATTGGTAAGGTAGTGATAGATATGTTGGTGGAGCATTTCCCCCAAATTGTAGATATTGAATTTACCGCTAAAGTAGAGGAGCAATTCGATGAAATTTCTCTAGGTAAGGACACTTATCAGAAGACAATGGCAGATTTTTATACTCCATTTGAGAAAACTTTGAAAGAAAAAGACAAAACCGTAGATAGGCATCGTGAAATTATTACAAATAGAGCTTGTCCAGAATGTGGAGGACATTTAGAGTTAAAGCGAAGTAAATTTGGTAAATTTGTTGCCTGTACCAATTATCCAGAATGTAAATATACCGATAAAAGTGATGAAGAGAAGCAATTACAAGCTGATTTTGGTGGTGAGAAATGTCCAAATTGTGAAGATGGAATAATGGAGGTTAAATCTGGAAGATTTGGACCATTTTTAGGTTGCTCTAATTATCCAACCTGTAAGACAATCAAAAAAATTGAGAATAAAACTGGAGAAAAATGTCCAGAATGTAAAATAGGGGATATGGTAATGAAAAAAGGAAAACGTGGAGCATTCAAAGCTTGTAACAGGTATCCTGAATGTAAGCATATAGAAGGAGTAAAGAAAAAATCATCATATACTTCTAAGCCCAAGACCAAAAAATAAAAAATAAACTATAAATTTCGTAGTAGAGTCGTCTATAAGAAATTTATAATTCACAACTCAATATTTATAATTTTTCTAAATTTATCTACTGAAAAAGATAAGAAACATCGTAGACAAAATAGATAACAATTGATATACTTATATTATATAATATATACAAATTTATGTTTAATGATATTTTCAGGTATTTATCAATAGACAATCCATTTTTCTTATTTCAAGCTATATTTAGTTTATGGTGGATTTGGCTACCTATTATATTATGGACAATTCTCAAAACCTTTTATTATGACTATATTAAAGGTAATTGGATGGCCAAAAATTTAGAATTTGTATTGTTAGAAATTGTGTTAGAAAAAGGTGAAGAAAAAACTCCTAAATCTATGGAACAATTTTTGACAACTTTACATGGAGGACAAACATCTTATTCTTGGTGGGAAACTAATGTGGAGGGAGCTTTACCTGATATGTTCTCTTTAGAAATTGTATCTCTGGGTGGAAGTTTACATTTTTTAATTCGTACTCATACTAAATATAAAAAAATGGTAGAAAGTGGTATATATGCTGCTTTTCCTGAGGTTGAAATTGTAGAAGTTGCTGATTATACACAAGGTTATACTAATGATAAATTAGAAGTAGAATATGATATTTTTGGACTAGATTTAGGTATGGCTAAAAATGATGCCTATCCCATTCGTACTTATCAACAATTTTTAGATCCTACTATAGATGCTAAAATAAATGATCCTTTAGCTCAGGTTTTAGAAGTTATGGCTAGTATTGAGCCAGATGAACAATTGTGGATGCAATTACCAATTTCTCCCCTTGATGATGCTTTGACTAAAGTTAGTAAAAAAGAATTAGATAAAATCTTAGATAGAGATAATGAAGATAAAAGAACATTTCTGGATAAATATGTAGCTCCTATTATAGAGCTTATTTCATTTGGATTAGTCCCAGCTCCTAAGCCTCCAGCTCCAAAAGAACAAAAATTTGGTATAGATCAAAACCTTACTCCTGGTAAGAAAAATATTATTGAAACCATTGAATATAGTATGACTAAACCTGGCTTTTTAACTGCTTTTAGAATTATTTATTTAGCTCCTAAAGCTATTTTTGACCCATCTCCTGTCAAATCGGTATTAGGATCATTGCAACAATTCAATGATTCTAGTTTGAATTCATTTAAGCCTGATGAGAATACTATTCCTTCAGTGACAGATTTCTTTAATAGGCCAAAACGAGGTTTAGAGAGACTTAGAAAAATTCTATTATTAGATAATTATATCAAAAGAAAATTTGCTAGCACTAAATTCATATTCAATACTGAGGAACTTACAACTATATTTCATTTTCCAGGAGGCTCTGTTACTACTTCCACCTTGAAGAGAGTTCAAGCTAAAAAAGCAAACCCTCCAATTGGACTTCCTATTATTGATAATTAATAAAAATTATTTATGAACTCTAATAATAATAATCAGGATATAACTATTTTAGCTAAAACCAATTTTCATGGGCAAGGGAGAGTTTTTGGTATTAAAAGAGATGACAGGAGAAGACATATGCATATTATTGGAAAAACAGGTATGGGGAAAACATCCTTAATACTTAATATGGCAGTATCTGATATTAGAAATGGATCAGGATTTGCTCTTGTAGATCCTCATGGAGATTTAGCAGATGCTCTTTTAGATTATATTCCAGAGAATAGAATTAAAGATGTAGTTTATTTTAATCCTCAAGATTTAGACTATCCAATAGCCTTTAATGTTTTGGGGGATGTTCCAGAAAATCAAAGACATATTGTCTCAGATGGTCTTGTAGGTGTATTCAAGAAAATTTGGGCTGATTCTTGGGGACCTAGATTGGAGTATATTTTGAGAAATGCAATTTTAACTTTATTGGAAAATGAAAGCAGTACATTACTTGATATAATGAGAATTCTGGTAGACAAAAATTTTAGAGCTAATATTGTATATAAAATGCAAGACCCAGTATTAAAACAATTCTGGTTAAATGAATATGATGGGTATACCGATAAATTATTAGTGGAAGCAATTTCTCCTATTCAGAATAAAGTTGGTCAATTTACTTCATCTCCACTTATTCGTAATATTATAGGGCAACCTAAGTCTTCTATAAATTTGAGAGAAATTATGGATCAGAAAAAAATTCTGATTATGAATTTGTCTAAAGGTGCAGTAGGGGAAGGGGGAGCCCAATTATTAGGAGCTATGATGATAACTAAAATGCAATTAGCTGCTATGAGTAGAGTAGATATTCCTGAAAAAGACAGACAAGATTTTTATGCTTATATTGATGAGTTCCAAAACTTTTCTACAGATTCTTTTGCTGAAATTTTATCTGAGGCTCGTAAATATAGATTGAGTTTAATATTAGCCCATCAATATGTAGAACAATTATCTGAAGTTGTCAGAGGAGCTGTATTTGGAAATGTTGGAACTACTATTGTGTTTAGAATTGGAGCTGCAGATGCAGAATTTATGGAAAGAGAGTTTACCCCTGTTCTGACTATTGAAGATTTAGTTAATTTACCAAAATGGAAAATTTATCTTAAATTAATGATAGATGGAGTTACCAGCCAACCATTTAGTGCCGACACCTTACCTGATCCTGAGCCTGAACTTATCTCTAATCGTGATAAAATTGTTGAATTTTCTAGGCAAACTTATGGTAAGCCAAGAGCCTCTTTACAAAATGAAGAAATTAAAGTTGAAAAACCTCAAAATCATAATTCTAATCATAAAAAAACAAGTCAAAATCATAATTTACAAATTCCAAAATCAGATATAAATAATATTCCTCATACCCCTACTTCTACTACTAAAGCTAATAATACTTCTGTATCTAGTGCAAGTCCTATATCAATACCTAATAATAGTGATAGTCAAATTACCTATACCAAATCTATAACAAATGACACAACTATTGAGAAACTCAATAAGGATAACAATTCAGAACATAATAATCCAATAATGGCTAAAAAATTAAAAGAAGTATTTAGTCGATCCAATTCACCTTACGGTGAATTAGAATATTTAGTTAAAGAAAAATTATTGAAAGATATTAATAATAACAATAATGAAATTAAATTAAGTGTAGATAATTTGATTGATGAATTATTAGTAGAAATTAAAAATAATTTAATGATACCAAAAGAAGCTAAACCTAATGATATGCCTAAAGGTAAGTCTATAAATTTTGGTAATTAATTATGAAAGTACAGGCCTTGATTAATGAAATTTTATTAAAAAAGAATATTTGGAATATTGTAGTTTTAATTATATTATTTCCTATATATTTATATATTATTCAGGATAATCAATTATTTTTCAGTGCTTTTGGTATAATTGGATTTTTAGGATTTTTATTGTATTTAATAATTTTATATAAGCATAAAATTAGATTTTATCAAATACCATTGCATTTTATAATAGCCTCAATTCTATTTATGCAGGTAATTAAGGGAGAGACTATACCTTTAGCTTTAATTGTATTTGTATTAGGACTTAGCTTATTTTTAGTACAAGATATTATATCTAATGAGGAATATAAACATTTTGAAATTATGAGGCAAATTGTTATCTCAGGAATAGTATTTTTATCATTTGCTACATATTCATTTTTATTTGGGATTACATTTATTAGCACTATTTCTCCTACTATAATCATTATACTTAGTATAATATCCTTTATGTCAACATTTAATATAATTACATATACTTTATGGATGTATAATATTAATATAAAATATTATCTTCCAGTTGCGATTATTAGCTCCATAATATTAGTGCAATTATTTATAGGTATGAGAATTTTACCTTTTACTCATTTAACTCAATCTATGTTATTAACAACATATTTAATTTTTTCAATATCAGTATTTAGAGATTTATATTTGAAGAAATTAAATATTCAAAAAATTTCAGCTAGAATATTATTATTAAGTTTACTTATAGGTGGTTTAATATTTACTTCTTTGATATAATATGTTATAATATTATAAATATAATTTAGCATAAATATATGGATGCACAAAAATTAGAATACTATCGTAATAAATTATTAGAAAAAAAAGAAAGAATTGTCTCTGAGCTTGATTCTGTAGCTGTAAAAGACAAAACTAGCTCAGCTTATGAAGTTAAATATGAAAATCTAGGTGAAGATGAAGAAGATAATGTACAAGAACAAGCTAATTATGAGAGAGATGTATCAGTTGAAAGTACTTTAGAAGACACTCTAGAAGCTATTGATAGAGCTTTGGCTAGAATTGAAGCTGGTACTTATGGAAGAGATATTCATACTGGAGCATTGATTGATGAGAAAAGATTAGATATATTACCTGAAGCTGAGGAAGTTGTAGCATAAATATAAATTCCAATAATACTTTAGAATCTAATTTTATGAATAAACATAAACATTCCAAAGATTTAAAAAAAGTGGTTTACAAAAAACCATCTGTTTGGGATAAAAAATGGGTAAAAATGACATATAGAATTCTATTAGGAATAGCTGGGTTTTTATTATTATCTTTTATAATTCTATATATTTATGTCGCTAAGGATTTACCTAGTGTTGTAAATTTAGATGATAGAAAAGTAATTCAGTCAACACAAATTTATGATAGAACAGGAAAAGAATTATTATATGAAATTTCTGGTAATGAAAATAGAACTATTATTCCAAAAGAGCAAATACCAGAAATATTAAAACAAGCTTTTATATCTATAGAGGATCAAGAATTCTATAAACATTGGGGAGTTAGACCTACAGCTATTGTAAGAGCTGGATTTCAAAATATTACTGGTAGAGGTATTGGAGGTGGTGGTTCTACTATTACTCAACAATTTGTTAAAAATGCCTTATTGACTAGTGATAGATCTATAATGCGAAAAGTTAGAGAAGCAATTTTAGCTATTCAAATTGAGCAAAAATATTCTAAAGATGAAATTATAGCTTTTTATCTAAATGAAATCCCATTTGGAGGAAATATTTATGGAGTAGAATCTGCATCACAGGCTTTTTTTGGTAAAAAACCAATGGATTTAGAACCTTATCAAGCTGCAATGTTGGCTGCTATTATTCAGAGACCAACTTTTTATTCTCCTTATGGGTCTAATTTTGAAAAATTAGAAGAAAGACAGCAATTTGTATTATTAAAAATGAAAGAACAAGGTTATATCAATGAGGATGTTTATAAACAACAAAAGGAAAAAAAACTAGTTATAAAACCTTTTGCCCAAAATATAAAAGCTCCTCACTTTGTGTTTTATGTTAGAGAAAAATTAGCTGAAAAATTTGGAGAAGAAACTCTAGAACAAGGTGGATTAAAAGTTCAAACTACCCTAGATTGGAATTTACAACAAATTGCTGAAAAAGTAGTTAAAGAAGAAGTAGATAAAACTAGATCTAGATATGATACTCAAAATGCAGCACTAGGAGCTATTGATCCAAGTAATGGAGATATTTTAGCTTTAGTTGGATCTAAAGATTATTTTAATACAGCTGAGGATGGTAATGTGAATGTCTTAACTACCCAACAATCTCCTGGTTCATCTATTAAACCTTTAGTTTATGCGGAGGCTTTTACTAAGGGTTATAATCCAGATTCTTATTTATTTGATTTACCGACTAATTTTGAAACAACTCCAGGACTACCAGCTTATGAACCCAATAACTTTAATTTACAATTCAATGGACCTGTTAGTATTAGGCGAGCTTTAGCTACTTCTTTGAATGTTCCAGCTGTCAAAACATTATATTTAGCAGGTATTAAAGATACTTTAGAATTAGGTAATAAATTGGGTATTACTGATTATAAAAAAGATCGTAAATCAGGTTTAGCAATGGCTTTAGGAGGAGCTGAGTTAAAATTAATAGAACATTTCGGTTCATATTCTGCTTTTGCTAATGATGGTAAATTTAATAAAATAACTCCTTTGATGAAAGTTACTAAAACTTCAGGGGAGGTAATTTATTCTTGGGAAAAGGATGAAAAACAAGTTTTAGATGCTAATGTAGCAAGGCAAATTACAGATATTTTATCCGATAATAATGCAAGGTCTCCTGTATTTGGATTTACTAATAATTTGAGTATTCCTGGTATTGATATTGCTGCTAAAACAGGAACTAGTCAGGAATTCAGAGATGCCTTAACAGTTGGATATACCACTAATTTAGTAGCTGGAGTTTGGGTAGGTAAAAATGATAATAAACCAATGCGAAATGGAGCAGATGGATCAGTAGTAGCTTCTCCAATTTGGAATAGATTTATGAAAGAAGCTATTGCCAGTGGTAGAAAACCAGGTCAATTTACTAAGCCAGAAATCAAAAAAGGCAAAAAACCTATGGTTAATACGGGTGGTTTTGAATATAATCAGAAATTTAAAGTCAATAAAGCTACTGGTAAAATCGCCTCAGACAGAACTCCTCCAGAATTAATTGAAGAAAGAGAAGTTAAGACTGTGCATAGTGAGTTATATTATGTTAAATTAGATGATATTCTAGGAGATTGGCCTAAAAATCCAAAAGAAGACCCTCAATTTGAAAATTGGGAAAAACCAGTATTAGCTTGGGCTAGATCTAAAGGTTATATAACAAATTTACCAGATGATAAAGATAATGTTTATACTGATGATAATAAGCCTAATATTATAATCAATAGTCCTACAGAAGGAAGTGCTATCAATGGTAATAGTATACCTTTAGATATTAAAGTCACTGCCCCACAAGGCTTAAAACAAGTAGATGTCTATCTAGATGATGTAGTAGTATTATCAACAGAATCAGGTACTATCAATCAGGCGGTAATTGCCCCTTCAGGTGGAAGTAAAAAATTAACTATTAGAGCTTTTGATATTTATCTTAATAAATCAGAATCTAGTATTAACATCAATATAAAATTAGATTCAATTAGTCCAGTTGTAGAAAGTTTTAATGTCTCAGGTGATAAATTGTCAGGGTTTAATTTATCAGCTAATATAACAGATTTACAGGGAGTAGCTCAGGTTGAATTCTATGATGATATTCAAGGACAATTAATTATCCTCAAGAATCCAACTACGGCTCCCAAAACCTATTCCTATCTGTATAAACCTCCAGCTAGTGTAAATAATTTTAGTTTTTATATTAAAACTACAGATACATCAGGTAATGTAACTACCAGTAATAAAATCACCAAGTAATGATTGATACCCATTGTCATTTGCATTCACAGGAATTTGATAATAATAGAAATGAAATTTTATCATTGTTGAAGCAGAATAGTATACAAGCTATTTTAGTTGGTACTAGTATTGAAGATACTAAAAAAGCGATTGAAATTTCAAAAAAACATAAGTTTTTATATCCATCACTAGGTATTCATCCTCATGAATATGAAGAAATAAATTTAGATTTATCTAGACAAGAGATGGATAATATATTATCAGTAGAACCTATAGTGGCAATTGGTGAATGTGGATTTGATTTTTATTATCATAAATCAAAGGAAGTAAAATCTAAACAAGAATCTTTATTTAGATTGCATTTAGATATGGCGATTAAGTATAAAAAGCCAGTGATTATACATACCAGAGATTCATTTGAAGACACCTGGAAAGTTTTATCAGATTATGAGAATTTAGTAATTATACTACATTGCTTTACTGGGGATAAAAAATGGGTCAATAAATTTAATACCTTAAAACATAAAATATATTTTTCTTTTTCAGGAATAATTACATTTAAGAATACAGAATCTATTCAAGATGCAGTTAAAATAGTTCCAGAGAATAGATTATTAGTTGAGACAGATGCTCCATATTTAGCTCCTATACCTCATAGAGGTAAGCAAAATACACCTTTATTTTTGCAGTATAATATCCAGAAAATGGCTGATTTAAGAAGTATAGAATATAAAGAATTAGTCAAAATTTTGGATAATAATGCTATTGAAGCTTTTAATTTGTAAATATATTTTTTAGATATTTAGCACTCTTGACAGTAGACTGCTAAATGGTGTATAATATTTATGTAAAAATTAATATATGAAATTATGAGTAAAATTATTGGTATTGACCTTGGAACTACTAATTCAGCTATAGCTGTAATTGAAGGTGGTTCCCATAAAATTCTAGAAAATTCTGAGGGAAGTAGAACAACTCCTTCTATAGTAGCAGTTTCTAAAAGTGGTGAGAGATTAGTCGGAATTGTTGCTAAAAGACAAGGTGTAGTAAATCCTAAAAATACTATTTTTTCTGCTAAGAGATTGATTGGAAGAAAATTTTCTGACCCAGAAGTACAGAAAGACAAGACTCTTTTGCCTTATGAAATTAGAGAGGCTTCTAATGGAGGAGTTGAGATTAAATTAGGAGAGGAATGGAAACAACCAGCTGAAATTGCAGCTATTGTTTTACAAAAACTTAAGGCTGATGCTGAGGCTAAATTAGGAGCTCCTGTCACAGAAGCTGTGATTACAGTCCCTGCTTATTTTGATGATGCACAAAGAAAAGCTACTAAAGATGCTGGTAAAATTGCAGGTTTGGATGTTAAGAGAATTATCAATGAGCCAACTGCGGCTGCTCTTGCTTATGGTTTTGATAAGAAAAAAGACCAACAAATTGTAGTATATGACTTTGGAGGAGGAACTTTTGATGTATCTGTACTTGAAGTTTCTCAAGATACTATTGAGGTAAGATCTACCAATGGAGATACTCATCTTGGAGGAGATGACTTAGACCAAAGAGTAATGGATTATCTTCTAAGTGAATTCAAAAAAGATCAAGGAATTGATTTATCTGGAGACAGCTTAGCAATTCAAAGATTAAAAGAAGCAGCTGAAAAAGCTAAAATTGAACTTTCTAGCTCTCTTCAAACTGAAATTAGTATACCATTTATAGCTAATGATGAGACAGGAGCAAAACATTTGAATATTCAAATGACTAGAGCTAAATTAGAAGAATTAGTCAAAGATTTAATTGAGAGAACTAAAGCACCTTGTGAAAAAGCTCTAGCTGATGCTGGATTTAAGAAAGGAGATATAGAGGAAGTTATTTTAGTTGGAGGACAAACAAGAATGCCTGCTATTCAAGCTTTTGTCAAAGAATTATTTGGTAAAGAAGCTAATCAAGAAATTAACCCTGATGAAGTAGTAGCTATTGGAGCAGGAATTCAAGGTGGAATTTTACAAGGGGATGTGAAGGATGTCTTATTATTAGATGTGACTCCGCTTTCACTTGGAATTGAGACTATGGGAGGAGTAGCTACTAAAATTATTGAAAGAAATACTACCGTACCAGTTTCTAAATCCCAAATTTTCTCAACTGCTAGTGATAATCAGCCATCAGTAGATATCAATGTAGTACAAGGAGAGCGAGAATTTGCTAAAGATAATAAATCATTAGGAAGATTTATCTTAGATGGAATTCCACCAGCCCCAAGAGGAATTCCTCAAATTGAAGTGACCTTTGATATTGATGCAAATGGAATATTAAAAGTAACAGCTAAAGATAAGGCAACTAATAAAGAGCAGTCTATTAGAATTGAGGCTTCCTCAGGATTATCTGATGCAGATATTGAAAGAATGACTAAAGATGCTGAATTGCATGCTGAAGAAGATAAGAAAGCTAAAGAGTTAGTAGAAATTAGAAATCAGGCTGATACCTTAATTTACTCTGTAGAAAAATTACAGAAAGATAGTAAAGATAAGATTAAGGAAGAATATAATAAAACTCTAACTGAAAAAGTAAATGCTCTAAAAGAAGTGAAAGATAAAGATTCTAAAGATGATATACAAAAGGCTTTAGATGAATTATCCACAATTTCTCAAAAAGTAGGAGCTGAATTATATCAAGCAGAACAAGCTAATACTAATACTGACCCTCATTCTGGTCATGACCATGGACAGGCTGAAGAGAACAAAGAGGAAGCAGGATCCAATGCTGAAGCTCCAAAAGATGCTGAATTTGAAGAGAAAAAATAGTATTTAATCAACTCAAAGATTAAATTTTACAAATAGACTCCCTAAATTTGGGAGTTTATTTGTTATGTAGATTTTTTAATTTTTCTAAAAGTATTCCAAATTGCCCATAATATAATATAAGCTAATAAAAATCCAATTAAATCAAAGGCTATATCTAAAGGTTTACCCTCTCTTCCAGCTACCCAAGTTTGATGCCATTCATCTAATAAAGTAGCAATAAATCCTATACAGAAAGCTTTTATATGAATATAATTAAATCTATCTTGAGATAATTTATTAAATTTATTATCCAAAAATGCCCAAAATAAAGTTAAATATAATATAAAATACTCCAAAATATGAGCTCCTTTTCTTAAAAAGAAATCTATAATTGGTGTATAATCAGATTTGAGACCGGGTTTATCTGAAAAATACCAAATTACACAGATTACAAGAATAGCTGGTATAAATTTAAAATATTTCATATATTGCTAGTATAGCATAAAATATTAAAATTATAAATTCTGAATTCGTAGAGTCGGTGCTCTCGCCGACATTGTTTTTATGTGGGGGCTACCTTTTAGTCGCCTATAAGTCCTCCTCCGCCCTGCGGGCACCTCCCCCAAGGGAGGACAAATTTTCTAGGCTTTTTGTCTTATTACTGCGGTCAGAATAGGATTGTTTTTCTGTCTCCCTTCCATCCCTACGGGAGGCAGGTGGAGGGAGCCCCGAAGGGGGAGGGTGGATAGAGTATAAACTTTACTCTACTTCTAGCTTATCAATTTCTTGCATTAGGTGATGGGTGTGGGTGAGGGCGATGATAATTTTTTGATAATGTAATATATCCTCAAAGTTGAGTTGTCTGTTTTTTCTATCTTTTAGCCATTTTTGAGCTGGTTGATAGCCTCCGATATAGAATTCCCAAGCGACTTTAGGGACTTTGTCAAAGTATTGGGTGGGGTTGATGTAGACTCGGAGAG
>Ga0209668_10000964_pt1 | contig 12098 bp, 13 predicted proteins | sample FrelakmetPLP11PL_FD_187150 | JGI IMG/M metagenome (GOLD analysis project Ga0209668, IMG submission 187150) | Freshwater lake sediment microbial communities from the University of Notre Dame, USA, for methane emissions studies - PLP11 PL (SPAdes)... | ecosystem: Environmental > Aquatic >... | reverse complement strand
AGAGTTTCCAAAAGGACGAAATAACCTGTGTAAATAAAGAAAAAACTTAATAGAGATATGGCTATCAACCACAAACCGAAATTAGAGCCAAAAATACTAACTCCCAAATCAGTTACTTGCTGAAAAATAAACGACCATATTAACGCCAATATTACTAAAGTAAAAGCTAAAATTAGGTAGTCAATCATTAATGCTAAAGCCCGACTACCAATTCCAGCCAGGGTAAATTCTATTTCCACACTTTCGGGTGTAGTGAATTTAATGCGATTAAAAAGGTGCATTATATTATATTTGAATTTAATTAAATATCGTGATCACGTAATTGTAAACCCAACCCTTCTCGACGACTTCGCAAGTCATAGTAAATCACAGCTTTTATTGATTGCCAGAATGGCATCACAAACATTCCTCCTACTAAACTGATAAGCAAGGAAACGAGATACACCACTGTGTAGATAGTAGAACCCGGCTCTAGTTTGATGAGAAATAAATTAGGTACATAGTTAAATAAAAACATAATTGGCAGCGTCACAAGTCCAGTAACTATCACAATTCCTTGAATGCGAAATGCTGAGGCTTTGGTTAACTCCCAACTTCTAGAAATACTTTCGCTACCATTGATATTTTCTTCTACTGCTAACGGTACTTCAACCACAACCCAACGGGCGTAAAACCAAATTAGTCCTGGCAGCACCATCAAAATAATTAATAATGGGGTGAAGTAGGGAGATAAGTAAATCACTATAGGTCCTAAGATTAAAAATAAGATGAATGTCAACAGACCAACCGCTATACCAGCTACAATCGTCACTCCAAGATAAGCTAAGAAAAGATTAATAGCTACTCGCAGATAAACTGCCAAAAATGACCAAAAACGTGGATTAACATGACTTCTAGCCTCTTCAACACTTTCCGGCTGGTAAGTCAATTCTCCAAAAGCTAAACGCGATATGAGTCCAGAAATCGCCGCATATTTTGCCCAGCCATAGATGGGAACTAAAGCCCATAAGTGAGCGATTAAAGCTAGTTTCAGATAAGTTTTCAGATGAGAGCGATACAAACGTACACCAGCACTCACTACATTGCCGATACTCAATGGTTGTATGGAGCTAGAAGAACCAAAATTTCCAGACATGGTGTTAATTTTTTCCTAAAATACAGTGCTTACTTTGAAGTTATTTTAAGCTAATCTGTACTAAGTATTTAGAAATTTTATGAATATTCAACGTTGGATAGGAAGACGCGAGGCTAATTGGCAGCGTTTAGATGCTTTGTTGAAGAAGGTAGAACAAAAACGCTTAAAGTCCCTGCGTTCGTCAGAAATTAGGGAACTGGCGAGTTTATATCGTTCTGTAGCAGCGGATTTAGCTAGGGCGAGGACTCAGCAAGTTGGTAAAACTTTAATTCAAAGTTTACAATCATTGACAACTCGCGCCTATACACAAATCTACCAAGGTTCGCGGCGACAGGAATGGCAAGCAGCGAAAGAATTTTATCTGTGGGGATTTCCTCAAGTGGTGCAGCAAACGTTCCTATCCATTGCCATAGCCACCGCTATGTTCATTTTAGGAGGCTTAATTGCTTGGTGGTATGCTTGGCAAGATCCGAGTTTTATGTCCTTGGTAGTACCGGAAAGGTTGATTTCTCTGGTGCGAGATAAGCATGAATTATGGATGGGTTCGATTGTGGGGATTGAACCGTTAGCTTCTAGTAATATTATAATGAATAATATTTCTGTGTCTTTTGGGGCTGTGGCAGGGGGAATTACGGCGGGTTTATATACTACTTATTTATTAGTGTTCAATGGGTTGTTAATGGGTGCTATTGGTGCTTTAGTTGCTCAAAATAATCTGGCTTACCCGTTTTGGGCGTTTGTATTTCCTCATGGTGCTTTGGAATTACCTGCGATATTTTTTGCGGGAGGTTCAGGTTTGTTGCTGGCAAGGGCAATTTTATTTCCTGGTAAATATCGCCGCCGTGATGCGTTGAAATTTTACGGTTCTTTGGCTGTACAATTGGTTTTTGGGATTGTGCCGATATTGATTATTGCTGGTTTAATTGAGGGTTTTTTGTCTCCAAATCCGATTTTTCCAAATCCAATTAAATATTTGGTGGGGATGGGTTTGTTTGTGGTTTTGGTGCGGTATTGTAGTCGGAAGAAGAAATAATTTTAAATCATGGAGATAAGTAGGTGAACGTCTAATTGAGCAAAAAAGCTAATAACACAGTTTTTAAGAGTAAATAACCGTTGTTTGAACATTAATATTAACATTCAACTTTTTTCGCAAAACATTGGAAATAGCAGTCAAATTATCCATTGTTGGATTACCTTTTGCTGATAACATCCGATGTAAACTCTTGCTTGGTTTAGAAATTTCAATTGCTAACTGTTCAAAACCTACTGTTGCGTTGACAATATCTCTCAAAATAAGTCTTGCTGTTTCTGGTTCACCATTGAGGAAAAGAAAAATAGCTTCATCCAGGAGAGCTATGACAAATTTAGGATCTCTTTGGACTCTGGCGTTAATAGTTTCTGTAAAATCTCTGGTAAATGCCATAATAACTACCTCTTCTCTCTATTTTCCTATTTTCGTTGTTAGTTTCTTGGTCTTTAATAGCTTCTTTCTTCCGTATTTTGTACTCTTATATGTTACTTCATGTCAAGCGGTGTAATGATAAATAAACTCAAAGTAGTATACATCGTGAAAAATGAATCAGATTTAAGAGTTACATTAACAAGCTATACTTAATTTCTCTTCAAAGCTGATTTCTGGCTTTAAGTTGTAAATATCTATCTACTAATTGTTCGGAAATTTGATTTGCTGGTGCGTCAAGAACTAATACTCCTTTTTGTTTTAATTGGGCAAATGCTAGTTGTCTTTGTGCTAATAAATCTAAAGCAACTGCGCGAATATAGGATTGTGTGGCATCTTCGGTAAATGTATGTGCTAAATTGTCAACTTGAGGATCTCGCAGGGTGACGCAAAAGGGTAAATAACGGGGTGCGAGTCTGGTAAGGGCTAGGAGAAGTTCGGAGGAAGCGGTGATATCAACTAAGTCGGTAATGATGACTATTAAAGCCCTGCGGGTTTGTTGTTTGACGACGTGGGTAACTGCACCTAAATAATCAGATTCTATTAATTCTGGTTGAATGGGGGTGAGTTTATCAATGAGTTGGTTGAGATGATTTTGTCCGCGTTCTGGGGGTATCCACGTATGTAATTTGTTGTCAAATACACCAACGCCAACGCGATCGCCTCTGTGCAATCCTGCTAATGCTAGGGATAATGTGGTATTTAAACCCCAGTCAAATCCTTGCAAACCTTGAACTTTTGCTGTCATTAATCTGCCACGATCTAGTAATATCAATAATGTTTGTTCTTGTTCTGGTTCTAAGACTCTAACGAGAGGTCCTGTATTACCATAGGCACGTCTAGCAGTGGTTTTCCAATCAATAAAGCGTAAATCGTCACCGCTGCGGTAGTTTCGCAATTCTGCAAATTCTGTGCCTATACCCATTTGCCGAGTTTTGCGGATAGAACCTGATGATTGTAATGTCAGACGAATAGAGAGCGATCGCAATCCCACTAAATCAGGATATACTTTTACCTGTGTACTGTGGGGAATTTGCCAATCATGCCACACTAACCCCCACATTCCCAACTGTCGGACTTGGATATTTCCCCAAGAAAACTCTCCTCGTTGATTTGGGTAAACTGTGTAAGTTAATTCCTGGCTTTGATTAGCATTAATATTAGCTGTAACTGTGGTTGTAGAAACAGTAAATTCTTGTGGGTAATAATCGTGGATTTCAATAACTGCATCAATTTTCCCAGCTTTTACTTTTAAAATAACTGAATTATCTCTACCAATAGATAAACGTGATGGTAATTCGCGGGTAATTTCTACGCGGTTTGCTTTCATTCCCCAACCATCAATTACCATGAAGGTGAAAACCGTAAGATCAAATAAACAAGTTATGATTATGGTTTGATAAATTCCCAGAATCATAGATAAAATTGGGGAGATAAATATTCCCACAATTAATAAAAAATAAACTTTTTTGGATGGAATCATATTATCAAGGATGAATTTATGAATACTGATTTCTGCGGTCAATTTTGTGACGAATTGCCACTAGACTATTAGGGAAATTTCAAAATGTTCCCTTAAATGCTGCATAACTCAGAGCTATAATAATTGGGAGAATAATAGAGATAGAAATAATCAGTCCGGTTTTGCCAAAATGAATTTTTTGCCCATCTGATTTCAAGAAGATAATTACAGATGCAGTTGCCATTAAAAGCCAAATTATTGCAAAGAGAATAAAGATAATAAATGCTGAATCATTCATGGTTTTTATTAACTATCCTTGTCTCTGTTAGGGAACGTAATTCTTGTGATGAGAGTCGTTTTCAACATGAGATTATCAATGAATTATCTAGGAACTGGAACTTGATTGATTACTGCTGCAACTACCGCATCAATTTGTAAACCATCTAGCATTGCTTCCGGTTTCAATAATAAACGATGACGCAATAAGGGTGAAGCCACTGATTTTACATCATCTGGAGTGACAAAATTCCTTCCTGATAACCAAGCTGCGGCTTGAGAAGTTTGTAACCAAGCACCCGCTGCGCGAGGAGATGCACCTAAAGCTAAATCAGGATATTGACGGGATTTTCTGACAATTTCTAATAAATAATCAACTATTGTTTCTGATACCTGAACTTGTTTTACAGCTTGTCTAGCTTGCAAAATATCAATTACTGTAGTGACAGGTTTTAAGTTAGCAATATCTGTACGTTTTGCAGTAAACCCAGACTGACGATTTAATAACATTTGTTTTTCGGCTGCTTGTTCTGGATAATCTACAATTAACTTAAACAAAAACCGATCTAATTGTGCTTCTGGTAAGGGATAAGTTCCTTCAAATTCTAAAGGGTTTTGGGTAGCAATTACCCAAAATAAATCAGGTAATGGTAAACTTTCACCGTCGAGGGTAACTTGCATTTCTTCCATTGCTTCCAAAAGTGCAGCTTGGGTTTTTGGAGGAGTGCGGTTAATTTCATCGGCTAAAAGTATTTCTGTAAAAACGGGACCTTTTTTCAAAGTAAAATCGCGGGTATTTAAGTCAAAAATATTTGTCCCTGTAATATCTGACGGGAGAACATCTGGAGTTAGTTGAATACGACTAAAATCAGATTGAATTAATTGTGCCAATACTTTGACTAATAATGTTTTTCCTGTGCCGGGAACTCCCTCTAAAATAATATGTCCACCTGCTAATAAAGCAATTAATGTCTGTTTAATCAAAGTAGGTTGTCCAACAACTATTTGATTAATTGCTTTTCCCAGGTTAATTAAAACCGAATTATTAGTTTCACTCATATTTATCAATCACTCACAAAAAAAAGGAATAAAAAAGATTTCGAGAAATATCATATTCATCAAAAGACCTATACCAAATTTATCTAAACCTGCACAGAATCATAATCATCCGTATTTATCTGCGTTTATTTGCGTTCATCTGCGTTTAATTATTTTCACAAATTACGCCATTTCTCTAACCAGCTTATCAGTTCTCGTTCACTTATTCGGCGGTTTTGTGATTGTAGTTGTAATACTGCATTAAGTTTTTCTGTATTATTCCCTGTTTGTTCTTCCCAGATTTTTAGTAAAACCTGATTGTCTACAGGAATTTGACTCAAACCCAAAGCTTTTTGCAGTTGTATTTGTTCTTCTTTCCCCAACATTTCCACGACAAAATCAGTAGATTCTGCTTTGTGGAGAACTCCCGCTAAAGCTTGAATATAAGCCTGACTATTATTTATGACAGGTGTTTCTAAGCTTACTGGTTTACCAAAGCGGCGATTTTCTGCCCAAATTAATGCCAATAACAGGACAATTAGCTGGATAAAGGCTGGTAATAGGGGAGTTTTGGCGAAGTAATTGAATATACTATCTTCTCCTACTTTTTTCTGAATATCTTTATCTTTATAGCCATGTATATATTCATCTACAAATACTTTTTGACTATTTTTAGTGACTAAATCTGCTAATAATTTAAAATTACTGTCATTCTCTTGATAGGCATTAGCAGCTAAATATGGTGTTGTTACTAAAATTACTTTGCCTTTACCGGATTTTTTCTGCCAAATTATTGCTCCAAATTCGTCTCCTAATATGACTTGTTCTGCTTTTGAAGTATGATATCGGCGACGGGTATCAATCTTGATGTTTCCGAAGAGTGATTGCTGCTGTGTAGTAAATACTGCTGCTGTTACTGGTTGTTTAATTCCTAAAATTACGAGGTTATTGCCTTTTTTTACCCATTCTTCTTGTGCTGAATATATTTCTATTTCTTGAAGAGTGCTATTAATTTGTAATAAGGTAATAGGGCTTTTTGTGGTTGGTAAATCACTAAATGGTTTTTGCCAACGTTGAATACTGATATCTTGGTCTTGCATAAAGGCATACCACGCACCATAGCCATCAGGGCCGCGATTATAAGTAGAACCACTAGTTATTTGGGTATTGGGGGCTGCTATAGTGGTAAGTAAAATAATCACGGCTAAGACTATCGCACCTAACCAAGCAACGCGCTGATTGCGTTTCATGATTTATCTGAATTAGGAACTTCCAAAAAAAAATTATCCCAGTAAATGAACAAAAGAACCACAGAGGCACAGAGAACACAGAGAGAGAAGAAATAGAGAGAGTTTTTGCCTTAGTTTTGGGACATATTTTTATTTGGAAGTCCCTTAAAAGAAACTTTTACTCCTGACTCCTGACTAATGATTCCTGGATTTTTCTATAAGCTTGCCAACACTGTTGATAATTTTCTGCTAAAATCTCATGCTCACTAAAGCACAGTTGTTCATGGATGGTTATTAATGTTTGATATGGTTGGAGGAGGGTGACGGAGGATTTGAGTAATTGCAAATATTCTCCGTCTGTGCGGCTGTGTTGTTGGCGAGCGATCACTTGTTCATGTAATTGTTGTAACATTGCTAAATAAACACAACGACAGGCTTCGCTATAATTATACTGCCGTTGAAATTCCTGAGCTTGGCTTAATAATAGGGTAATGGATGTTTCTCTAGAATTGGCTTTGGTTCTAGAACCCCTAGCATTACTCACCGCATTTAGCCAAGTATAGAGATAAGGATTAAATTCTTGCCATAAGCGCCAACCTACCCATACCAAGAACAAACCCAATCCTGACCAAAATAGGATTGTTAGTAATTCATTTAACCAAGGACTGATGGACCAACCAGGAAAGGTTTTTTGAAATCTGGAAAATTGGTATTCTACCCATTCTCCTACCTGCTGTTGGAATAAGGAAAACTGCCACACCCAATTTGTTTGTTCAAAAGCATCTGTAGTCATAAAACAGCAGGATTTAACCTATTATTTATTTACATCATTACTGATTTTGCTAATGTTATAGCGGTATGTACTTGAATAAAGTCCAAAAATTAAGTCAAAAGCCTTACAGCACTCTTCCCGACTGGGCGCAGTCTCTGCGCCCCTACCTCCTCCAATAGCATGACTATTTACTTTTATCAGGTTTCCCAGCCATACGGGTGTTTTTCTAATTTTTCTCCTCACGGGATTGATATCGAAGGTACTTATTGGCCAACTGTTGAGCATTATTATCAAGGACAAAAGTTTGTTGGTAGTCCAGATGCCCCGATTATACCTTTAATCTTCGCTGCTGCTACTCCTGAACAAGCTGCTGCTTTAGGACGTTGTCCCTCTCGTTGTCTCCGTCCAGATTGGGAATTGGTGAAAACCCAAGTCATGCGGGTTGGGGTACTACAAAAATTTATCACTCATCCTGATATCAGGGAAATATTATTAATCACAGGTGATGAAATGCTCATAGAAAATTCGCCTACAGACTATTTTTGGGGATGTGGTGCAAATCATATAGGAGAAAATCACCTCGGTAAAATCCTCATGAGTGTGCGGGCGGAAATACGTAAGTCCTACCTGAGTTCGACATAAGATAATTTTTGGAAAACTGCCCCAAATATGAGTCTCAAACCCTGATGATCTCTTTGAAAAAATCATAACTCTGTTCCCGTAGCGTCTCGGAACGAGAAACTCCGAACTCCTAACACCGAACTCAGGTAAGTCCTATGCTTTATAGGTGTTTTTAACAAAAAACCGGATATGAATATGCGGAGGGAATAAAAGTCAAATAGAAAATACTTATTTTTCTTTAAATGTCCACACACCTTCATCCCAATCAGCATTAGATGGGGGTGATTGTAACCAGTGCTGACAACGACTCATGTACAACATTGAGGCTTTATCCTGATTGTCAGCGGATAAGGCTCTTACAAACTCTGAAAGGGCTGAGGTAAATTGACGTTTGAGATAGTATTCACGCCCTTTGTGATAATGCTCAATTACTTCTAGTTTGGCACTATTAATAGTATCGTTACGCAAGCCGATTAATTCGTAAATGGCGACTGGTTCATTACGTCCTTTAACACGGATGTAATCTAGTTCTCTGGCCCAAACACTATCTTGGCAGATTTTATATGTATTGTCGCTGATAATAATATCACAACCATATTGTTTGCTGACGCTTTCTAATCGAGAACCGAGATTGACACCATCACCAATAGCGGTAAATTCCATGCGTTTACTAGAGCCGATATTACCACTAATTACGGTATCAGAATTAATGCCAACACCGATTTTAATAGCACATTCATTAGTTGTTTTGCGAAGTTCATTTAATTCTTGCAAACGACCACGCATTTCTAGAGATGTTTGCACTGCCATGATGGCGTGATCTGCTAAAGGTAGGGGAGAACCAAAGACAGCCATGATGGCATCACCGATATATTTATCAAGAGTGCCTTTATGTTTAAATACTGCGTCTACCATTGATTCAAAATATTCATTCAGCATTCTCACCACTTCTTCCGCTTCCATGTTTTCTGTGAGGGTGGTGTAGCCGCGAATATCTGAGAATAAGATGGTAACTTCTTTGCGATCGCCTCCCAATTTAGCATCATCTAATTTTAACAATTCTTCGGCTAATTCCTGAGTCATGTAACGGTACATTGTACTCTTTAGCCGCTTTTCATCACTAATATCTTCCATGACTACTAATGCGCCACAGACTTTATTTTCATCTTGGACATCGGCAATACTATTCAGTGATAAGTTAACGCTGTGTTGTTCTGTTCCTGTGGTTAATAGGGTGCGATCAGGATAATATTGCTGGCTGTATTTGGAGTTATTGGACTGAAGCGTATTCTGAAACCACTTGCTAAAATCTCCCTCTCTAATGGCGACAATATCACTCACCATTTTGCCTTCTAAAGCTTCCTCTAAACCAAAACCTAGTAATTCTTTAGCACTTTCATTGGCTGTAATAATTACGCCATTTTGATCTGTCGAAATCACACCATTGGAAAGACTTCGCAAAATATCCCGCTGCATTTTTTCTTGTTGTTTCACTTTGGCAAACAACTGAGCATTTTGCAATGCTACCCCGGCTTGAATGTTAAATGCTTCCATAAATTCTTCATCGTTTTTATCAAAACTAGCTTGGAAGCAATCGGGAGCATTTGGCCAAGAGTTGGGATTATAAGCGGGGAAATCTCCAACTTTCTTTTTATTTACTAATTGGGTGACACCAATCAATTCTTGATCCCTATTAAATATTGGCATACACAGCAAACTACAGGTGCGGTAGCCATTACTTTGATCCATTTTTTGAGCCGTTCCTGAGTCAGAGTGCTGATATAAATCAAAGGGAATATTCAGTTTTTTGCCAGTGGCAGCTACAATACCAACAAAACCTTGTCCCATCGGTACACGCAATTCTTTAGCAATACCATCAGCTTGATAAATTTTTGTCCACAAATCATGGCGATCGCGGTCTATTAACCACAGTGTACTTCTGTCGGCGTTCATTAACTCCTTCGCTTCATTCATCACTCGTTTTAGGGTGTCTTCCAAATCAAGTCCGCTTTGACTTAGGGATTTAATTGCCTTCATTAATGCCGCTGCGGCTCTTTGTTTTTGTGTGGCAATATAGAAGGATCGAGATGATTCTAAAATCAGGCGAATTGAAGGGGCAAATTCAAGAAATAGATTTTCATCAAATTCGGTAAAGCCATTATTATCAATGCGTTCATTGAGGGGACTATCAATATCATGAATAGGTTTTAATTTATTTAATAATTGTACGACTGCCACTAATTTATCGTCTGTATTTAACAGTGGCAATGCTAACATTGTATAGGTGCGATAGCCATTTCTTTTATCTTGTTCTTGGGCAACTGCTGACCGGGGATCATCATAAAAATCAAAGGGAATATTTACCACCCGTTTAAAACTAGCAACTTCACCGGCAATACCTTTGTTGGCGGGAATCCGAATTTCTAAAGGGCTTTTATTTTTCCCTTCTGCTAAAATAGACCAAAGTTCTTGTTGTTCTTCATCTAATAAAAAGATTGTTGTTCGATCTGCTCCCAATAATTCCCCAGTTTTGAGAGTAATTGAATGGAGCATTTCCTGAAGGATTGCTTCAAAACCTTGATAATCCAACATGGATAAGGTTTGGTTAACAACCTGTAATTTTTGCTCAACTTCTTGAACTACTTGTTTAAAAGTCTCCTTAGTCAAGGGGGCGAGAAATTGGGAAATAGTTCCTTGTTGTGTAGTTAAAGAAACCACATTAGTAGAACTTTGTTGTCCCCTATTCTTTGGTTGAGGATTAACATCAATAATCATATCTGTGTTTACTTCATAATTTGGTTCATGCACTAACATAACTATCGTCCAATATGGTATGATTTAGAACTAAAAAATGGTCAATAATATTATTATTTAGATTTATATTAAAAATCAACGCTTGTACACTAAAATACACTAACTTGTCCATTATTACGAATATAAAGAGAGCGATAGCGAAGCGCTCCGTAGGAATCGCCTGGATAATCCTGAGTATTAGGACGAATTTCCAAAACCAATGTTCCAAAATTCGGTTTAGACACCACACCTTTTACATATCTTCCCCCATCATCCCAAAACATCAGAGAAAATTCGGTAAGTTCGTCCCCTCGTAGGTCAAATTGTAATTTTTGTCCCGGATTTAAGGTTGTTTGTCTTATTTCTGGTAACTGTTCTAATTTCACAGATCCATAACTGTGATTCACAACTTTCACCCGAATATATTGTCCTGGCGTAAAATGCAGGGGTGCAGGACCACAACGAGAAGCACAAGTCCCTGCTAATGTTAGCTTATAGTTAATTGGCATTAACAGCAAGGTGATTGTCAATAATGTAGTATAAATTGCCAATTTCCGGTTCATATTTTTACCCTTTTGTTGATATTTAAATATGCTGTAAAAATTCAATTTCAGGTAATAAGGGATCATTGACAATTCCCACACCTGCAAAACCCCAACGTTTGAGCAAACTACCTATTTGTGTACTAGCCAGAGGTTCGACTGTCAAGCGGTTTGCTAAATCAGCAGCATGAGCATTTAGATAACTCATGGCATCAAAATCTTCTTTAAACAATAATAAATATCCTGATGTATCATCATCAACACGGGCTGTGAGATATTTACCATCACTTCTAGAACGAATAATATAATAAATCATTGGTAATGGGTAATGGGTAGTCAGTTGAGCAAAAAAGAGCAAAAATAAGACAGTGATAAAACTGGGAATACCTTGACCAGCATAACTGACTATTTGTAAAATCTGGTCAGTTCTACGATTTTGTTTTACAGCCGCGAGAATACCCAAAGGAATTGCGATCGCCCACAGCAATAATCTGTCCTGATCCTAAAGAAATAGGTTCACCATTAGCATTTAATAGCTGTCCTCGCAAGAAAACAGTAGCGTCTGTTCCCACTTGCACTAATGTACCACTGTTATAACTTGGCAAAACTTTGATGACGCGATCGCCTAAATCTATTCCTATAACCTGAGTTCGACATAAGATAATTTTTGGAAAACTGCCCCAAATATGAGTCTCAAACCCTGATGATCTCGTTGAAAAAATCATAACTCTGTTCGCGTAGCGTCTCCGAAGGAGAAACTCCTAACACCGA
>Ga0209668_10000963_pt1 | contig 12104 bp, 13 predicted proteins | sample FrelakmetPLP11PL_FD_187150 | JGI IMG/M metagenome (GOLD analysis project Ga0209668, IMG submission 187150) | Freshwater lake sediment microbial communities from the University of Notre Dame, USA, for methane emissions studies - PLP11 PL (SPAdes)... | ecosystem: Environmental > Aquatic >... | reverse complement strand
CTGCTGGAAGAACGCGCGCACGTCGGCGAGCTTGGCGTTCTGGATGTCGTCATGCGAACCGATGACCGACGCGTAGTAGGGGTGGCCGGCGGGGAAGAGCTGATGCCACAGCTCCTCCTCGACGAGACCGTACGGGGCGTTCTCGACGCTCTGGCGCCGCTCGTTGCGCACCACGTCCTGCTGGTTCGACAGCTTCGCCTGGTCGAGCGTCTCGAGCAGGAAGCCCATGCGGTCGGACTCGAGCCACAGTCCCAGCTCGAGCTGGTTCGACGGCAGGTCTTCCATGTAGTTCGTGCGGTCGAAGTCCGTCGTGCCATTGATGAGCGACGCGCCGGCCGCCTCGAGCAGCGCGAAGTGCGCGTCGTCGCCGACGTGCGCCGAGCCCTGGAACATCATGTGCTCGAAGAGGTGGGCGAACCCGGTGAGCCCCTTGGTCTCGTTCGCGGGGCCGACGTGGTACCAGAGGTTCACGGCCACGATGGGGACGCTGGGATCGCGGCGCAGGATGACGTCGAGACCGTTCGGCAGGGTGTACTTCTCGTAGTCGAGCTTGATCATGGGCGGGGAACCGGCCTTGGGCGCCTGCGCTTCGGGGGCGCCGGCGAGGAAGGCGACCGCGATGGCGGCCGCGACGATGGCCAGGCCACGCGTCCTTCGCGTTCCCAGCGTCCGTCGAGTAGTCGACGACATCATGCTTGATCTCCCAGTGGATGAGGGAACGGAACGGGGCACCCGACACACAGTAAGTGCTTACGGTGGAACGTACTCGTTAGTTCGGCGTGAACGGGGGCGCCGCCGGGGGCGGCTTGTGCAAACTTTCACGAAGCCGACGATTTCCCGCGCTTCCGGAGCGCAGCCTATCGGTTAACCTGCCGCCGGGCAACGCCTTGTCGGCCGCGAACCGGGCCGGGGGAGGGGGGCTTGACGACTTGGCAGTCGGCCCCTTAGAGTGCAGCCAACTTGACCGAATCGGTGGGGAATCCACCTGCGGTTCCGCGGAGCCCTTCCCCGGAGGAACGCATGACCGAATCGACCGACGCCGTCCCGACCACGCTTGGCATGCGCCTCGCAGTGGAGGCCGTTCTCGAGGAGATCCGTCCCGCCATCCAGATGGACGGCGGGGACGTCGAACTCGTCGACATCGAGCCCGGTGGCCGCGTGATCGTCCGCCTGCTCGGCGCCTGCACCGGTTGCGCGATGTCGCAGATGACGCTCAAGCAGGGGATCGAGAACCTGCTCATGACGCGCATCGCCGGCATCACCTCGGTCGACGCGGCCAGCGAGCCCGCGTGAGCCTGACCCGGGAAGCCGTTCTCGACGCGCTGAAAGCCGTCCAGGATCCCGACCTGCATCGCGATCTCGTCGCGCTCGGCATGATCGAGGACGTGGTCGTCGACGGCGGGCGTGTACGCTTCACCGTCGCCCTGACCACGCCGGCCTGCCCCGTGAAGGACGACCTCGAGCGTCAGTGCCGCGAGGTCGTGGCGAAGCTCCCGGGCGTCACCGCGGTCGACGTGACCATGACCTCGAAAGTGCGCGGGCGCGTGAACCCCGCGGCGGACAAGAAGCCCATCCCGGGCGTGGCGCACATCGTCGCCGTTGGCTCGGGCAAGGGCGGTGTCGGCAAATCGACCGTCGCGGTAAACCTCGCCGCCGCGCTGGCGCTCGACGGCGCACGCGTCGGCCTGATCGACGCCGACGTCTACGGACCGAACCTCCCCCTGATGACGGGCATCCGCGAGACGCCGCTGCAGCGCGACGGAAAGATCCTGCCGCTGCACGCGCACGGCATGGCGCTCATGTCGATGGGCTTCCTGGTCGAGCCCGGCACGCCCGTGATCTGGCGCGGGCCCATGCTCCACGGCGTGATCCAGAATTTCACTCGCGACGTGGCGTGGGGCGAGCTCGACTACCTGCTCGTCGACCTGCCGCCGGGCACCGGCGACGTGCAGTTGTCGCTCATGCAGCAGGTGCCGCTCTCGGGCGCGGTCGTGGTGTGCACGCCGCAGGCGGTCGCCCTCGAGGACGCGGTCAAGGCGATCGCCATGTTCGAGAAGATGGAGGTGCCGATCCTGGGCCTGATCGAGAACATGTCGTACTTCGTCTGCCCGAACTGCGACGCGCGGCACGAGATCTTCGCGCACGGCGGCGCGCGCACGTACGCCGACGAGCACGGCATCCCGTTCCTCGGCGAGATCCCGCTCCACCCGGGCGTGCGCGACGGCGGCGACCGCGGCGCGCCGATCGTGCGCTCGGCGCCGAACACGCCCGAGGCGGAAGCGTTCCGCGCGGCGGCCCGGCAGCTGGCCGCCCGCCTGTCGATCCAGTCGGCCGCGACGCCCGCGACCGCGACGGCATCCTGATCCACGGGGCGCTCACCCCGCACCTGACGACCCTCGAAGGAGACGCGATGGACGCCGCAGACCTGGCGAACGGCAACAAGACCTTCGGCGACTCGATCGACATCCGCACGCATGGGCTGGGCCCGGCGGGCAAGGATGGCGTGCGCTCGGCACCGCGCGACTCCACCCGCCCGGTGTCGATCGGCGGCGTGAAGGTGGGGGGCGGCGCTCCCGTGGCCGTGCAGTCGATGACGACCACGATGACGTGGGACGTCGAGGCGACGCTGGGCCAGATCCGCCGCCTCGCCGGCGCGGGCTGCGAGATCGTGCGTGTCGCAGTGCCCGACGAGAAGTCGGCCGACGCGCTGCCGCAGATCGTCAAGGGCTCGCCGTTGCCGGTCGTCGCCGACATCCACTTCACCTGGAAGCTGGGCCTCAAGGCGATCGCCGCCGGCGTGCACAAGGTGCGGATCAACCCGGGCAACATCGGCGGCGAGTCGCGCGTGCGCGAGATCGTCGCCGCGGCGAAGGATCGCGGCATCCCGATCCGCGTCGGCGCCAACGCCGGTTCGCTGCCGAAGGAAATCATCGCGAAGTACGGCGTGCACGATCCCGCGGGCATCGTCGAGGCCGCGCTGATCCCGATCCGCATCCTCGAGCACGAGGGCTTCGAGGACATCGTCGTCTCGATGAAGGCCTCCGACGTCGGGCTCGCCGTCGCGTCGTACCGCCTGGCCGCGAAGCGCATCCCGTATCCGCTGCACATCGGCATCACCGAGGCGGGCTCGGCCCGGCGCGGCTCGATCAAGTCGGCGGTCGGCCTCGGCATGCTGCTCGAGGACGGCATCGGCGACACCATGCGCGTCTCGCTCACCGCCGATCCGGTCGAGGAGATCGAGACGGCGTTCATGATCCTGTCGGCCGTCGGCCTCAGGCAGCGCGGGCCCGAGGTGATCTCGTGCCCGTCGTGCGGCCGCTGCGACATCGACCTGATCGATCTCGCAACCTCGGTCGAGAAGCGTGTCGCGGCGCTGGGCACGAAGTTCCCGCTCAAGGTCGCCGTCATGGGCTGCGAGGTGAACGGCCCGGGCGAGGCGCGCGACGCCGACGTCGGCATTGCGGGCGGTCTGCACGAGGGGCTGATCTTCAAGAAGGGCGAGATCCTCCGCAAGGTGAAGGAGGCGACGATCGTGGACGACCTGATGATCGAGGTCGAACAGGTCCTGCGCGAGAAGGAAGCGCAGGCGAAGGAGGCCGGCGCCCCGGCGCCGGAAGCGCGATGAGGATCTCGAGCCGCGGACAGTACGGTATCCGTGCCCTGGTGGTGCTGGCGACGCGACACGGCTGCGGGCCGACACAGGTGCGCGAGATCGCGCGTGTCGAGAGCCTGTCGGCGAAGTATCTTGAACAGCTCCTCGGGCGCCTGCGCACAGGCGGCCTGGTGAGGAGCGTGCGTGGAGCGCGCGGCGGCTACGTGCTGGCCCGCGTTCCCGAGTCCATCACGGTGCGCGAAGTGCTGCTCCTGCTCGAGGGTTCGCTCGCGCCGGTCGGCTGCGTCGACGAGGGGGGCTCCTGCGGCGACGCCGACGGGAACGCCTGCGTGGCGCACCCGCTGTGGCGCGGCCTGCACTCGACGGTGCTCGGTTACCTGGATTCGTTTACGCTCGCGGACCTCGTTCCGGCCGCGGCGCCCGCGGAGGCGGCCCTCGCGGTCGCTGCGGCGCCGGCCGAGGACGAGTTGGTCGCCGCGGCGACGAGGGGATGATCATGCTCGAACGCGAGGGGTTCCGTCTCAAGGTCGGCCTGGCCGAGATGCTCAAGGGCGGCGTCATCATGGACGTCACCAACGTCGACCAGGCGACGATCGCCGCCGAGGCGGGCGCGGTCGCGGTCATGGCGCTCGAGCGCATTCCGTCCGACATCCGCGCCCAGGGCGGCGTGGCCCGCATGTCGCACCCGCGCATGATCGCCGAGATCCAGGGCGCGGTGTCGATCCCGGTGATGGCCAAGTGCCGCATCGGCCACTTCGCCGAGGCGCGCGTGCTCGAGGCGATGGGCGTCGACTTCATCGACGAGTCCGAGGTACTCACCCCCGCGGACGAGGAGAACCACGTCGCCAAGCACGACTTCAAGGTGCCGTTCGTCTGCGGCTGCCGCAACCTGGGCGAGGCGCTGCGGCGCATCGGCGAAGGCGCGGCGATGATCCGCACCAAGGGCGAGGCGGGCACCGGCGACGTCGTCGAGGCGGTGCGCCACATGCGCACCGTGACGCGCGAGATGCGCATCCTGACGACGCTGCGCGAGGACGAGCTGATGGCCGAGGCGAAGCGCCTGCAGGCGCCGTACGAGCTCGTCGCCGCGGTCGCGCGCACGGGCAAGCTGCCGGTGCCGAACTTCGCCGCAGGCGGGATCGCCACGCCGGCCGACGCCGCGCTCATGATGCAGCTCGGCGCCGAGACGGTGTTCGTCGGCTCGGGGATCTTCAAGGTCGACCTGCCGGACCTGGCGAGCGAGGATTCGGTCAAGCGCGCCGCCGCCTACCAGCGGTCGCTCGACATCTCGAAGCAGCGGGCGCAGGCGATCGTCCGCGCCGTCGCCCACCACGACGATCCGAACGTCGTACTCGAGGCGATGCGCGAGCTCGACGACAAGCACGGTGCGATGCGCGGGATCGCGGCGGGGTCGATCGACTCCGGCGACCTGCTCGCGCCGCGCGGGTGGTGACCCGCTTGAATCTGGATCGTCCGATCGGCGTGTTCGCCCTGCAGGGGGATTACGCGCGTCACGCCGAGGCGTGGCGCAAGCTCGGCATCCCCGTGCGCGAAGTGCGGCGCGCGGCGGACCTCGCGGGGCTCGCCGCGTTGTCGCTGCCCGGGGGCGAGTCGACCACCATGCTGCGCCTGCTCGGCGTGACCGGCCTGCGCGAGGCGTTCGGCGCGGCGCTGTCGCGCCTGCCGGTGTTCGCCACCTGCGCCGGCGCGATCCTCGTCGGCAAGGATGCCGAGCGCCTGCCCGCGGCGCCGTTCGGCGTGCTCGACGCGGGCCTCGCGCGCAACGCCTACGGCACGCAGGTCGACTCGTTCGAGGCCGATCTCGACGCGCCCGTGCTGGGCCCCGGGGCCACCTTCCGCGGCGTCTTCATCCGCGCGCCGCGCTTTCTCCGCCTGGGGGCCGGTGTCGAGACGATCGCGCGCCACGGCGGGGAGGCCGTCGCCGTGCGGCAGGGGCCGATCGTGGCGTTCGCGTTCCATCCCGAGCTGACTGACGACCTGCGCTTCCACCGCTGGTTCCTCGATGCGATCGTGGCGCCGCACGCGGCCGCCGCGGCGCGGACCATGACGCCGACGACGGCGTCGCGCCCGGCGGTGGCATGAGCGCGCCCGACTTCCGCGCCTTCGACGCGCTGGTCGCTTCGAAGCGGAACTTCGTCCTCACGACGCACGTCAATCCCGACGGCGACGGCCTCGGCAGCGAGGTCGCGCTCGCGCTGTGGCTCGCGTCGATCGGCAAGCAGGTGACGATCCTCAACGACGGCGGCATGCCCGACAACTTCGAGTTCCTCGGGCAACTGTTCCCGGTCGAGACGTTCACGCTCGAGCGCGCCGAGCAGGTGTTCGCCGATGCCGAGGTGGCCGTCGTCCTCGACATGCAGAACGAGGAGCGCCTGGGGCGGCTGCGGCCGTACCTGGCGCGCCCGACGGTCACGGTCGCGATCCTCGATCACCACGTCGGCGCGCCGGCGTTCGGCCAGGTGCACGTGGTGCTGCCCGAGAAGGCCGCCACCGGCGAGCTGGTCTTCGACCTGATCCGCCGCACCCCCGGGGCCCTGACGCGCCCGATGGCCGAGGCGCTGTACACCGCGCTGGTCACCGACACCGGCTCGTTCCGGCACTCGAACACGGATCCCGACGTGCATGCGATGGCGGCGACCCTGCTCGAACTGGGCGTCGAGTCGGCGGTCATCCAGTCGTGGATCCATCGCCACCGGCACATGGATCGCCTGCGCTTCGTGGGGCACCTGCTGACCAACCTCAAGACCAGCGACGACGGGTCGGTTGCCTGGTTCGAGGTGACGCCCGACCTGTTCACGCGCTACGACGTCGACTCGACGGACACCGAGGGGCTGGTCGACTTTCCGCGCACGGTGCCCGGCGTCGAGGCCGTGATGCTGCTGACCGACCTGGGCGACGGCCGCATCAAGGCGAGCCTGCGCTCGTCGGGCCGGGTGGACGTGCAGAAGGTGGCGCAGGGCTTCGGCGGCGGGGGACATCGTTTCGCCGCGGGCGCCACGCTGGACGGTCCGCTCGATGCCGCGAGCGCGCGCCTGCGGGCCGCGCTGGTCGAGGCGGTCGCGGGGCTCGATCCGAACGTGCGCGCCTACGCGCCGGCGCCGGGCACGGCGGGAGCGACCCGCTAGATGCGCGTGATCGCCGAGGGACTCGGCGTGCGACTCTCCGGCCGCGTGATCTTCGAGAACGTGGCGTTCGAGTGGAACGGGCCCGGGATCTACACCGTGACCGGGAACAATGGCGCGGGCAAGACGACGCTGCTCAAGGTGGTCGCCGCACTGCTCCATCCAGGACGCGGGACGATGCGCTGGGAGAACTCGACGACGGCCGCGTTGACGCCGGCGCAGGCGCGGGCGCACCTCGGTTTCGCCGGGCCCGAGATCGGCCTGTGGGAGGACCTGACGGCGCTCGAGAACTTCGCCTTCGGCGCCCGCGCGCGCGGCCTCGACTGGAGCGCGGCGGACGGCGCGGCGTGGCTCGAGCGGCTGGGCCTGACCGGCCGCGGCGACGAGCGGCTCGCCGGGTTCTCGTCGGGCATGAAGCAGCGGGTGAAGATCGCGTTCGCGATGCTGGGCCGGCCGGGACTCGTCATCCTCGACGAGCCCGGATCGAACCTGGACGATCGCGGTCGCGCCGTCGTCGACGCGCTGGTGCGCGAGGCGGCCGAGCACTCGCTCGTCGTCGTGGCCACGAACGATCCGGTGGAGGCGGCGTGGGGCCGTCCGGGGATCACGCTGTGAGCCGCGCGATCGAGGGGGATGCGGTGCGCCGGATCCTGGACGCGGCGGGCGCCGTGTTCATCAAGGACGTCACGACCGAGCTGCGCTCGCGCTACGCCGTTGCGGCGACCGCGACGTTCGCGCTGGCCGCGCTCGCGGTCGTCAGCTTCGCGGTGGGCCCGTTCGGCGGGCGCCCCGAGCTGCTGGCGGCCTTCCTGTGGACGGTCATCCTGTTCGCCGCGGCGGCCGGGCTGGCCCAGGCGTTCACCCGCGAGGCCGAGCGCCGCACGTGGCTGACGCTGCGCCTGGTCGCGCCGCCGACGTCGATCCTGCTCGGCAAGTGGGGCGTGAACCTCGCCGTGCTGACCGCGATCGAGGCCCTGGTGGTCCCGATGTTCCTGGTGTTGTTCGGCGTCGAGTTCCGCTCGCTGCCGGCGTTCCTCGCGATCCTCCTGCTCGCGAACGTCGGCCTCTCGGCGGCGCTGACGCTGGTGGCGGCCCTGCTGGCGCAGGCCCGCGCGCACGGCGCGCTCGTCTCGGCGCTCGCGTTTCCGCTGGTCGTGCCGGTGCTCATGGCGGCGATTGTCGGGACGCGGCGCGCGTTCACGGAGCCGGGCGTGTGGCCGCCCGAGTGTCGCGTGCTCGCGGCGTACGCGGGCGTGGTCGTCGGAATCGGATTCCTGCTCGCCGAGCACGTGCTCGACGACTAGCGGAGGGAATGCGCATCGTGTGGTGGCGCTGGGGATTGTTCCTCTGGATGGCGGTGATGACGGTGGCGGCGTTCCTGTACGCGCCGCTGGCGAAGAAGCTCTACGAGCAGACGCGCATCATCTACTGGCACATCCCGGTCGCCTGGGTGACGCTCGTCGCGTTCCTGGTCGCCGGGTGGCACTCGTGGCGGTACCTGAAGACCCGGGACCTGGCGTCGGATGCGCGGGCAGCCGTGGCGACCGAACTGGGCCTCGTGTTCTGCGCCCTGGCGACGGTCACGGGCGCGATCTTCTCGAAGGGGATGTGGGGTTCATACTGGAACTGGGACCCCCGGCAGACGAGCATCTTCTTCCTCCTCCTCGTCTACGCGGCCGCCCTGACGCTGCGCGCCGCGGTCGAGGATCCGACCCGCAAGGCCCGCCTTTCGGCCGTCTACGGGCTGTTTTCGGCGGCGGTGACGCCGCTCCTGCTGTTCGTGGTGCCGCGGTTGTTCTTCTCGCTCCATCCGGACCCGATCGTCAACGCGTCCGGCAAGCTCGAGATGCACCCGCGGATGTTCCAGGTCTTCATGGCCTCGCTGGTTGGCTTTACGGTGCTGTTCTTCTGGGTCTATGCTCTGGACGTGAGGATCCGCCTCCATCGCCTCGCCCGCGAGGGCGCCTGGACCGGGTCCGGAAAGGATCGTGCCGCGTGAACGAGACGCTCGGCAGGGCCGTCGGGGACCGTATCGTCGCCGACTACGTGGTCATGATCGTCGCCCTCGTCGTATGGGGCGCGGTCTTCTTCTACCTGATGCAATTGGACCGCAAGGTCCGGGAGCTCGACAAGCGATGAAGCCCAAACTCATTTTCGGCCTTCTCCTCGTTGGAGCGTCGATCGCCTTCGGCGTGACCTCGTTCCAGAAGTCGCTCACCCCGTATGTCCCGTTCGCCGAGGCCCGGCGCTCGGGCACGTCGTCGCAGGTGAACGGCACGTTGTCCGATCCGTCGAAGGTCCACTACGACGTCGACAAGGGCGAACTCGTGTTCGCGCTGCAGGACGAGAAGAAGGAAGTCATGCAAGTCGTCTATCGCGGCGTGAAGCCGGCGAACTTCGAACAGGCGACCAGCGTCGTGGCGATCGGCACGTTCAAGGACGGCCGCTTCGAGGCCGACCAGCTGCTCGTCAAGTGCCCGTCGAAGTATCAGGCCGAGGGCGCTCAGCCCGCTGCGGCAGGGAGGTCCTAGCCTGTGCACGGAGACCCGATCAACCTCGGCGTCGTTCTTACGTGGGTGACGTTCGCATGCACCCTGCTCGCCGCCGCTGCATTCCTGATGGAGGGGCGCGGTGATGCGCGCTTCGCCCGCCCCGCGCGCCTGCTCTTCGCGCTGCAGGGCCTGGGTCTCCTGGCGATGGGCGCATGGCTCATGCGCCTGTTCGTGACGCACGACTTCCGCTACGGCTACGTCGCCAGCTACTCGGCGCGGAACATGGACTTCAAGTACGTCTTCTCCTCGTTCTGGGGCGGCCAGGAGGGGACGTTCCTCATGTGGGCGATCTTCTCGACGCTGCTCTCGGCGATGATGCTGCGGGCGAAGAGCCGGATCGTCCCGACGGCGATGTTCTTCGCCCAGTGGGCGCCCATCTTCCTGCTGTTCATCCTCACGGTGCAGAGCCCGTTCCGCCTCCTCGCCGTCGCGGCGGCCGACGGCGCGGGGCTGAACCCGCTGCTGCAGGACCCGTGGATGACGATCCATCCGCCGACGCTGTTCTTCGGCTACTCGTCGCTGATCGTGCCCTTCGCGCTGGCGATGGCCACGATGGTCCATCGCGACGAGAAGTCGTGGCTGCAGCTCGCGCCGCCGTTCGTCCTCTTCTCGACCGTGGTCCTCGGGACCGGGTTCACCATGGGCGGACTGTGGGCGTACAAGGTGCTGGGCTGGGGCGGCTTCTGGGGCTGGGATCCGGTCGAGAACGCGTCGCTGGTGCCGTGGCTGTTCAACGTCGCGCTGCTCCACGGCCTGCTCGTCCAGCGGGCCACCGGCGCGCTGGCGCGCACGACGCTCTTCCTCGGGATCACCTCGTACCTGTTCGTGCTCTACGGCTCGTTCCTCACGCGCTCGGGCGTGCTGGCCGACTTCTCGGTCCACTCGTTCGTCGACCTGGGGCTGTCGGGCTACCTGCTGGCCTATCTCGGGTTCTTCACCGTCACCGGCTACGGCGCGTGGGCGCTGCGCTCGAAGCTGCTGGCGCACCCCGACGCGCAGCTCGGCGGGGCGTCGCGCGAGTTCGCGCTGTGGCTGGGCATGCTCGTGTTCTGCCTGATGGCCGTGCTCACGATGGCCGGCACGTCGGCGCCGCTGCTGTCGCGCCTGTTCGGCGATCCCGCCAACGTGGCCGTCGAGTACTACGACAAGGTGAACGCGCCGCTGGGGCTGCTCGTCTGCCTGCTCGTCGCCATCGGGCCGCTTGCCCGCTGGCGCCAGGAGTCCCCGAGCGGCCTCGGCCGTGCCGCCGCTCCGGCCCTCGCGGCCGGCGTGCTGGCTGCCATCGCGGTGCGGATCGCCGGGATGCGCGATCCGATCGACATCCTGCTCATCTTCGGCGCGGTCTTCGCGCTAGTGGCCAACTTCTCGGTGCTGATCAAGGCCGCGCGTCGCGGGCTGCCGTACGCGGCGGGCTACGTGTCGCACTTCGGCTTCGCCGTGATGCTGCTCGGCGTACTCATCTACTCGACGTTCGGCCAGCAGCGCCAGGTGGCGCTGCCGCAGGGGGCCACGGTCGAGGCGCTGGGGATGAAGCTCCGCTACGACGGCGTGCGCAAGCAGCCCAACGGCAAGGACCAGCTCGCGGTCTTCGTCGATCACGGCGGCAAGAAGTACGAGGCGCGCCCGGTCATGTGGTTCAGCGAGTTCAACCAGGCGACGATGCGCAATCCGCACGTCGAGCGCGCCTGGAACAACGACATCTACATCGCGCCGATCGAGCTCAAGCCGGCCGAGCAGGCCGGACTGCCCTCGGTGACGCTCAAGAAGGGCGAGTCGGGCGAGGCGGGGGGCGTTCGCCTGACCTTCCGCGAGTTCAAGCGCGAGGGCGAGATGGGCGGCCCGGACGGCTTCAAGATCATCGCCGTGGTTGCCCTCGGCGACGGGCCCGACGCGCCGATCGTCACGCCCGCGATCGCCGTCTCGCCGTATGGCCAGACGCGAAACCCGGTCGACCTGCCGGGCGGCGGGGCGATGACGCTCGGCAACGTCGACCCGAACGGCGGCACGGCCGAGCTCATGGTGAGCGTGCCCGGCGCCCCCGCGCCGGCGGAGGTCCTCGCCGTGGAGCTGTCGACGAAGCCGTTCATCGGCCTCGTCTGGGTGGGGATGGGCATCCTGCTCTTCGGCGCCGGTCTTGGCATCCGGCGCCGCCTCGCGCTGGGCAAGCGCGAGGATGCCGCGGCCCCGGCGGCGGCGCGCGTCGCGGCTGCGCCCTGAAGACGGATCCGACCTTCGGAGGTCCCGGGAGGTTGACGATGCAGAACCTGAACCGGAAGCGGTGGGCGCCCTGGGCGCCCGCCGCGCTCGGCGGTGGCGTCCTCGCCGCGCTCCTCGCCGGCGCGCCGGCGCTCACGCCTGTCGTCGCGGCGGAAGAGCTGGTCTCGCTCCAGCAATTCACGTCCGTCAACCTGGGCGGCGATCGCGCTCCAGTGTGGTCCCCGGATGGGCAGGCGGTCTACTACTCGACGCGCCTCAGCGGCTTTCCCTACATCTACCGCAAGGCCGCGAACGCGGGGATGAACACGACGGGCACGCGCCTGACGACGTGGGTGACCGAGGAGTTCTCGGTCGCCGCCTCGCCGGACGGCGCGTGGGCCGTCATTGCGGCCCAGGACACGCTGCGCTTCACGCGGCTGTGGCGCTGCCCGGCCACCGGCGGCAATCCGCTCACGCGCATGACGGCGGGGCCCTTCGACTACCTCGATCCGCACTGGTGGGGCACCGGCACCGCGCAGGAGATCGTCTTTGCCACCTCGCGCGGCGGGGTGGGCTACCAAATCTGGACGCTCAAGCCCA
>Ga0209668_10000962_pt1 | contig 12108 bp, 11 predicted proteins | sample FrelakmetPLP11PL_FD_187150 | JGI IMG/M metagenome (GOLD analysis project Ga0209668, IMG submission 187150) | Freshwater lake sediment microbial communities from the University of Notre Dame, USA, for methane emissions studies - PLP11 PL (SPAdes)... | ecosystem: Environmental > Aquatic >... | reverse complement strand
AAATCTTTTGAAAGGTGAAGATAGTATTTATAATTGTCAAACAGGAAATTATTTTGAAGTTGACGGAAAACCTTTAGGTGAAAAAAATCCTAAATGGTTAAATGATGATTATGTAAAATTTATCCGATTTAGTCAATGGAGAATTGAAAAAACAGGTTACGGAATTTTAGCTTTTATTACCAATCATGGTTATTTAGATAATCCCACTTTTCGGGGTATGCGTCAAAGTTTAATGGAAACTTTTGATGAGATTTATGTTTTAGATCTACATGGTAATAGTAAGAAGAAAGAAGTTTGTCCTGACGGTTCAGCAGATCAAAATGTTTTTGATATTCAGCAAGGGGTAGCAATTGGATTTTTTATTAAATATCAAAATAAAGAACAAAATAGTCAGAAACAATTAGCAACAGTTTATCATGCTGATTTATGGGGTTCTAGAGAAGTTTATGAAAATAAACAGTTAGTTGGTGGTAAGTATCATTGGTTAGGGGAAAATGATATTAGTTCTACTAATTGGGAACAATTAGCACCAAATACACCATTTTATTTATTTAAGCCTCAAAATATTGATTTAAGAAGTGAATATGAAAAAATGTGGAGAATTAACGAAATAATGAATGTTAATGTTTTAGGTTTTCAAACTCATAGAGACCATTTTGCTATTGATTTTGATGAAGAAAATATTACTAAAAGATTTGAAGAATTGCGAGAGAACAATTTATCTAATCAAGAATATGCTGACAAATATAACATTACTAATAATCAAAATTGGGAATTAGATAAAGTTAGAAAAGCAATTCTCTCAGATGATAAATGGAAAGCTAAAATAATTACTTGTTTATATCGTCCTTTTGATTTACGCTATTGTTATTATAGTGATGTAGTAATGGATAGACCCAGAAAAGAGTTACTGAATCATGTTTTTAGGAAAGATAATTTAGTTTTCAATTTACCAAGAATAGTAAAACTCCAGGAATGGCGACATTCACTAATATCTAATGTTCCCTGTACTGCTATTTCTATGGATGTAAATGGTTCGTATATTTTTCCTCTCTATCTTTACCCAACTAATCAGCCTACTCTTGATAAGAATATCATTAATCAGTCTCATGAACGTAAACCGAATTTATCCCCAGAATTTATTACACAATTCTCTGAAAAACTAGGTTTAGAATTTATTTTTGATGGAAAAGGAGATAAAACCAAAACCTTTAGACCAGAGGATATTTTTAATTACATTTACGCTATCTTTCATTCTCCTAACTACCGTCAACGTTACGCCGAATTTTTAAAGATTGATTTTCCTCGTGTTCCTTTAACTGCCAATGCTGCACTTTTTTGGGAATTAGTGATCAAAGGTGATAAACTAGTAAAATACCATTTAATAAAAGAAACAGGAACGGAAATTTCTACCTATCCTATTCCTGGTTCTGATCTGGTCGAACAAGTCAAATATCATGAAAATCATCAACAAATCTGGATAAATTCTCAACAGTATTTTGATCAAGTTCCGCAACAAATCTGGAATTTTTATATTGGTGGTTATCAAGTTTGTCAAAAATGGTTGAAAGACAGAAAAGGGAGAAGGTTGAATTTTGATGATATTAGTCATTATCGAAATATTATTTCCATCATATCGGAAACTGTAAAGATTATGGAAGATATTGATAAAATAATTGAAAAATATGGTGGGTTTCCGTTAGAATAGGTTATTGCTGATGCCTCCGGCACACTACCGATAACGCGCCCCTTAGAGTACATAGATACACAAGTAAGGTCTACCTATTCCTGCGTAATTATACGTGAATGCGAACTAAAAAAATGAAATAAGGAGATATCTATGAAATCATTAATGGAACAGCCTTCATCTTGGCTACCAAATGGAATACATCTGAATCTTTCAGATCAATTTCGTCCTTTTTCCTTTACTGAAGAGTTACAGATTCGTCTAGAGGAACTTTTAGAAAAGAATAAAGAAAATTTACTTAATTCAGATGAACAAGCAGAATTATCTGGTTTGTTGGAATTAGAAAAAATCTTCAGTTTTATCAACGCTAAACTCGCTTCTTAATTGTGGTTATTAATAATTCCATTCGTTTAAATGTCCGTAAAAGGGCAAAATATTTGTGTGAATATTGTCATTCACCAGAACGCTCAAACGCAACACCATTTACCATTGATCATATTATTCCCCAATCTTTAGGAGGATCAGATGACCTCAATAATTTGGCTTTAGCTTGTCATCGTTGTAATCAAAGGCGTTATAATTTTAGAACTGGGATTGATACAGAAACACAAACAGAAGTACCGTTATTTAATCCTAGAAATCAAAATTGGTCAGAGCATTTTATATGGACAGAAAATGGATTAAATATTATAGGAAGAACTCCTATAGGTCGTGCAACTTGCAGTCGTTTTGATTTCAATGATGAAAATCATGATGATGGTTTTATTATTAATTCCCGTCAACTTTGGTTAACAGCAGGTTGGCATCCACCCATAGATGATCCATGTCAACAAGAATAAAAAATGCTTAATTTTTATTATTAATAACTGAATGATGCAATCAGATTTACAAACCCCAATAGATTTAGAAGAAATTACGTTTTCCCATATTCCTGTTCTCAGTCAAGAAGTGATTACAGGTTTAAATATTCAACCTGGTGGAAATTATTTAGATTTAACCGTTGGTGGTGGTGGTCACAGTCGGTTAATATTAGAAACTGCTGAAGATGTGAAAGTTACCGCAGTTGACCAAGATGAAGATGCTTTAAATGCAGCAAAAGAGAATCTAACAGAATTTGGAAATAGAGTCAAATTTATTCATAGCAACTTTGCTAATTACCAATTTCCAGAAAATACCTATCATGGAATTTTAGCCGATTTGGGAGTAAGTTCTTATCATTTAGATAACCCAGAACGGGGTTTTAGTTTTAGAAATACTGCTAATTTAGATATGCGAATGAACCAGCAACAATCCCTCACTGCTGGAGATATTATCAATGAATGGGACGAACAAGAATTAGCAGATATTTTCTTTAAATATGGTGAAGAGAGACTTTCTCGCAGAATAGCCAGAAGAATAGTTGAAAAACGCCCATTTAACACTACTACAGAATTGGCAAATGCGATCGCCTATTCCGTCCCTCCTAAATATCGTCATGGGAGAATTCACCCCGCAACCCGTGTTTTTCAAGCTTTGCGAATTGCTGTCAATGACGAATTAAAAGTCCTAGAAACCTTAATAGAAAAAGCACCTAACGCGCTAATTCCTGAAGGAAGAATAGCCATAATCAGTTTTCACAGTTTAGAAGACAGACCAGTTAAACATGGTTTGAGAAATTCCCCCTCCTTGCGAATATTGACAAAAAAACCCATAATTGCCACAGAAGAAGAAATTAAAGAAAACCCCCGTTCCCGTTCTGCTAAATTGAGAATAGCAGAAAAGAAAAATACAGATGAGACATAAAAATATGGACGGTATTGGACTCGAACCAACGACCCCATCGATGTCAACGATGTACTCTAACCACCTGAGCTAACCGTCCGTAGTCAACACAGATTAATAATCTATCATATAAAATATAAATTGTCAACCCCTAGAACCAAAATTTTACCCTACATATATCTAGTCAACTGCACCCGATAGCGATCCTTTTTCGTCACCGCAATTTCCCCAACTTCCAACCGCCCTTTTCCCCGAATAGCAATTAAATCCCCTGTTTTAACGTGAGAACTGGCTTGGGTGACTTCCTTCCAATTGACACGCACATCATTAGAGTCTATCAAATCCACCATTTTACTACGGGACATCCCAAACCCAGCCGAAGCCACCGCATCTAACCGCAAAGAAGCTTCCACAGTTGTCATTTCCTTTTTCTTCGGTTCACGGATTTTTAACTCATTAATTTCAATGCGTCGAGTCTTTACTGGCACAGAACGCACCTGTTGTAAACTCATCTCTAAAAATTCTACCAATTCAGGGACAACAATCACCTGCGCCCCTCTTTCCCCCAACACAATCACATCTCCCGTTTTTTCCCGCACAATCCCCGTTCCCAGCATTGCGCCTAAAAAATCCCGGTGATTTGCGGTATCAAACAAGAAATTACCAGCAATTTCTAAAGCCACAATCGCCACTTGAGACTGATCTAATGGTAAATCAGCGCGAGCGATCGCTAACCTTTGTCTTTCCGCCTGTGGATATCCACCCCACGCTACCGAATGCACCTCCGTTAAACGGCTAAATACCCGTTGAATTTCCGCCAACTCCGGCGGAGACAAAAAATCTGTACATACCACTTCCCAGGTCTTTATAGCTTGATCTGCTTGATCAATTACACGGGCGACAGTATCGCGGTTTTCAACACCTTTTAAAAGTTCTTCTCTAGGTAGCATGGAATTATAGAAGTTACAGGGAGCAGGAGCAAATAGATCCCCGACTTCTCAAAGAAGTCGGGGATCTGGTACGTACTAATTAGTTTCCGCATAACCTTGAATATTTTCTGGTTCAAACTGGCGGAGAATGCGAGTAGCTTGACGAGTTAGAGTTTCCGAACCCTGTACCACAATTAAATATTTACCTGCATCTAAACGATTGCGATAGGGTAAAGCATCACCACCACCCTCAAATAAACCCACGCCACCACCTACAAATACACTACCCATTGCACCGCTACCAGCCCCCAGAATACCGCCAATTACATGATTGCCAATTTCTCCAGCCCAAGCGAAGGTATCTAAACCGGTAATCAAACTGAAGGTAAAACCAGCAAAAAAGCCAAATGGTACTAACCAAATCGCCATTAGCTTGACTTGTTTTTTCGCTTGTTCTTTGGGATCAATTAAACCAAATTCATCAGCACTTTTGTATCCTCTACCGAGAATAGTGCCATTTATGCCTTCTCTTTCTAAAGCTAAATCAGCGGCTTCAGCCTGGATGCGATCTGATAATACAGCAACAAGATAATTCATCAATTTTAAAACTCAGGATTAATGTGACTTTAGCAAATCCAAAGGCTCACAAAAATTATTCACACCTTGTTTAAGAATATAAATTAAAACGGGTGTAGCCAGACTTTTGGGAAAACTCGGTATTGTCCTTAGATGTAATATCATCCCTTGAATTGACTCATTTAACAAGTCTTCTCGATATTCTTGTTCACAAATTACCGCCCGCCATTTTTTGGCTAAAGCATCTAGCCAGTCGGAATTGGTTTGTTCTGGTTCTTGTCCAGCCCGAATGGCCAGAGTCATTACCGCATCTTCTAAATCTCCATCGCAATCCTCTATCAAGTCTAATGCTTCCATTGCTTGCGGATCATCTGCTAAATGAGAACGAAATTTGGCAATCTCTTGTGATGTAACTTTAGTCATGAGTTTTTGACTAGACCAGGATTTGAAAACTATTTTACAGCATTGGGACTGGTGATAGGTATACTCAACACGGCTTAATTATTTGATTTTGCGGGTAGGGGTAAAGCAAGAGCTTCATTGGTGTCAAATTAGGCTAAAAATGGCTTATTTGTTGGCTGACAAACCTGCCCGGAACTTAAGTTCCGGTCTCAAAGCTAAAGTGCGTTAAAACGCACTCTGAATGTTAGAATAGTCGGTTTTAACCGACTTTAGCTTTGAGACAGGGAATTTATTCCCTGGCTGGCTTTAAGTTGACCCATTTACCCATTACCTCTTACTTGACCCCTGATTCCTGTAACTGATTCAAACCCCTAGTGGTAACGTATCTTTGTAATTCAGTTAAAGCCCGGTTGTAATCTAAAATTGCTTTAATGCGATTACCTTCAGAACGAGTGAGATCATTTAATGCGTTAATTACATCAGTTTGAGTGCCTACACCAGCTTGGAATCTTAACCGCGCTAACCGCAAAGACTCTTTAGCTTGTTCTAAAGCGACATCAGAAGTTTTCACATTCTCCAAATTTGATGCTTGGGTAGAATATGCCTGTTCTACTTGGAAGCGGATTTGGTTACGCTGTTCAGAAAATTGAGTTTCAGCGATCGCAATATTGGTCTTGGATTGGGCTGCTCTGGCTTTTGCTGCCCCGCCATCATATAAACTGAAGGTGGCTTGTACTCCCAAAGAATAACCATCACTCACGCTTGTGCCATCATCAAACTGATCTAACAAGTTATATCTACCCACTAAGCTCACTTGGGGACCCAAAGCTGCTAATGCTTGTTTTCTTTGAGCCTCGCTAATATTGCGCTGTGCTAGGTTCTGTTGTAGTTCAGGACGATTTTGATAAGCTAAAACAATACTTTGTTCTAGTGGATGTTGCCATAAACCTGCCGGTTTTACAGGATCGGACGCACTAATACTCACTGATTGGGGTAAATTCAACAGTGGTGCTAACTTACGGCGGGCAATTTGTTGTTGAGAAAAGGCACTAGTTAAGTCCTGTTGGGAGTTGGCTAAATTTACCTGCGATCGCAACACATCGAAACGAGTCCCCACACCAGCCCGTTCTAAGGCCACTGCATCCTTCAAACTCGCCTGAGCATTTGTAACCGCTGACTGGGAAATTCTCACATTTTCATCAGCCTGTTGCAAATCATAATATGCCTTAGCCACATTCAGGCGAATTTCTTCAGATTGTCTTTCCACATCCAACTCTTGCACCCGGATACGTTCTTCAGCCTCTTTAATCGCTGCATTACGTCTACCAGAGGTGTAAAGATCATACCTTATCTGTGCAGTACCGCTAAATGTCGTATTAGATGGAGCATCATCTACGGTTAATCCATTATTCCGTTGTCTTTTAACAGCTAGTGTGTCACCAACACTACGACTATTAGTCACATCACCATTCAAATCAACGCTGGGCATTAAAGCCGCTTGAGCTTCACGCAAAACCGACTTACTCCGTTCCAGTTGCAGTACGGACACCTGTAAATCATTATTATTCCGTTTAGCCAGTTCCAGTGCCTGTGATAAACTAATTGGCTGAGTTCCTTGAACCTTCACTTCCTCTGCTTGCGTCGGATATAACAGGGGATTAGGACTAGGATTCAATTCGTTAGGAACATTAGGAAAATCTACAGGTTGATTAGGTGCAGAATTGACATTTTCTGCGGTCGGAGGTGTACTGGTTTCTGTCGTAGTCGGAACAGTTGTTTGTGCTATCAAACTATTATTTTGAGTTAAGCAGGTGTTAGCAGTAAGTAGCAAAGCTGCTTGACTCTTGGGCTGTGATTGTGGACAATTACTAGACTCTAGTAACTTTGATACCTCAACATCACCATTGATCACTTGCTGATCAGAGTTACTTAAACTACCTAACTGAGAATTACTCGCAGACAGTAAATTATCACCTGAATTTGATAAATCAGAAAAACTTACAAATCTATTGTTATATTTCGGAGAATTTTTTTCTCTCCCAGTGCTGAAATCATTGTCAGCCATGATTATAGGTAGACTGGAGTTACCAACAAGCTTGATACTGCCTTGACTAAAATAACTAACAGGTAATAATCCTGGGTTACTATTAATTTTACTTTTAGATAGTAGGCTATTGTCTGGGAATAAATTTCTACTATTAGTAAAAACCAACACACTAGGAGCAGACTTTAGCTGTGACTCATTCACTTTAATAACATTAGCCCAAGCGGGCTGAGTTGTTAATACTGCTACTGTTACACCAGGTAAGAAACAATGGAATAATTGCTGTCCTTTCACCGCATCCCCTCACACAAAAAATATTAATTTAGCGGCAGAATACTTGTCTTCAACACAAAATATAGCACGATCTGGAGATTTAGGCAGAAATATCGCACTATAAATTATGTTAGAGATCAGAACTCGGTTTGTCTTCAAAACGTTTAACAATCCGAGACAGTTCTGCCTTTTCGTCTATACTAACGCGGGTAGGCGCACCACTAATAATCCGCTCATAATTACGGAATGAATCTTTAATATCAGGACCATCTGCCGTAATATTATATTCACGAATGCCCTTGTCGTGCCATGAGCCGCGCATTTTAAATACGTTAATTGCCCGCGACATTTCTCCCCGAATCTCTACATATTGTAACATCAAAATTGTATCTGTAATCGTAGAAATGTGGGAGTCAGTAATGGAATTAGAACCCAGAAATTGGTCTGTGGTATTGGTAAAAAAACCAGTAATTTCTTCTTGTTTAGCATAACCTGTGACACCAATTACAAACTGACGAAAAGCATTATTACTGACACCTCTAGCCATTGCCGAAAGTGAATCAATGGCAATGCGAGCAGGTTTGAAATGGGATATCTCTGATTTAATAATTTGTAAGTGATCTTCTAAACCAGTTGATTCAGGATAGGTACAAATAATTTTCAGTAATCCTTGATGTTCTAATTCTTCAAAATCTATGCCCCAAGAATGGGCATTGCGGGAAAGTTGGGCGCGAGATTCTTCATAGGCAAATAATATTGCTCGTTCACCATTAATGCAGCCATCTTGAATAAACTTACTAACTAATAAAGTTTTACCAGTACCTGTAGCTCCTGTGGCTAAAATAATCGAATCTTTAAAGAAACCACCACCACACATTTCATCAAGAACTTTTACTCCCGAAGATACACGCACATTAGAAGATCGTTGTGTTAAACGCATTGCTCCCAAGGGAAATATATTAATTCCTTCATTGGTAATTGTGAAGGGATATTCACCTTTCATGTGGGTTGTTCCCCGTAATTTGAGAATTTCTATAGTTCGGCGGCGGCGTTCTCCTTCTAAAACGTTACGAGAAATTACTACATTATCGGAAACAAATTCTTCGACTCCAAAGGATGCTACTGGCCCATATTCTTCACCCCGTTCAGTCGTAATGATGGTAGTCACATTCAGTAGTTTTAGCCGTGCTACTAACCGAAAAATTTCCCGCCGCACGACTCCGATAGCTTCATATTGTTGAAATATGGCTGTCATGGAATCAATGGAAACCCGTTTAGCTTTGTATTTACGAATGGCATATTGTAAACGTTCAATCAGGGCAGATAAATCAAAATTACCTACTATGTCTTGACCTTCTGGGTCAGGAGATGCGTCGAGAATAAATAATTTACCTTCATCAATCAAATGTTGTAAATTCCAATCAAAAATATGGGCATTTTTAATAATGTCACTGGGTGATTCTTCAAAGGTAACAAATACTCCTGGTTCGTCGAAGTAGGTGATGCCATTATAAAGGAATTGCAGTGATAATAAAGTTTTGCCAGTTCCTGAAGTTCCACTAACTAAGGTAGTTCGACCAACAGGTAAACCGCCATGACTGATATCGTCAAAGCCTTCGATCATCGTGCGAATTTTCTCGACACCAATAGGTATTTTTTTTTGTTCAGGTTGCTCTTTTTTATTCATGGTTTATCTAATATGGATATTCAACCCAGGTTTTTAAAATCAAGAAAGTTTTTAATTATTTTTAATAACTAAATAAATATACCAAATTGCAGGTAGATAAATTCCCGGATTTTCATCAAAAAGTGGCTAAAGCCACGAGTTTACTCGGAATTATTACTTGTTGTTTTCTAAAGCCCACATTTTGTATTATTCTTTCCCGTATTCTTCATTCAATTCTTCATAAAGCAGATCCAACCCAATTAATACTCTTTCCCTATCTGTTAAATCACCAATGATTTTCCGCACGGGAGGGGGCAAAATTTTTGATAGTGTTGGTGTAGCGAGTATTTTATCTTCTTCGGCTAACTGGGGGTTTTTCAGGACATCAATTACTTTTAAAGCATAAACTCCTTGAAATTCTTCATCTAAAATATTTTTGAGTGTTTTCAATGCCCGCATTGAATTAGGGGTATTTCCTGCTACATAGAGTTTGAGAACATAGGTTTTTTTAGCTTCATTCATACAATATCAACTCCTAGAAATATAGAGGTAAAAGAGCAAAGACGTAGGATTACATATACATTCAGGTATAAATTTACCATGAATGTCAATAAACATTCTACTTTGTGGCATTCAACTGATTTTAGCAACAGAACAGCGATAAACTTCACAAAGATGTGCCAAAATATCTATTAAGGTTAAACGATAATCGAGCAGTGTTTCATCACTTCTGCCTTCTATTCTTAATTGCTTGGCAAATTCATCAATGATTTCCATGTGCATTTCTATAATTTGTGGTATGGGAATACTGGTGTAAAATAAAGCATTAATAAATTTATCAAGTTTTTCTTGTGATGTTTTGTCACTGATAAAATAATTTATAATAATTTGACGGTAATCCGCTTTGAGTTCTGCTAACAGTTCCTGTTTTTCGTTAGCAGTCATATCCTGAAAAATTTGGTTCTTTTTCTGTTTGCCAAAAGCCAAAATATGATTATCTTGAATATCTAATTTTGGCAGAGGGTTCTGTGGCTGACAATGGGAGAAATAGCATATCTGACAAGGTATCGGCTGCCAGTACCATTGACTTATTACCCCCTCAATAAAATTCCCAATTTGCAAAACTAAACTTTTATACTCCTTTGCTCCCAATGTTTTATCGAGAATTTGTTTTATATTTGTTTGTAAAAGCAATATAGGTAATAACATCTACTGTTTATAGATCATGAATTTTTGAGCGTGAGATATGTGGGTCTATAATTAATGGTACTTACCTACACTAAGTAGGATAACCGGCAAATTCTTTGATGACCCATTCGACTCAGGGAAAGTTATAACTGATGGATAGTGGGTGATAGCATATCTAGGGGCAGGTAGATGACATTATTTCACTTATTGATAAGATACTTAAACGAACTTAAAGAATTGTCGCATTTTAAATCATTATAATTCCTCAAGGTTCTAAAGCGAATCTTTAGAGCCATAATTATTGTTGTAGTTGTCACTATAAAAAATGACGACTTTCAATACCAGTAGCAAGTTGCTGAAGATAGTGGCTTGCTGAGGAGATAAACTTATATCTTGCACCAGAAAGGTAAAAAATATTGGTAATTGGCGGCGAGACAATGGATGTCTATGGCGGAGTGTTACCGAAAGTCATAGCTAAAATGGCTAGTTTGAAGAGGTCTGTCAATTGTAACCAGAATCGCTGATAGCGTGGCGTAGCCATTCTAAATATTCTTGGAGGATATTGCTTCAGGCTTGAAGACCATCTAAACCAAGTGCTGATGGTGATACCGAAGTTGATCACCAGAAGAAAGACCACCGAGGACTTATTTTAATGCTACAGTACCCACTTTATGAATTTATAGCAACTGTGCCAATGTGCTGGGAAACAAATACTCTAGCAGCAGCGTTGGCTATTTTCGTCGAGGAACAGTGCGATCGCTTGGTAATAGTCAATTCTCAACAACGTCTAATTGGTGTATTGTATTCTGCTCGACTACTGCCACAATTCTTAGCAGCGGAGGCTGATAACAAAATCTTAAATTTACAACAACCACTCTCACAGGTGGATAAATCCCTCATAGAACCAATACAGACCATATCAGCAGCAACAAATCTGGAAGACTTCAGTTTGGTTATCAAGCATCAAGAAACCCAACAACAAAGTAACTTAGATTGGGCGCTAATTGATTCAGATGGTAAATATTTGGGAATCCTCAATACTTTACGCCTATTAACATTGTTAGCTCAAAAGAAAATTTTCCTGAGCTTAACCAAAGAAGAAGAAAGTCACAAGTATGCGACAAACACCAAAACTTCTCAGCACCAAAAAAACATCGAGCATACAGCCAATAAACACCAGCCAAAAATACACAAATCCATCGTCCACTTATTGGCTAAATTACCCTGGCCAATTATGTTACAAACTAGTCAAGGCGAAGTAGTTACGCAAAATATCGCTTGGTGGCAACAACTAGGAGCATTAAAAGATCCTGAAGGCATTAGAAAACAGGTAGAGACTATACTTACTCCCAAATATATTTATGCCAATCCTCAGGAAAATCACAAACCCGATACTTCCACGAGGCACAGACAGAGAACCTCACCATCAGCTTTCCCTTTTTTACAAGAATCACCTCTACCTGTAAATAACGGTTCTAACCACTGCGTTTTAGATACGCAATTGGGTATTTGTACTTGTGTGGTTGAAATTAAAACTGGTCAGGAGCGGGTTTGGCAGTTTGCCAAAATTGCTTAGACAGTA
>Ga0209668_10000961_pt1 | contig 12109 bp, 10 predicted proteins | sample FrelakmetPLP11PL_FD_187150 | JGI IMG/M metagenome (GOLD analysis project Ga0209668, IMG submission 187150) | Freshwater lake sediment microbial communities from the University of Notre Dame, USA, for methane emissions studies - PLP11 PL (SPAdes)... | ecosystem: Environmental > Aquatic >... | reverse complement strand
CTTCTTCGGCAATAGCATCTAATTCATTTCGATGCAACCGATAAACATCTTTAATATTTCGAAGCCACATATTCAGCACCTGCTTAAAGTCGTGGTTAGTCATGGATGCTTTTACCCCACCACACCCATAATGTCCGCAAACAATCACGTGCTTTACTTTTAAATAGGAAACTGCATAATCCAGCACACTCAAGAGGTTTACATCTGTATGTACAACCAGGTTAGCTACATTTCTATGTACAAATATTTCTCCCGGTTGGGTGTTGGTAATTTCATTGGCGGGTACCCGGCTATCACTGCAGCCTATCCATAAGAATTCGGGAGTTTGAATGTTACTGAGTCGGGAAAAAAAATCAGGATCATCTTCCACTTTTTCCTGTGCCCAGGCTTTGTTTTCGAGTAATAATTTTTGATATGATTTCATAGATGATAGTTTGAAATAAAATGATTTTATAATTGATCTGTAATTACTTTTTTATTTTCGGTTGATTGAGCGGGTTGATTCAGTAAACGATGAAAAGCATTGTAGTCTTTTTTCTTTATCTCAACCCGGATATTTAAAAATGTAGCATGTTCTAAAAATTGATTGATTTCATCAATCACATCTTTGTCTATATAATCTGCCCTTACTGCATCTATCATAATATAAGCACCCTCCGGAATTGAATCCAATCTTGATTTGATGATAGGTTTATTAAGAAAAGATACATCTTTTCTTAGGCGGAGCAGATAATTATTGTTGTCTGCCACAAAAACTACAGAAGAATGAAAATTGCTTTTCATAATAAAAAATAATCCTATCAGAATACCTACTACTATACCAATAAGCAAATCACTGAAAAGAATTGCTATAATAGTTACAACAAAGGGAATAAATTGATCCCACCCCTTGCGATAAAATTCTTTAAACAATGAAATCCTTGCAAGTTTATAACCTGTAAAGATGAGAATTGCTGCAAGTGCTGATAGGGGAATGCTATTTAAAAATTGAGGGATAAACAGCACACTACCCAGTAAGAAAAATCCATGAAAGATGGTTGATAATTTTGTTTGTGCTCCCGCTGCCACGTTGGCTGAACTTCTAACAACTACTGAGGTAATAGGCAACCCTCCCAGGAAGCCGGAAACAATATTGCCTATACCCTGCGCCTTTAATTCTCGGTTTGCTGGTGTAATTCTTTTTAGTGGATCTAATTTGTCTACTGCCTCAATACCCAATAAAGTTTCTAAACTTGCAACGATTGCGAGCGTTAGAGCGGAAGTCCAAACTCTTTGTTCTGATATATACTGCCAATCGGGATATATGAAAAATTGTAAGAAGGATTGAAAGTTGTCTGCAACCGGTAATGCCACCAGGTGTTTTTTTTCCAGGACTTCCAATTGCAGAATGGGTGCAAGATAAGCATTCATGAAAATAGCAAACAGCACTGCAATTAGTGCTCCGGGTATTAAGCTCAATATTCGGTTTTTTTTAATGGATTTTAATTCCCATACTTTTAATAGCATAATTGAAATTATACCAATAATGGCTGCAGTGGGAGTAATAGCTTCTAAAGCGTGTTCCATTGCTGAAAAGGTATTTTCCTGATTTTTTTGGAGAAAAGTTTCATCACCCTCAAAATTGGCATCATAGCCAATTAGATGCGGAAACTGCTTCATAATTAAAATCATTCCAATTGCTGCCATCATCCCTTTAATCACAGAATTAGGTACATAGTCTCCAATTACACCGGCTTTAAAAGTGCCTAACAATATTTGTAATGCTCCTGCTATCATTACTGATAGGAGAAATGCTTCATAAGCAGGTAACTTCGAAATTGAAAGGGCAACAATAGTGGTAAGACCCGCAGCAGGTCCGCTTACACTTAATTGCGATTTACTGAAAACACCTGTTACAATTCCACCTATAATTCCGGCAATAATTCCTGAAAATAAGCTTGCACCGGAAGCTAGTGCAATTCCTAAACAAAGAGGGAGTGCAACTAGTGTAACAACTATAGAGGCAGGCAAGTCTTTGCCTACAGATTTTATTAGTGAAGTCATGAAATAGTATAAAAAATTCAACAATCAATGCTTAGCCGTATCCGTTAGATGCTAAGATTGGGAGGTGGAATAACTATTTCTGGAAAAAAATTCGCAAACAAAATAACATGGAATGGTTTTTTTTCTGTGGTCTGTATAAGAGATGTTGGCGAACACTTATTAAAAAGCACCATTAAATAATCTTCATCTGCTTGAAAAGATAAACTTTCGTAACTGCTGATTTGCATAGACGAAATTTGATCTGTAATAAGCGTATTTCTGTCGTATTTGGTAAATACTGAGAGGGCTATTAAGCTAATAAAAAGTAATAGCACAATACATCTAACAGCAAAAATCTCAATTAATTTCATTCAGTTAAAAGTAATGTTTTATTGGAAATAATTGTCGATTTTGGAATATTATATATTTAAGCCACCACAGCTGCTAATTACCTGACCGGTTACATAAGAACTCATATCGCTTGCGAGGAATAAGGTTGTGTCGGCTATCTCTCTTGCGCTTCCGAATCTGCCCAATGGTATCTTCTTTAAAAATTCCGTAGCTGCTGCTCCTTCCTTTAAATAGTGCGTCATATCCGTTTCAATAAACCCTGGGGCAATCGCATTGCAGCGGATATTTCTGCTGCCCAATTCGAGGGCAATTGATTTAGTAAATCCAATGATTCCTGCCTTGCTGGCTGCATAACTGCTCTGACCTGCATTTCCTCGTACCCCTACAATAGAACTCATATTGATGATACTGCCACTGCGTGCTTTCATCATGGGTTTGATTACCTGCTTGGTCATATTATACACACTCTTCAAATTAATCATCATTACTTCATCCCACTGCTCTTCCGTCATACGCATCAACAGATTATCTTTCGAAATACCGGCATTGTTTACACATATATCAATTTTCCCAAATGCCTCCAGTGTATCTTGTACCAGCTTTTCACAGTCGGCAAATACTGCTGCGTTGCTTTTTCGAACCAATACCTGAACGCCGGTTTGTTCTATATCTTTCGCAACCTGTGCTGCTTTTTCTGCACTGCTGTCGCTTACATAGGTTATTACCAGGTTACTACCGTGTTCAGCTAATTTCAATGCAATTGCAGCTCCTATTCCACGGGCAGCTCCGGTTACGATCGATACTTTTCCTTCCAGTAAATTCATGGCTATTTATTTTGCGCGTAAAAGTAATTGAATTGTTTCAGTTGAGCACAATCACCTCTGTTCGGTTTCTTTTTTCCAAAGTTCGAGTATCTCTTGAATATAATGTCGCTCATTGGAAAGCCGGGGCACTTTATGTTGTCCGCCTAATTTTCCTTTACTCTTGAGCCATCTGTTAAATAAACCTTCCGGCAGGGCTCGAACGGTTGGCATTCGTAGGGCAATGCTTTTGTGCCTTTTGGCTTCATAATCACTGTTGATACTTTGGAGTGCCTTATCAAGCAGTTCGGTGAATGCCTGTAAGTTATCGGGTGGCTGAACAAACTCTATCAGCCACTCATGGGCTCCATTCCCTTGTTCGGTAAAATATTCGGGAGCAGCTGTATAATCACTTACAACAGCACCGGTAGCGGCACATGCCTGCTGAATAGCCTGATCGGCATTGTCGGCAATTACCTCTTCACCAAATGCATTGATATATTGTTTTAATCTGCCGTTTACTTTAATTCTAAATGGCTTGCAACTGGTAAAACGTATTGTGTCGCCAATTAAATATCTCCATAATCCACCATTGGTGCTAATAACAGGTGCATAGGTTTTTCCCAGCTCCACTTCATTTAATCCAATGGTTATCGGTTGTGTTTTTCCATACTCCTCTACAGGCATGAATTCATAAAAAATTCCATGATTCAGAAACAATAACATACCATCCTGCGAGAGATCATCTTGCGCAGCAAAGAATCCTTCACTGGCATTGTATATTTCCAGATAATGACAACCTGGTCCGATAACTTGTTCAAATTGCCTGCGATAAGGAGTAAATGAAACGCCACCATGAATATATAATTCAAGATGGGGCCAAACTTCTTTGATATGTTGCTTTCCGGTAATTTCCAATATGCGCCGCAACAAAACCAGCGTCCAGGTGGGAACTCCCGCGATGGAAGTAACATCTTCTGAGATTGTCGCCGCTGCCAGTCGTTCAATTTTTGCTTCCCACTCATCCATTAGCGCTATGGATAATTCGGGTGTTCGAATCCAGTTCGCCCAAATTGGCGTGTTTTGTAACAATACAGCACTTAGGTCTCCAAATTGGATGTCTTCATTTACCTGACTAATCTGGTGACTGCCTCCAATAATCAATCCTTTTCCGGTTAACAAATCACTGTCTTCCTGTTGCCGGTAATAGAGGGTTAGCACATCTTTCGATGCCTGAAAGTGGCCGTCTTCCAGGCTTTCCTCAGATACCGGAATAAATTTACTTTTATCCTGTGTTGTTCCACTGCTTTTGGCAAACCATTGAATAGGCGTATTCCACAATAAATTATCTTCCCCCTGCATCATTCTTTCGATATAGGGTTTCAGCATTTCATAATCATGAATGGGAACCCGCTCTTTGAACTGGCGAATGGTGAAAATATTTTCCATGCCATATTTTCTGCCGAATTCGGTAAACTGGCCATGGGTTACCAGGTCTTGTAATACTTCCCGCTGCGTTGCCACCGGTTCATCTATCCACCGGTCGATATGCCAGTTTCGTAATCTAACCAATCGTGATATGGCGGGGCTCAGGAGCTTCATTGCTCCAGCAAAATAATGAATGGAATTGAATTACCGAAACCCTGCTTTAATTGTATTATTCGGTGTAAGTAGTTTTTTGCTCTTTTCCCAGTTCTATTATCCAGTCTTTTCGGCGAAGTTCAAAATTGGTACCCAGGTATAATCGTCTTACCTGCTCATCTTCTGCCAGTTCCTCTGCAGTTCCGTGTTTGAAAATTTTTCCTTCAATCAATAAATACGCACGGTCGCAAATAGAGAGGGTTTCATTTACGTTATGGTCGGTTATTAAAATACCAATATTTTTAAATTTCAGCCGGGCTACTACGCTTTGAATGTCTTCCACAGCAATGGGATCCACACCGGCAAAGGGCTCATCGAGTAGTATGAATTTGGGATTTACTGCCAATGCCCTGGCAATTTCTGTTCTCCTGCGCTCGCCACCGCTCAAACTATCCCCATTATTTTTTCTTACATGGTGAAGATTGAACTCGGTGAGCAAACTTTCCAGTTTTTCTTTTCTTTCTATTTTGCTCAGCTTGGTCATTTCCAATACCGCCATTATATTATCTTCCACCGATAATTTTCTAAAAACACTGGCTTCCTGTGGTAAATAACCAATACCCATCTGAGCTCTTTTATACATGGGAAGTTGGGTAATATCCTCCTCATTGAGCATTACTGAGCCTCCATCTGGTTTAATTAAACCAACAACCATATAAAAAGTAGTGGTTTTACCTGCACCATTCGGTCCTAATAAACCCACAATTTCTCCTTGTTTAACCTCTACTGAAACCTGATTTACAACGGTTCTGCCTTTGTAGCTTTTGATTAGGTTATGTGTATGGATCTTTGGGTTCACGGCTTGTATTTGAAACAAAAATAGGAATAAACCCATCAAACCTGTTACAGCTGTGCTATTTTAGCATTTACTAAAATAGCAGTGGTTGCAGTATATTGCACCCAAATTGTTAAAAAAGGTTAGCTAACCCAATAATCGGTTCCAAGATGAAAATTACCGAACATATCTCCCAATCGAAGGATACCCTTATTTCTTTCGAAGTGCTTCCTCCTTTAAAAGGAAAAACCATTCATTCTTTATACGACCACCTCGATCCATTGATGGAGTTTCGTCCTTCCTGGATTAATGTAACCTACCATAGGAGTGAAACGATGTTTAAGAAAAAAACAGATGGAACTTTTGAAAAAGTAGAGGTTCGCAAGCGTCCGGGTACGGTAGGAATTTGTGCTGCTATAATGAATCACTATCAGGTAGACGCTGTGCCGCATATCATTTGTGGAGGATTTACCCGTCGGGAAACAGAGGATGCGCTGATTGATCTCGATTTTTTGGGAATAGATAATGTGCTGGTATTGCGGGGAGATGCTGCCAAGAATGAAGCTTCCTTTGAGCCGGAAAAAGAGGGGAATCATTTTGCCATTGATTTGCTGGAACAGGTAACCAAAATGAATAATGGATTATATCTGGATGAGGATATTAAAAATGGGGGTAAAACCAGTTTTTGTGCAGGTGTTGCCGGTTATCCCGAAAAACATTTTGAAGCGCCTAATCTGGAAATTGATTTAGACAGACTGAAACATAAAGTAGATGCGGGTGCCGAATATATTATGACGCAGATGTTTTTTGATAATGAAAAATTTTATGCTTTTGTGAAGAGCTGTCGCGATAAGGGTATTACTGTACCCATTATTCCCGGATTAAAGCCTATTACGAATAAGAAGCAATTGTCGGTGTTACCCAGAATTTTTCATGTAGACATCCCCACCGAATTATCCAATGCCATCAACCGTTGTAAAACAGATGCAGATTGTGAGCGGGTAGGAACAGAATGGCTGGTGCAGCAGAGCAGGGAGCTTAAAAAATTCGGCGTTCCGGTGCTACATTACTATACATTGGGAAAACCCAAAGTAATTCGCGACGTTGTGCAGCAAATTGTTTAGTGAGCAGTGTACCCTTGCGAAATAGCTATTTCTTTTCCTTGAGTTTGATTTTGATGATTTCATCAAATTGTTCCATACTCAATTGTTTCCCAATAATGCGCTTATCTCTATCCAATAAATAAAAAGTGGGCGTTTTATAAATATCATACGCCTGTCGGAAATTCATCTGTCCCGCCTTTTCGGTTTTGATGCGTACCTCGTTACTTTCATGGGTATGATACCAGCCGGTAAGTTTATTGTCTTTTACAAATCGTTTCCAGCTTGTAAATTCCGGTTCGTTGATATTTACTGCATAAATAGCAACTCCCAATGCCTTCCATTTTGCACGGTAGAGTGAATCGATTCTGGGAATTTCAACCTTGCAGTGTCCGCAGGTAGGATCCCAAAATGCAACAAGGGTAAAGGGGGCATTTACACTATATAAGGGGGTAATTTTTCCTGAGCTATCGGGAAAATCCATTGGATAGGCGGGCAACCCGATTTGATTTGCTATTAAATTATAGGCTCTTTCAAATACAATCTTTTTATTGGAGGGATCCAGCAGGGTTGAGTCTCCTTTTGAGTAAAAGTTTTCAAATAAAAATACAAATACCTTATCCTGCCCCATGTATTGGGGATTCATGTATTGCTTGGTAAATTTGTTCATCAGATAGGGGAATATTTCCTTCCCCGGCCGAGCCGACAGCAACATGTAGTTGATCTCTTTAATAATGGAGTCGGCTTCAATAGATACCAAATTTTTGAAATATTCATCCAGTTTGGGTTCAAAGAATGGCGTGTGCAGCAGCCTGTCATCCGAAAAGTCTACATCATCCCAGAAATGACCTTTTACAAAACGGTAGGGATAGGTTGAATCCGGTTTCCCTTTTACAATGGGAATTTCGGGTACGGTAGGTCGCTTATTACAACTGAAAAGAGCTGCTAATAAAGTGCCGGAATATTTATCGATGATACTATCCCGGTAGGCATCCATTTTTTTGGTGGTTTTTGCATAGGCATCTCTGATGTCGGCAGTATCTTTTTTGGTTTTTTCCTTCTTTTCAGTAAAACTTTTTTCAAGTGCCTGCATCATTTTTTCCTGATCGGCAGAAAATTTCTTGTATTCTTCATACATTTTGTTTTCTTCGGAACCAGTGATTTTTGATTTTTGTTTCAAGCTATTAGAGGTATCTCCCTCAATTCTAAATTGCTGCTTATCATCTATCAGCAAATCAAATTGAATCTGATATCCACCTAAATTGGTTACTATGAAGTAAATGCCTCCGGTAAGTTTAGTAGGTCCGGCAAAAACGCCTTCACTATTAGAATTTAGTTTGGCAGAATCAAATAAAGCCATCTGAGTTCCATAGTAACTGCCCAGGTAAACAGTAGTATTTTTAAGAGGGGTAAGTTTAATACTGATATTTCTCCCATTTCCATTTTGAGCTATTGCCCCAAATGCTATTAAAAAAAGACTACAAAAGGATATCAATTTTGTAAACATATTGTTTCGTTTCTATGTGAAATAAGAAGCATTGTTACTAATGTGTTGCAAATTAAGGAAAGATTCAATTCTTTTATTTTGTGTGCCACAACCTGTTTACCTTTGCTACCGTGAAAAAGCAGCGAAAAGCAGTAGTTCTAGAGAACCTGCCCGTAACCGATTATGCCGCTGAAGGCAAAGCCCTTGCTAAATTGGAGGGAAAGGTAATTTTTATTGAGGGCGCCATTCCAGGGGATATTGTTGATGTATTGTTAAAAAAGAACAAGTCCGACTGGGCGGAGGGGGTAGCAGTGCGTTTTCATCAATACTCTCCTCACCGGGTTAGTCCGTTTTGCAGTCATTTTGGGGTATGTGGAGGATGTAACTGGCAAATGCTGCCATACCACATGCAGCTGGAATACAAGCAACGTCAGGTACAAGATCATCTGAAAAGAATTGCCAAAATTCCCCTCCCCGATTTAGAACCCATATTAGGTGCAGATAAAACCTCCCATTATCGAAATAAACTCGAATATACTTTTGGGAACAGAAAATACATTCCGCCGGAGGAATTTGCAGAGATGAAAGCTGCGGGAATAGAGATGGAAAATTTGCCGGGTGCCGGGGGCTTTCATGCCAGGGGATTTTTTGATAAAGTAGTTTCGATAGACACTTGTTATTTACAGGATGAGCCTACCAACTTTATAAGAAAAAAAGTGCAGGATTTTGCCCAAACAAATGGGTTGGCATTTTATAATCCCCGAACCCATGAAGGGTGGCTGAGAAATCTGATGATACGGAATACCCGAACGGGAGAGTGGATGGTGAATGTAATTATCGGATATGCATTACCCGAAGCCGAAGCATCCTTAACAACCCTATTATTAGAGGCGTTTCCGCAAATCACTACCTTGCTGATAACGGTAAATACCAAGCATAATGATAGTTTACACGGACTCGTTCCCAGGGTAGTAAAGGGGGAAGGGTATATTACTGAGCAACTGGAAAATTTCAAATTTATCATCAGTAGTCAGTCTTTCTTTCAAACCAATACCTATCAGGCAGAGCAATTATATCGCCTCGTTCGGGATATGGCAGAACTAAATGGCAGTCAGGTTGTTTATGATTTATATTGCGGTACAGGTAGTATTGGTATTTTTTTAAGTGAGAAAGCTGCCCGGATTATAGGAGTAGAGGTAGTTCCTGAAGCAATTGAGGACGCTAAAAAAAATGCAGCGCTGAATGGTATTCCCGATGCTCATTTTTATGCAGGAGATGTAATTGAAGTATGTGATGATGCGTTTTTCGATAAATCCGGGAAGCCCGATGTGATTATAACCGATCCGCCTCGGGCAGGCATGCATGAAAAACTGGTGCGAAAGTTATTGGAAATGGAAGCACCCCTCATTGTGTATGTAAGCTGTAATCCTGCCACACAGGCAAGGGATCTGGCACTGTTAAGTGAAAAATACCGGGTAACCCGAAGCCGTGCAGTAGATATGTTTCCGCATACGCTGCATATTGAGAATGTGGTTCAGCTAAAAAGAATCGAATCGGAATAAAGAACCGTTGATTTTATATTAATTGTATTATGACACAGTTTCGACCCAGCAGATTTGAAATATTACCGGTAATTGTAAAAAATCTGCTCATTATAAACGGACTTTTTTTCATGGCGCAATATGCGTTTCGGGGTCCGGATAGTTTCATCAATATGGAAGATACTTTTGCCCTTCATGCATGGCAAAGTAGCTTGTTTAAACCCTGGCAGCTGATTACGCACATGTTTTTGCATGGCGACTTCGGACATATTTTTGGGAATATGCTGGCACTTTGGATGTTTGGTTCTGTTTTGGAGAATGTTTGGGGATCGAAGCGTTTTCTAACTTTTTATATTGTTTGCGGTTTGGGAGCTGCGCTGATTCATTTGCTATTTCTCAGTTACGAGTTTTTGCCAATGATGAAAGATTATCAGCTTTTGTATCAAATGGACCAAGGCCAACAATCAGCATCTACTGGTCAGTTGGTTAGATTTATGGAAAAGTATTTTCAAACGCCAATCGATCCAGCCCATACGCTGGGTGGTGTTGAAAACAATGCGGCATTGAATCATTATCTGTTTAATCAAATTACAATCCGCTATCAGGAAATGCTGAATACTGCTACTATTGGCGCAAGCGGAGCGGTGTTTGGGGTATTGGCTGCGTTTGTATACTTGTTTCCCAATACCTATATCTACATTTATTTTCTATTTCCTATCAAAGCCAAATGGTTGGGAATTTTGTATTTTACCTACGAGTTGTTTTTTGCCATCCAAAATAGTGCGGGCGACAATGTTGCGCGCTGGGCGCATGTGGGCGGGGCATTAGTAGGTTTATTGATTGTAATCACCTGGAATCGAGGAAACAGAAAAGATTTTTTTTAACCCCATTTATTTGCTAAGATGAGAGATATGAGTTCCCGTTCGGCAAGGCAAATTTTATTAGGTCAAGACAACAATGCGCTGGTGCTGTTATTTGCCATTAATATGCTGGTTTTTCTGCTGATTAATTTTATTAAAATTGTTTACTTTATTTCCGACACACCACAGGAATTATTTTACCGGCAGATTCTCCATTGGTTTACCTTACCAGTAACAGCAGATGTTTTTTGGGGGCGGCCCTGGACGCTGATAAGTTATATGTTTACGCACCATACCATCTGGCATTTAATCAGCAGTATGTTATGGCTCTGGTGTTTTGGATATATCCTGCAGGATTTGGCAGGCAATAAAAAATTAATACCTATATATTTATATGGTGGGTTGGCAGCTGCACTTGTTTTTTTAATTGGATATAATATGCTTCCCTCATTACAGCCAATGGCTGCAACGGTTTCTCCCTTGTTGGGGGCAGGTGCTTCTGTAATGGCAATTGCAGCAGCTACCACGGCATTGGCTCCTAATTATCGACTGTTTCCATTGATTGGTGGGGGTATTCCACTATGGGTGCTTACAACCGTTTATATGTTGATTGATATTGGCTCAATCGCTTCCGGTTTGTGGATTTTGCGTGTTGGCCATATTTTAGCAGCAGCAATTGGGTATATATATATATTACAATTGCAGCGCGGAAATGATTGGGGTGCCTGGATGGTTAGATTTGTGAACTGGGTAAATGATTGGTTTAATCCCTCGCCCTCGGAAAAAAGACGCACTTATATGCAAGAGGATGTTGACCGGGTAAATTATAATCCTCCTCCCTACGAAAGAATTCCCAAAATTACCCAGCAAAAGCTAGATGCGATTTTGGATAAAATCAATCAAAAAGGCATCGATCAGCTAACCGAGGAGGAAAAAGAATTTCTTCGGAAAGCCAGTGAATAGATGTGCCAACATTTATTCGTTACCAAACTAATTTTATCTTTTCCATTTTGCTATTTCTTCTTAAATTGAGTATCTTACTTTAGTATGCCGGCTCAATTATTACGTACCATCACGAAAAGAACATTACTGGGAATTAACGTATTCCTGAATATTGTTTTTATTGTTTCGGTGGGATTGGTAAGTATATCAAAACCCGTAAGCTGGTTAACAGGCTTTGCAGGTTTGGCAATCCCGTATTTGATTTTGCTTCAAATTCTTTTTTTGCTTTTCTGGTTATTTGCAAAACCCGGCTACGTAGTTTTTTCTTTGATTGCCCTACTCATTGGTTGGAAGCAATTGTTTGTGCTGGTTGCATTTCAATCTACCCGTTCGTTTGATGAAGAAAAGAATGCCCAATACATTCGGGTAGCCAACTGGAATATCAGGGGTTTTAATGGAATTGGGAATACTACCCGGGGTATGGCGGTTGTAAAGAAGCAGATTGTGGATGCAATACAGCAACATAATCCCGATATCATCTGTTTGCAGGAGTTTAATCAGTCGCGGGAAGCAAATCATATCGAGCTTTTT
>Ga0209668_10000959_pt1 | contig 12118 bp, 16 predicted proteins | sample FrelakmetPLP11PL_FD_187150 | JGI IMG/M metagenome (GOLD analysis project Ga0209668, IMG submission 187150) | Freshwater lake sediment microbial communities from the University of Notre Dame, USA, for methane emissions studies - PLP11 PL (SPAdes)... | ecosystem: Environmental > Aquatic >... | reverse complement strand
CCCGCGGTAAAATCATATAAAAGCTCATACGAGAGACTCCTGGCTTATGTAAGGGAAAAGCCGCTTGATGAAACAAGCCTTGGCTCTTTTAAAGAAGCTTCGCAAAAAGCATTCGCCGAGTATACCGAAGCTCACAACACTTTTGTAGATGAGCTAAATCGCCTTAGAAGATACTAGAAATAATTATTGGAAGCGTTCCAAAGAGCATATCCATTTATTCCGTTATCGTTTGTTGCGCGAACCTGGTCATCTATGTACCACTGGCCGTAATTTGATACTCCCCAATCAAAAGCCTGAAGCCACGGACGTATTTCCGTATTTGTTCCTTCCAAAGCCTCCTGGAATAATTTTATACTTTCATCAACAAAGTAATAAGGATTATCTCCCGGCTTGTCGAATCCGGCGAATCCGGGACCAAAATGAGATGGATATACCATTGGATACACAACATCAATGTAAGGCCCAAGGCATTCCATTTTTTGCCCCGTAGAGATTGAATCGTAACCACCATTCCACGCGATAACTCCGTAAACATCCAAAGAAAGTTTTGTTTCGTAAGGAAGAAGCCTGTCGTTAACTTTCACAATAAAATCGCGGATAACCTCCCACTTCTCAATATTTGCTTCATCAAAATTGTACTTTGTGGCATTAACGTCTCCCTGCGTAGGGAAGCGAATGTAATCAAATTGGATTTCATCCACGCCGGCTTTCGCAAGTTCCTCGGAAAGATCAAGAATATACTTTTGAGTTTCTTCGTTTGAAGCATCCAGCCAAGCCCCACCTTCCGTTCCCTGCCAAACGCCTCCACCTGAACCTTGTATCGCAAGATCAGGCCTGCTTGATGAAAGATTTATATCCTTAAAAATAACCATTCTGGCAGCAAGATAAACACCTTGATCGTGCCAATATTTAACATAATTATCCAAATCCGGAATTACTATATGCTGGTCCGCACCTGTCTGAGCAACCATTGGAACGGCTGAAGGATAAAAAACATATCCGTCTATTTCTTTAACATCAAAAACAAGCATTTTACCTCCACGCGCTTTCATCTGCGCTGCAAGATTTTTCCCTTCATCGGAAACCGAATAATAACCTGTGAGATAAATTCCCCATGGCTGTTTTACATTTATTGGGTTCTTTATAAGCAGAATTGGAATATCCGGAATTATAATTTCGTCTCCGGAATTAAAATCACTGTCCGGATTTGCAGCTAAAATTGCAGCTTTAAAATCCAACATTCGATAGTGTCTTGAATAAGAAAAAAACAATTCAGAAGGTGATCCACCCTCTTCCGAAACGGTGTAATAAAATTTTCCATCTCTAAACCTTAATTCCTCCGGAAAACCATTTACCTGAATTTTCGACAATTTATATTTAATAGCTTTCCAGCCAATACTTCCAAAAGATGGCCTTTCAACCGTCGTCTGTTTGCATAATTCATAAGGAAGTTTTGGCTCCTCTACAACAGCACTAAGTTCACCAACAACATAAGGTCTAAAATTCGGACCTTCTGCGGATTTTTCAGTTTCCCCAGGAGCACGATTAAACCAAAGCTCCCATTCTTCGTCAATCGCCTGAACTCTTGGAATCATGTATGGATCAAAATCAGTATTATCCGGCATTAAAGTTGGATTTGATCCAACAAGAAATGCGGCATCTATTTTATACTCCGTACCTTCATATTCACCGGCTTTAACAAGCTCAAAAAGCTCTCCATCCGGATAATGGCCAAGCGGATAAGCAAGTGATTTCAATGAATAATCATATCCAAGTTGTTCTGTAATATAACTTTCAACTCCGGCCAAAGTGCTTTCCGTTGTTTGAGCATCTGTTTTATCAAGATCATCATGACCAAATGTATGACTTCCAATTTCACGCCCGGATTCAACAAGATATTTTAATTTTTCAGTAGTATATTCCGCCTGACCAAAACTGTAAGGTAATATAAAAAATGTTGAAGCGCTGCCAAAATCAGAATACTCCTCAATAAATTTATCCATAATTCCTATGGCTGATTTCGGATCGATCGATCCGTCTTCAAGCATTCTAAATTGCCCCTCGCTTGCATCATCAAAAGTAATCAAAACAGGTTTTTTCCCTTCACCTATCGGAAAGTCCATTTTTAAAAACTGCTCAACTGTAACCGGACGATAATCGTTATTATAAAGCCACAAAAGATCATTATAAAAAGACTCCGGCGAACGCGTCCATCTTGCATCTTCCACGTCAAAATTATGATATTCCAAGACCGCAACTTTCGCAGACCGGACAACAACCTCTTCCCCTTCCTGAGCCTGCGTAAGTTCTTCCGTCTGTACAGACTGCGCGGAATTTTCTTTCACTTTCGGCTCAAGTATAAAAAAGGAATTTGCCACTACTGAAAAGGCAAAAACACATAAAATGAAGAGGGACTGTTTCATAATATAAATGTTGCTAGGAGGTAGAGCAGATTGTAAAAGAATATTTTACTTTTGGCAAGCACAAAATAAAAAGGACCGGCATTTCTACACGGCCCCTTTTATAATTTTATAGATTACTGCAGGCTACACAAAGGCTCTGAGGACTCGATTACCTCAAGCAGCTCAGCTGCATAAGTCGGCATGTGTGAGTTATCTCCTTCGTTCTTTTTCAACTCACCAACAGCAACGGTAGCTTCTCCTGAGTAGCCTGAGTAGCTTTCGCAATCTTTACCGCCCATTGTTAGACCAAGCATTTCAAATGACTCTTCTACATTCGTAAATCCAATATCCGAAATTTTATCGTCATCTGGAGTGAAGATAACAAGGTCTCCGGAATATGGAGTTGTAAGGTATTTACCCTTCATCACCTTTTCCCCGTCTGTTTGTGCGCAACCGCTTAAAGCGATTACAGCAAGGATTGAAAGTAATCCTGCGAGTGCGAGTTTTTTCATGGCTAGTTTGGTTATAAATTTGATTAACTTGCACCAACAATAACACCCGTGCAAAAAAAAGTTGCGGTTTTTAAAGATTTTTCAAATTATCCGCGAAGCGCCTTAATAGCCGCAACCCTGTCTTTTGCTTTAAAAATATAGGAGCCGGCTATTAAAACGTTTGCCCCGGCCTCCCTGCACAATTTCCCGGTCTCTTCGTTTATTCCACCATCAACGGCTATATCAAGCTTTGGAGCCTTCTCTCTAAGCCACTTAATTTTATCCAAAGCGGATGGCATAAAAGATTGTCCACCAAATCCCGGCTCAACCGACATCACCAAAACCCAGTCCAGCTCTGGCAAAAATTCTTCCAAAACTTTAATATCCGTTCCGGGTTTAACCGACATCCCGGCCCTTATTCCACGCTCTTTTATCATGTTAATAAGTACATGCGGATTTTCGACGGCCTCGTAATGAAAAGTAAGAACCCCGGCTCCAGCTTTAGCAAAATCATCTATATACTCCATTGGACTTTCAATCATCAAGTGAACATCCATCGGTTTTTTGCTTTTTATACACTTAACAACCGGCGCACCAAAAGTAAGGTTCGGCACAAAATGCCCATCCATAACATCCATATGAATATAATCGACATAATCCTCAACCGTAGAAATATCTTCATTCAGTTTTCCAAAATCGGCCGATAAAATTGATGGGGCTATTTGTATCTTCATTTTCTTATTTATCAAACATATCTACACGCTTTTTGTGACGCTCCTCTGTGTCCGGTTTTGTATCCAAAAATTTATCAACAATTTCCAAAGCAAGAGGCTCAGCCGTTGTTCTTTCACCCATGCAAAGAACGTTGGCATAATTGTGACTGCGAGCCATTTCCGCAAGATACACAGTATTGCAAAGTGCCGCACGAATTCTTTTTTTTCTGTTGCACATCATTGCGCTGCCCTGCCCTGTCCCACAAATCATAATTCCCATACTGTTTGGATATTCAAGAACCTTCTCGCAAACTTCTCTGGCGATAATCGGATAATCAACCGAAGCCTCGCCGCTAAAACTTCCAAGATCGGTAATTTTAATCTTTTTTTCTTCAAGATGTTTTTTTACAGCCTGCTTTAACTTGTATCCTGCGTGATCCGAACCTATATAAATCTCAATCATACTTTTTTAATTATGTATTAAACACCGTAGATACAGATTTTGAGTCATGCACATTTTTTATAATCCTAGCCAAAAGAGGAGCGACGGAAAGAACCGTTAATCCTTTGAATCTTTTTTCTTTAGGAACCGGAATAGAATTTGAAACAACTACTTCTTTAAATCCCGCTTCGGCCAATCTTTTTGGAGCAGGGTCTGAAAACACAGGATGAGTCGCCACTAAATAAACATCCTCATGCGCGCCATTTTCCTTTAGAGCTTTCACGGCATTACAAACCGAACCACCCGTATCAATCATATCGTCGTAAACTATACATCTTTTCCCTTTAACGTCTCCAACAATATGAAGAACCTCGGAAACATTAGCTCTTGGCCTTGATTTATTGATAATCGCAAGCTCGGCTCCAAGTGCATCGGCAAATTTCTTAGCTTCTTTTGCGCCTCCGGCATCCGGAGAAACAACAACTAAATTTTTAAGTTTTTTCTTCTTAAAATAATCCGCAAAAAACTTTCTTGTATATAAATTATCCACTGGGAAGTCAAAAAATCCCTGCTCCTGATCGGAATGAAGATTCATAGTTATAACGTGATCCGCACCTGCGGTCGAAATAAGATCAGCCATAAGTTTTGCAGAAATTGGCTCACGCGGAGTAGCCACGCGATCCTGCCTTGAATATCCGTAATGAGGCATAACAACATGAATTTTTTCCGCAAACGAACGCTTAAAAGAGTCAAGCATAACAAAAAGTTCAATGATATCTTCATTGACATTATGTGTAGCCGTTTGTACCACAAAGACATCACACCCTCGCACACTTTCTTCCGGCTTTGCGTAAATTTCACCACAAGCAAACCTTGATATATGCATCGGAGAAAGCTTAATATGAAGATTTTTTGCAATTTCACTGGCAAGCTCCGGATGAGATGACCCTGAAAAGATTTTTATTGGATGCTTTTGCATAGTTCTTTTTGGGTTAGCCATTTCATTATAGAGAGCCTTGCTGATATACGTAATTGAATCTCCGGAAAAAGACGTTGACAGATGTAAGCTTTGAGGTTATATTAACAACTAATCTTAAAAATCTAAAACCATGTCTCCAGAAAACAATAATGAAACTACTGTTGAAACTATGGCTGTTCCCCTTCCAAAATATGTGCAATTTAAGGAATCTGGAAAAATATATAAAATTAACAATGAAGTTGACGATAAAGTTTCGGTAACAGAACTTAATAAAAACACTTTCAGCCCGATTGGACAATCTCCATCCGGATTTATAACAAAAGAAAATTTAATACAAGGATCCCGTGCTTTTCCGCAAGCAGATATTGATTTTTTTAGAGCAATACAGCTCTCAAGAATGGTAAAAGACGCTGCCACGCAGGAAACATACTATGTTTTAAATTGTAATCTTGATGAAGCAACACTTCGAAAAGAAGGAACCGAAAGAGCAAAAAAAGTTCCGGTGGAAATATTATATAGCCACTATGAAATCGTCAGTGTAGATATAGCCTGCAACGTATGTAATATTACAAATCTTGCGACTAAACGCATACTCAACTAATCGGAATCTTCATTTTCCCACCAAGTAAGAACACGCTCATACACGCCCTGTGCATCAAGCCCATACTTTTTGTATAGATCTTGCGGTTTTCCGGACTCACCAAACCTATCCTCCATTCCTATTCGATGAAGTTTTTTTGGATAATGCTCGGTTAAAACTTCCGACACTGCACTTCCAAGCCCGCCAATAATATTATGATCTTCGGCAGTCACAACCATTTTTGTTTTTTTCGCACAATCAACAATAAGTTTTTCATCAATCGGTTTAATTGTAGAAATGTTAACCACCATTACTCTAATTCCTTCTTTTTCAAGCATTTTTGCAGCATCAAGACAAATATGAACCATTGTCCCGGTAGCAACCAGACATATATCCTCACCAAAAGTTAAAATATCACCGTAACCTATTCTAAATTGATGATCAGCCCCGTAAATAACAGGGACATCACCGCGACCAAGTCTTATGTAAGTCGGACCAAAATCTTTAAGAATTTCGTCCATTGCCAAATACATTTCCGCGGCATCAGCAGGGCATATAATCTTCATGTTAGGAAGCGATCTCATTAAAGCAATATCTTCCAAAGCCTGATGAGTAGCCCCGTCTTCTCCGGTTAAAATTCCCGCATGAGTACCAACAATTTTTACATTTAAATTCGGATAACAAATACTGCTTCTAATATGTTCCCATGCCCTACCGGTAACAAAAACCGCGAAGCTGCACGCAAAAGGGATCTTGGCTCTTAGCGCCATTCCTGCGGCCGCATTAACCATATTTGCCTCCGCTATTCCAAAATTAAAATGTCTATCCGGATAAAGTTTTGCAAACTTTTCCGTCTTTGTTGGACCGGAAAGATCAGCATCAAAAACGACAACTTTTTTGTTTCGGCCACCAAACTGTACGAGCGCTTCACCAAAAGCTGTACGCGTAGCTACTTTTTCTCCAACAGAGTAATTCATAGCTCTTTTTTACCACATTTACTTATATTCCGCCATATCTCCTCTTTGTAATCCCATTTTTCCAACCTGCCCGGCGTTTAGTTCAACTATATACTGAGAATTATTGTTTGGAATATAGTGGGCGCAAGGATCTTCCTTGCAAGGCGGAACATTTACAAAGTAGTCAACAACTTTAAAATCCTTATCCATAAAAATCATATCAAGCGGGATAAGTGTATTCTTCATCCAAAACGCAGGCTTAATTTCTTCTTCATAAATAAAGATCATGCCTCTGTCTTCGTCCAGGCTCTCTCTATTCATTAACCCTAAGTTTCGCTCGTCTTTTTCGTCAGCAATCTCAACCTTATATGTACTGGTACCACTCTCTGTTTTAAAGACAATTTGTTTTTCACCTTTCCCAAACCAATCACATCCGGCGAACAAGAATAAAGAAACAAATGATAGAACTAGTAAAGATTGAAAGATTTTCATATAGTTGTTTGATTAATTGCTCGACACTAAAATAACTCAAAATAGTATTTCCCCACAAGGCTTTCTTTTGGAATGAACGGATCATGCCAAGTCCTTGAGTCAAAGCTGTTATTTCTATTATCACCAAGCATGAAGTATTTACCCTCCGGAACCTGATATCTTGTCCCGTCAATTTGCCTAAGCGAATATTCAATATCCGACTCTTTTATATAATCTTCTTCCAGTTGTTCCTCATTTCCATCTTCATCCACAACAAAAACTTTTTCTTCACGAATTAAAATTGTCTCTCCGGGCATTCCGATTATTCGCTTAACAAAGATCTTATCCGGCTCATCCGTACCATAAAAAACGACAATATCTCCACGCGCAGGTTCCTCCAAAGAATACGAAAGCGACTCAAACATAATTGTGTCTTCATGCGACATAAGTGGCTCCATGGAATCGCCCGAAATATTAAACGGCGACATAAAAAGAAATCCAAATGTAGCTACAAGAAATTCTGTCATTAATCTTTTTTAATTAAAGTATTCTTGAGAGCCGGAATCGCTTCTTTCATCTCCTGATCGCTAAGCGGCACACCGTGATATCCGGCTTTTTTCTCTGCAAAAGTAACACCTTTTCCTTTGATTGTATTACAGACGATACATGTTGGTCGCCTTATGGTTATAAGAGCTTTTTCTATAGCCTCCAAAAGGGCATCGTAGTCATGTCCGTTTCTCACTTTTATTACATTCCATCCAAAACTTTCAAACTTCTCCACAATAGGTTCAACATTCATAATGCTACGTGTAAAGCCATCTATTTGAAGTTCGTTGTTATCTATAAAAACGGTTAAATTGTCGGAATGATAATGCGCGGCCGACATGGCGGTCTCCCAAACAATTCCTTCCTGCAATTCTCCGTCACCAAGAATCGCGAAAACTCTATTCGGTTTTTTATCCATTTTAAGGCTTAAAGCAAGGCCGTGCGCGGCGGAAAAACCCTGCCCAAGAGATCCGGTTGTCATACTTACTCCGGGAATTTTTAGAACCGGATGACCCTGAAGCATGGAATTAACCTGCCTTAAAAAACCAAGCTCACTTGAATCAAAAAATCCAACATCCGCAAGAACAGTGTAAAGGGCGGGCGCAGCATGCCCCTTAGATAAAACCAAATAATCCTGATCTTCCCAGCCCGGTTTTTGCGGATCGTATTTCATTATCGGCCCGCCCGGAAGCTCAGCGTAATAAAGCGCAACCAAAATATCCATAACGGAAAGTGATCCTCCGGTATGGCCGGATTTTGCCTTATGTATTGCCTCCAAACATTTTATTCGAAGTTCTGTCGCCTTGTTGTGTAACTGGGCTGCGTTGTACATGGCTCGACTATAGCGTTAAACGATGTGCGGGGCAATATCGGAAAGTGGCTCCAAAATAAATTTTCTATTCTTCATTTCCGGATGCGGAATTTTCAAATTCCTTTTGTTCACTTTTATTTTGTCATACAAAAGAATATCGATGTCGATAATTCTTGGCCTCTCATATCCTTTTCTTTTTGGCATACTTCTTTGTCGTCCCATCTGTTTTTCAACCAGTTGCACAGCACGCAAAACTTTTTCAGGAGAAAATTCCGTACTCACCTTTACACACGCGTTTATAAAATTTCTTTGTTTGATTTTTGAGACGGCCTCGGTTTCATACAGTCCTGAAAGATCCTCTACTTTAAGCCCACATTCGTCAATAAGCACAATGGCTTTTTTTATATTTATTTGCCTGCGCCCAACATTGCTCCCGAGTGAAAGATAAACTGTATGCATATCAAAATATTAAACCATCAAGCTGAACGTGCGGATATTTTTCCTTTAAAAGGCCTCCGATAGACTTTGAACTTCTTTCTTTTCCTTCCAAACCAAGGGCAGAAATAAGCTTTTCTATTGCGCCTTCGTCAGCTGTTTCGTCGGCGCCTTCAATTTCAATAAACGGCGGAATTTGCGGATATTCATCAATAACTATTTCAAGATTTTTGTACTTAAAAACGGTTCGTTTTTTTTCGTACGAACACGTTATTTCAAAACCAAGATGCTCAAAAAAACCTACAGATTCATCAAAATTATGTCCGGCTAAATGATACTCATCGCAAACTTTGTATCCGTTTTCTGTGTGCTTGTTTGTTTTGTAACAGACTTCAACTTTCTCAAGCTGATCACTTTTTTCCTCACCAAATTGTCTTACTCGCAAAACATCTTTCTTCTTTTTTATCTCGCCATTTTTGTCGAAATACCTCACCTTAACAAGACCACTGAATTTCTTTTCCGCACCAAGCTTAAGTAGCGATTTTTCTATAGCGGCCGGATCGATCTCCAAAATTTTTACTTCAACTTCTTTCATCTTAAGGCGAATGTTATTTACCGTTGTAAGTTACAAACGATGTAGCAGTTTCCCAAATTTTTATCTCGTACAATTTTGCTCCTTTAATTTCCTTCTTTAATTTTCCCCAAACCCAAATTGCGATATTTTCCGCCGACGGATTCTTAATTATGTCATTCAAAAGTGCGTGATCAAGCTCATTTATAACATTTTCCTTAACAAGTTTTTTTAGCTCCACAAAGTCATAAACCATTCCGTCTTTCTTTACTTTCCCGTCGATTGTAACGTGCATTTTATACGTGTGTCCGTGCATTTTTTCGCACTTACCATGGTACTGCGTAAGATAATGCGCCGCATCAAATGTAAATTCTTTTGTAATAAGCATATTGAAGTTTTGTTATCACACCGCTATTTTGGCGAATTGTTGAACAAAAATCAATTAGTTAGCCCAAAATGCTTTAGAAGATACGCCTTAATCATTAAAATAGCACCGTCTCCGGCCATCCCTATTGGCTGAATAATACGCCTTTTATCGAATGTTGAAATTTGTTTCGTTTTAACAACGGAATCGGTCGCAAGATTATTCCGATTGTCACTTTTAATTATGAAATCATCTTCATCTCGCTTACCAATTTTTGAAGACAAAGGAACCACAGTTATAAGTTTTGATTTTTTTGTTATTTCATCGGCCTGAACCACTATCGCAGGACGAATCTTTTTGTACTCTCTGCCAATGCCAGGGTCACAGTTAATAATACAGATAGAACCCTGTTTTATATCATTTTCCATTTATTAACGATTTATAATGTTTTTTTTCTTTAGCTGAAAGCTTTTCTTTCCCCAAGATATCAATTGAACTTGCCGCCTCCATATCGGACGAGGATGCATTTATAACCAAATTTTCCGGATCCACGGGCCTGAGCTGACCTATTGGTATTGATTGATAAATAACAAGATACGTTATCCCTTTAGCCAATCCTTCCCTTACTTTCGGGAAATTTGTTCTTAATTCTTTCACACTTATAGTTTTAACCATTTTTTACTGATTAGGGTTACCTTAAGATTACCTTGAAGTAACCCTAATAATCAATACCGAAAAAAGACATACACAAAATATCAAACAAAGTTAAAAATATTCTAAAAAAATTATTAACTTTCTCTAATCGCGTAAACCATGTCTGAAACTCTGCGCGAATCCTTTACGTTGTGAACACGAACAATATTTGCACCGTTCATAACCGCAATTGCAGCGCACGCACAAGAGCCTTCACACCTTTCGTGAAGGGGAAGTTTAAGAGTCTGTCCTATAAAAGATTTCCTTGAAGGTCCAATCATAATCGGCAAACCGAAAGATTTAAATTCGTCCAAATGTTTTAAAATCTGCAGACTGTATTTTGGTACAGAACTCACAAAAGCGCCCTGCCCCGGATCCAAAATAAGCCTTTCGCGGGCAATTCCTCTTTTTTCGGCAAACTCAATTCTCTCCTCAAAAAAACTCTTTATATGTTTTATTACATCGGTATATTCTCTAACCTCTCCGGTAGTTCTACCGTTGGCATCCTTTGAATACATAATGATTATTTGATTGTCATAATTTGCTAGAGTTCCGGCAATATCTCCGTCACCACGGAAAGCAAGAACGTCATTGATTATATCGGCGCCTGCATCCAAAGCCCTTTTTGCAACTTCCGATTTATAAGTGTCTACAGAAATTAAAATATCCGATCTTTTTCTGACCTCTTTTAAGACAGGTATGACTCGCGCAATTTCATCTTCTTCGGAAACGTCTTTTGAACCGGGCCCGGTGGATTCCCCGCCTATGTCGATAATATCCGCGCCCCACTCAATCATTTCATCAAAGTGTTTTATTGCTTTGTCTATGCTGTTATATTCACCGCCATCAGAAAAAGAATCCGGAGTCACATTAAGGATTCCCATGATTAGCGGCCCGTCTTTTGGTGATATTTTTTTCATACTTACTCGGTAACTCATATGTACTCGGTAACTTTTTTAGTTATCGGCCCAACCTTCCCGTCCCCAACTTTTTTCCCGTTAATTTTTGTAACCGGCATAATCCCTTTTGTGGTACTGCTTATAAAAGCCTCGTCCATTTTTGGAAGATCTCTATATTTAACAGTGGTCTGTTTTGCCCTTGTCTCTTTGATAATCAACTTCCGAACAGTCCCTTCGAGCAAATATTTTTTTGGCGTAAGAACTTTTCCGTTCTTCACAAAAAACACGTTACTCATACTGCCTTCAGTTATCCTTCCGCGATGATCAACAAGAAAGGCTTCGTGCGCTTTTTTCTTTAGAGCGTATTGATAAGCCAAAATTGACGGCAACATCGAGGTTGTTTTCACTTTTGCCATCGGACGTTCAATTTCAAAAGTAACCGCAGAAATTCCTTTTTCATAAAGTTCTTTTGGCGGAAATGTAAGCTTTTTTGCTTCAACCAAAAATGTTGGATTTTTTGCCGGACCAAAATCAAGTTCATTCGATCCTCTTGAAAGAGTGATTCTTATTCGCGCTTCTTTAAGCCTGTTTTTCTTTATAAGTCCGATTATTTGTTCATAAATTTCAGATTTTCTATATGGAATTTCCAAACCCAAAACTTTGGCCGACGATATAAACCTCTTAAAATGCTCATCAAAAAGCCACACTTTACCGGAGCAAGTACGCATTGTTTCATAAACGGCATCGCCATACAAAAACCCGTGG
>Ga0209668_10000958_pt1 | contig 12123 bp, 5 predicted proteins | sample FrelakmetPLP11PL_FD_187150 | JGI IMG/M metagenome (GOLD analysis project Ga0209668, IMG submission 187150) | Freshwater lake sediment microbial communities from the University of Notre Dame, USA, for methane emissions studies - PLP11 PL (SPAdes)... | ecosystem: Environmental > Aquatic >... | reverse complement strand
TTGTTTAAAGGCAGGGTATAAACAACACTGTCGATAACAAATTTACCGTTCGCAATCCTGTTAGCATACCTTCCTACTGTTGAACCAAACGACATATCACCTGAAACAGTTTCTTCAAATGTGTCATATCCGAACGTTATATTTTCTTTTTTGCCCTGTTTATCCGGCACCTCAATCCAGTTTATCTTTGCACCATAATTGGTTAATCTTATAACATTACCCTTTTTATTGGTAAGTGTCAGCAGATAAACATCTTTCCCCTGGAACGTACCAAAGAGCTCTTTCCGTACCTTTTCTACTTTTCCGGAACCTCTGCAACCTGTTAATAAAACAATTGTGAATAGTGTCCCCATTAATATCAAACATTCCCTTCTCATAATTCCTTCTTATTAAATTTTCATAAAAATAATAAACTTTCCAGTTCAGCCAGAGTAAATTGCTATTGTTTTGAGTCAGACCCTGCATGTGACTTTAAAATCCTCCAGGAACAACATGGATCTTATATATAAATTTCGTTGGAGTTATATAAACCAGATACTGAGGCAGTGGCCTTGGACCGCAACCCGCTGTTCCTACTCCAAGAGTACGATGACTTAAACAGAATACGGTTGCATCACTCTGAGGAAGATCTGTTCTGTATTCAACACTTTCCATCTGTTCATCACTATACGGAAGGGCTGTGAACTGCATAAGAGAAGTATCACTAGTTGCCATAAGTCCGATTCCTTCCTGATTTGTCAGTTTTACCCATCGGACATCCTCGTGGTTACCGGCATCCATTGGTTTCTCATATGGTGTCAAAAGCTCTTTAACAGTGCTTTTGTAAATTCCTACATCAAAGCCCCTCTTCCTGTCGGAATAGTTTTCCATTGGTCCGCGGCCAAAATATTCAGCCTGTTCAAACTGTTTATCAAGAAACATACGCACCCCTATCCTTGCCGCAACCTGTTGCGGATTACTTGAGTTAATACTGTTTTCAGCTGTAATTATACCTTCTCCTGAAATTGTGTAAACCACATCGTGATTAACTGTAAAACCATTTTTCCCCTTACCAACCAGCCTTGCCGTGATCTTTACCTCAGAAGCCGTTAACTGTTTAGCGGAGATGTCATCAGCGATCCACTTAAGTTCTTTCAGACCTGCATCCATCCATCCCTTGTTAGCCCACATGTCATCATTACAGTGCGGAGCCCTCCACAGATGTAGTTTTGGGCCGCCGCCCTCTCTTAGTATATTCAATCCATTTCGTTCCACGCGGGAGAATGTTCCGGTCGAAATATCGAAAACAGCAGTAAATCCTTCGCCTTTTACAGTAATCACTTTTTCATCCTGAACCATAGTTACCTTCCTGAGATCAGAAACTGCAGGTTTTGAAGCCGGAACCTTTACAGGAAGCCTGAACTGCTGCGAAGCAATTTCGAAGCTCTTCTTTGCCCATACCTCATCATTTGCAAGAGCATAAGAAACACGCAGAAAATACTCTGCTTCCGGTTTAGGATTACTGATTTCAAACGGTACCTGTATACTGATCTCCTGTTGAGGTTTGACATCAAAGGAAGGATATGTACCTGAGCTAATTACAGTTCCATTTTCTGATAGTGTCCATGAAGCAACAAAATCCTTCAGACTTTTAAACTGATACTTGTTCCTGATCTTTATTATTCCGGCTTCAAGATTGCCTTCCGAAATTCCAATCCACTGATAGACATGTTTCATCTCGGGATAATGGGGTTTAAGGGATCGGTCAGAAGCGACAACACCTTTGTGAATAAAATAACGATCATTCGGATACTCACCGAAACCTCCCCCATAGGCAAGGATCACATGATTGGGATCACGCCTGTTCCATATACCCTGATCCTGCCATTCCCAGATTGCACCCCCGAGAATAGTCTCATATTTATCAAAAACATCATTATACTCGCCGATAGCTCCCATTGAGTTGAACATTGCATGGGCATATTCACACATGTAGAAAGGTTTTTTTAAGGTTGTGTCACCTGCAATACGTTCAACTTCAGCAACCCCTGTGTACATACGGCTATCGAGATCTGCCGGATTATTCCTGCCGATGCCAAAACCTTCATAATGAACAGGCCTGGTGTTATCAATCGATCTGACAGCTGCCATTGCTGCACGGAAGTTTGATCCTCCCCTGCCATTTTCATTTCCGAGTGACCATATTATTACTGAAGGGTGATTCTTGAAATTTTCAGCATTTGCGATATTCCTGTCAATAATTGCTGCTTTCATCCGTGGATCCTCATCAAACCTGCCTGCATTACCATGACATTCAACATTGGCTTCTCCGACCAACCAGATGCCCCATTCATCGCATAGCTCATACCAGCGGGGATCATCTGAATAATGGGATGTGCGGACATGGTTACAGTTGCCCTGTTTTATCAGTTCCAGATCGCGGATCATCTGGCCTTCTGTAACAGCATGACCAACATCGGGCCAGTTCTCATGACGGTTAACTCCTTTAAGTTTAACAGGAGTTCCATTTACCAAAAATGTTCTCCCCTTAATCTCCACCTCTCTAAAACCTGTTTTTGAAGAGAGTGTTTCAATAACTTTTTTGCCACTCGATAGAGTAAGCACTGTTGTATAGAGTTTTGGGGTTTCAGCACTCCATTTCTGAGGATTTTGAACAGGAAATGTAAGTTTCAATGAAACCTCTTCACCAGGTTTCATTGGAGGAACATCACACACCGCAGAAGATGAAGTAACAGCGAATTCCCCATTATAAAGAGTCGCTGAGAGCCGGGATACTTTAACTGGTCTATTCCCATAGTTTTTAATTTTTGCACTGATTTCAACTATTGCGTTCTGAAACTGCTCGTCGAGATCTGTTTTTATAAAGAAATCTCTGATATGTTGCTGAGGAGAGCTCCAGATTGTTACATTACGGAAAATTCCGCTAAGACGCCACATATCCTGATCTTCAAGATAACTGCCTGAAGTGTAGCGATAAACTTCAACAGCAACCATGTTCTTCCCGGGGTTAAGGTATTTTGTTATGTCAAATTCAGCAACATTCCTGCTATTCACGCTATATCCGACCTTTTCCCCATTGATCCACAAGAAGAAGCCTGCATCCACACCGTCGAAAGCTATAAAAACCTGACGATCTTTCCAATCAGATGGAACATCAAAATCTCTGCGGTAACTTCCTACAGGATTTCTCTCTTCATAAGCAGTAAAGTATTTAGGCGGTGTACTCATCACTTTGGGAAAGTTCTTTTTAAACGTATACCCCAGATTCCTATAATAAGGTGTACCATAACCTAATAACTGCCAGTTTGATGGGACAGGTATCTCCTTCCAGGACGAGACATCGAAAGTTGACTTATAGAAATCCACCGGCCTGGCCTGCGGCCATGATACCCAGTTGAATTTCCATATTCCGTTCAGACTTCTGGAGTATGGTGAGGCATCTCTTTTGGTTACCAGTGCCTCTTTCAGGCTAGCATATGGCATTAGTGTCGCGTGTGCCGGCTCTTTATTGATACCTGTACATTCGGGATTTTCAATCTCGGGAGGTACCGGGGCTCCACCAAGTGAGTCCCTTATAGATGCAATCTGTGCAACAGTCGTCTTTGAGCAGAATAAAAGAAATAGAATAACTGATGTAAAAACCAATGCTTTCTTCATAATGCTGAATATTGATTATGGTTATATTGAAAGAAAAATAGAACTAAAGGTACTCGGAAATTTCCAAACCGGAATCTGACTTCGTTTAAAAAACACTGATTTTTATGCAGCACTCAGCATCAGTTATTTCTTGCAACAAGGATTTTTTTGCCTGTGTAAATTACTGATTCATCAGGTATTATCAATGGATGAAAACCTTTGGGATCTGATTTGCCAATCCATACTATATTGAAGGTTCTTGTCACGGGCATACCTTTATATTCCCCGTTTCTGTCATTAATCGTAAGTTCACCAGCCTTGTCATTATAGCTGAATTTAATTGTACTGCAGGTTCCATTTTCATAGTCATAATTTGTTCCGTCATCTTCATATAAAGTAAAAGCACAGTCACGCCCTGAATACACATAGAGTGTTATGGGATCGGCAGGCTTCTCGTCAGTATACTGAATCGCCGGTCCTACCGGGATTATCGATCCTTCTTTTACATATAAAGGTATCCTGCTGTAGGGAGCATCTACCTTTAGCCGATAGCCTCCGGGAACATAAGTTCCTGAATAGAAATCGTACCATCCGCATGAAGACGGGAAATAGATCTCACGTGTTCTTACCTTGTACCTATAAACCGGGGCTACAAGCAATGAAGGACCAAACATATACTGGTCTCCAATGTTCCTGACCATTTTATCGCTACTGAAATCCATGATCATTGCCCGCATAATTGTATAATCATTGAAAAAGGTTAATCCTGCCAGAGAATACAGATACGGCATCAGGCTGTATCTGAGCTTATCGTAATAAACCATACTCTCATAAGACGGACTACCTTCAGGTGAGATGTTGAAGATCTCCCTGTATGGGTATTGTCCATGGCTGCGGAATAAAGGGCAGAATGATCCAAACTGAAACCAGCGTGTATTAAGTTCACGCCATTCATTAAGATCTTCAGATCCTTCAACTGCCTTGGTAAATCTGTTTTCGACACAAAATCCTCCTATATCAAAAGTCCAGTAAGGAATACCAGACAATGCAAAGTTAAGTCCGGCGGAAATCTGTGCCTTCATATCCTCCCATCTGGCAGCTATATCTCCGCTCCAGGTTGCAGTTGAGTACCTCTGCAGACCGGCAAACCCTGACCTGGTAAGTAAAAAGACACGCTTGTTGGGATCCGAGCCTCTCTGTCCTCCGTAGATCGCCATCGCGTTGACAAGGGCATACGCGTTGAGATATTTGGCTGATGGTCCCAGGGCCGTTGGTGTAGATAATAGTTTCCTGTATTCAATACCCGAATTTGACAGTATATCTGGTTCAGATGCATCCATCCACCAGGCATCAAAACCTTTTGAATAAAGATGCTCCTTTATCTGTTCCCAGAAAAGATCGCGTGCTCCCTGACTATATGCATCGTAGAATGATCCTATGTACCCTTTCCCGATCCAGTCCCGTACACTGTCTTTTACGGCTTGCCTGTACATCCATCCCTTTGTGTCAAATTCCTTATAATGACCGGTTGTATAGTAAAATTTGGGCCATACTGAAATCATTATCCTGGCATTCTGATTATGGACCTCTTTAACCATACCATCAGGATCAGGGAAGAACTCCGGATCAAATTCATGAGAGCCCCAGGAATCAACTGGCCAGTAGGACCAGTCAAGAACAATGTTATCGAGAGGGATATGCCTTTTCCGGTACTCCTTCACAACATCCAGTAATTCATTTTGCGATTTGTACCGCTCCCGGCTCTGCCAGTATCCAAGGGACCATTTTGGCATAATGGGAGCTTTGCCGGTGAGAGTACGGTACCCGCTTATAACCTTATCCAGGTTGTTTCCATGTATAAAATAATAATCAATCTGACTCCCCATTTCTGAGGTAAGCGACAGTAATCCCTGATCTTTACCGGGCGTTGGACTTAGAGTTTTGAGCCCTATATATGAAATACCTCCATCGGGTTTCCATTCCAGCCTCAACGGGTATTTCCGACCCTTTTCAAGGTTCTTTGATATTTTCCAGGTGTTAGGATTCCAGGCTGTTCTCCAGCGTTCCGGAACAACTAGTTCATTATCCAGATAAAGCTTTGTGTACCCTGCATAATAAAGCTTAAAGAAATAGAGGCCGGACTCTCCAGGTTCTATACTTCCCGTCCAGGTAACAGTTGATCCGTAAAAAGGAAACTTCTCCGGGAAATTCTTTACAGTTGTGAGATTCTCATAATCAATTGATGATTCTTTACGAGTGACAAAAATCCTTGAAGTATCGGAGTCAGTATAGTATGTAGCGGTCAGACCTCCCTCTTCATTATTATCATCATATAGCCTGAAAAGATTTATCTGCGAATAGTCCCGCGGATCTCCGAATTTTGTCATAGAATAATTATCCCACAATATTCCATAGTTTTTGCTTGAGACTACGAAAGGGACAGAAACCTTTGTGTTGTACTGATACAGGCTTTCATTAAGACCCTTGTAATTAAATTCATCCGACTGATGCTGGCCGAGACCATAAAATGCTTCATCAGAGGGCGATTCAAAAACCTGCCTTATTGTATAATCCGGGGTGCCTTCAATATTTACAGGGTCAAATGATTTACCACTACCCTCATTCTCTTTCAAAACAATCCTGCCATTTTCATCACTGAAGGTGAGCTCTCCTGTAATAAGTGATACTTTCACGGTAACTTTCCCAGTTGAGACCACCAGCGTGTCCAGAACCTGTCTGGCACTAAACGAAACTGAACCAGGCGCCCTGTCAGGCACACAAAGACTTTTTTCCTTCTGGAATCCCTTTACCGGAGAAGCCATTACATGAATGATCTCCTCATTCACAATTTCAAGTATGATACTTTCAGGGATTTCTGCTCTTCCGGAACTCAGTTTAATAACGACTCCGTTATCCGTTTTTTTCCAGACTGTCTGAGAACACATGGTAAAAAGGACAACTGCTACAGGAATTACAAACAGCCGTTTCATTGACCTTTAAGTTTTATTTGAAAACCTCATACAGGTGATATAATAAACTCAACCTGATGAGAAAGTGTTGAAAGATCTAACTACCTGATTATAACCTCAGCTTCAATTTCTGTCAACAAATCATCCCTGCAGATATCCGCTTCAATAAAAATCGCCGGAGTATCCGGGAAGTTCTCTGTACAGATACTCCTGACCCTGGTAAAATCTTCCTGATTTTTTATATAAACCCTTATTAAGGAAAATTTCCCATCTGCCAGAACCTTACTTCCGGTTAGATGCTTTATCCTTTCAATATCAGTGAGTTTTCTAATGTTTTCAATTGTCACAATCGTCTGTTCTGTTATGTCTCCCTTTCCGATTGTTTCCTGCCCTATAATTGAAGCTGTCCCTGAAACAAAGATAGTGCCACTGGTTTTATTCATCATCAGCAGCGCTCTTTCAAACTGAGGTGGATGCTTCAGTGAATTCACATTTATTGCCATTCCTTTCAGGACCTGTTGTCCGTATTCATATGCATTAATCTGGACAGGATTATCAATTGCCTTAAGTTTTACTGCATCTCCTGTATTCACAGCGCAGAAATCAAGAAAGACACCACCGAGTTTCATTCCAACTCCTGTTGCAGCGGGGTAACCACTTACTGACCTGTTTTTCCTATAGTATTCACTTCTGACCTCATTAAAAACCTGGTAATTCTGAAATCCATTATTCAACTCCAGAATGTTCCCTATGAAATTCCATTGTCTGACAATATGATTCATTGAAAGATTCTCGCGGTTAAGGATTTCCTCCACCATGCTGAATGCTGCAGTTGCTGCTTTCCGTGTATCAGAAGCATGCTGATCATCACCAATTCCGGCTCCCCACACCTCTTTTAATGAATCTGATTCAACAACTACATATGGCTTCGAATTCAGATATTTTGTTGTTATTGAGGCTGATCTGACTGGGAGGAACAATCCCTCTACTGCAACTTTCCATGGCTTTTCAGGCGGATGGATCGAAACATTAAATGCAGGAGAGTTCTCTCCGAATGATTCAATTACCGATTTTCCAAGAATTTCCTTGATTTTAATGTATGATAAAAAATCGGGAAGTGAGACAAAAATGTTCAATTTAAGCGCCCTGTTCCCTTTTCTGATATCATTAACTACCTGATTACGACACTGTTCCCATTCTTCCTCAATAGTTCCCTGAACTGAAGGCTGATAAATGAAATAGTTCTTTAGCATAAAAATCAAACTTTACGTCCAAATGTAATATCTTTTAATTGTAATGCTAATTTTTCGCCACTTGTTTTTTGTCCCTGAGACTTCTCCAAAATCATTTAATGTGAAATACCAGCGTTAATATGTGTGACCGGTGGTGTTTCCAGCAATTATTTCAGCTCAAATATTCCAGGTTCGGGGGCTGAACCTTGCGGTACAGGATTGCCAAAAAAGTCTTTTGAGGGAGTATCAAATCCGTTAAAAGCTTTGACTGGCAAACCACGGTTTTTTAATCCGGATTCTGGTTTCAGGGTAAAACCTGATAACAACTCCATCTGGTATGGATCTGTAATACTTGTTGTTAATGGTCCCGTAAAGGAAGGATCTTCCTGAATCCCAACTACTTTACCGTGTAAAATTTCCTGTCCGGCAGCTTTTGCCCATTCGATGAGTGAATTATACTGCATGAATTTTACGGCACCTTCTGGGCTCCACCATACATTTCCAAGAAACATGCTTCCCGGATTCTTCCCACTTAAAAGCTGTCCCGATCCAAGAAATATATTGTTACTGAAAATGAAATTCTCGTGCTCCGAAGCATTTTCAAAGCTGATAACCGGTGCAGATTCGTTTACTGCAACATTGTTATAAATATAACAGCCATTGAGTTGCCTTTTTTCATTTGATCCATTCCAGATAAAAAAACTCCCTGCTCCTTCAGTAGTATTAGCATCATTTATACTGACACAATACCTTATCACATTATTTGACCAGTCCGATGCACCCGGATACTGGAACAAACCGTACCCGGCACCCTCATTTTCATACGAAAGACAATATTGAATAAGTGAATTAGTCATTCCTCCGTCGAAGTCAAATCCTCCGCCGTCTTTTCCTCCCTTTGATGTTTTATTCCTGTAACTGATGCAATACTGGATTGTTATGTGATCGCTCATCCATGACCATATTCCGACAGGCCCGTTTCCCTGCCGTGGCATATCCCAGCCGTTATTGGATGCCGTACAATGATCAATTATTACACTGTCGGAAACACCAACCAGGATTCCATTACCGCTATGGTTATCAAGAATTGTCGGATCGCCGGGATTATTTTCCGCCCTGCAATCCTTTATCAGGATATTTCCTGAAAGGTTTTTATCTGATCCCATAACATTTATTCCGCAGAAGCCGTTCCCGAATGCAGTAACTTTTGTGACTTTCACCTCCCGGCAATTGTATAAATCGACTCCTGATTTCTGGAATCCCTCAGCATAAATATTTTCAATTATACAATTGCTGCAGTTCGCCAGGCTAAGTCCATTTGTTGTATTCCCATCCTTCCGTCCGCTGCCCTTTAAATCAAGATTTTCAATACGTATATTTTTACAGTTCTCAATACGTACAGACTCTTTGTTTCCTCCGTTAATTACTGCTCTTCCTTCACCATATGAACCTATTTTAATTGGAATTGAGTCATTTCCCTTAATATCAAATAAAATCAAAGTCCCTTCGAAAACCTGGCTTCCGGCAAAGAAAATACTAACTGACTTTTCAGTTAAGCGGTTGTTCGCCTCAGAAATAGTTTTTAAAGGTTTCCTGGCTGTTCCCTGATTGTTGTCGTTACCTGTTTTACTGTTTATATATATCCCCGAAGTGGATCCGCTCTCACATCCGGGGAAAAATATCGAAAGAAAAACAAAAAATAACACTAATGGCTTTTCCATATATTTATCTGGTATTAAAGAGTGACTGAAATCTAAAAAATGATACCATTATTCAACTATCCATTCGTAAATTCCTGTTGAAAACTCCTTATTCAGTTTAATCCTGATCTTAATCGCTGATGCTTTCACCGGTTCAAATTCCACAGAATCCCATCCATCTTTTGTTACCGTATAAACCGATTTGGCTTTTACAGGTTTCCATCTGTTCCCTGTAAGGTACAGGATCTCCCATTCGTCCGGAATTCTGCAACCACCATCAGGTCCGTCATCGAACCAATACACTTTAGTCCTTGAGATTAATTCAGGTTTTTCAAAATCGTACTGTACATCTTCCCACTGGTCCTTATCGGGCCACCAGTGGTAGTATGATACTGAACGGTCATTAGAGTTTACAGGCACAGACTGGTCGTTCACAGCAGAAAGGGCATTTGTCGTTTTGCTTGCTTTTACTCTGCTTCTGAATGCGATTGTTGATGCAGGCAGAGGTTTTGCACTTTCAGGTGTTGTGGCGAGCCATACCATCATCTGACCAGGTCCACGGTTGTTCCATAAAGCATACGGTATGAGAGTGATATCTTCTTTATCGAGTATCTCAATTCCTCCTCCAAGGATTTTTCTTGTCTGCCATCCTGAAGTGTTTATAACCTGTGTACCATTGAGCAAATCCGGAGCAAAGACAGATGTGAAATCTGATTCTTTTTCAAGCATAAGATTAAGTACTTTCCCTTCCTTATTATCGGGCCATTCAGCACAATAAATAACCGGCCCACGCTGAATTGCTATCTTATTGACATCATCCTTTATGCGTTCATCTGCAATTACTTTTCTTACGGGCATTGGAATATCAATCTGGATTTTATCTCCCCTCTTCCACTTTCTATCAATCACTGTATAGCCATTTTCAAGGTTTGAAACAACCAGTTCATCATTAACCATTATTTTGCAGGTTTCAGCATTCTTTTCATTGAATTTATAAAGGTCTCCGGGAATAGCTTCATTACGTGCCCACCCGGGTATCCGGAGCTTTATGGCAAATCTGCCCACTGATTCAGGATCAATTGTAATTTCCACTTTCCCGTCCCAGGGAAAATCAGCTTTCTGCAATACTTTTACTTTGTTCTTTCCTATTAAAAGATCAGCATTATTTGAAATGTAAAGATTTACAAAGAGCTCTTTCCCCTTCACTCCGTAAATATAACCTGGAATTGCAGGAACAAATCGTGCAACATTTGAAGGACAACATGCACATCCGAACCAGGCCTGTCTTTCATTCCGGCCATCTGACTCAAGGGGGTTTGGATAAAAGAATCTGTCGGCTGACAGTGAAACTCCGGAAAGCATTGAATTGTACAAGGTTTTTTCAAGAACATCCATATATTTTCCGTCTCCATGCAATAAGAAAAGCCTGTAATTGAAAAAAATATCACCAATTGAGGCGCATGTTTCGCAATAGGCAGACATATTCGGAAGGACAAAGGGTTCGGCAAAGCCTTCATTCCCACCTGTCGCCCCTATTCCTCCTGTTATATAGATCTTTCCTTCAACAATATCTTCCCATATTTTTGTTATTGCATTAAGATATGGTTCATTTTTCTCAATAGCTGCAATATCGGCCATACCCGAATACATGTAGGTAGCCCTGACTGAATGACCAACAGCTTCAGTCTGATCAATTATTTTTCTGTGAGCCTGGTTATAAGCATCCCCTTTTGGGCCCCTTATATCCAGGAAGAACTTTGCAAGATCCAGATATTTCTTCTCACCAGTGACTCTGTATAGTTTGACAAGCCCCATCTCAATAACCTGGTGGCCGGGATAGACTTTTACTCTATCCGGTCCAAAATCTTTGCACACAAGGTCGGCTGATTTAATTGCAATGTCAAGCAGGGAACGTTTACCTGTTGCCTGGTAGTGAGCTACGGCAGCTTCATAGAGATGTCCCAGGTTATAAAGTTCATGACTAAGTATTGAATCGAGTTCCCACCTGTTTTTACCTACCCATTCGTGCAGGCCTTTACCGCCGTGCATTTCTGCTATTGTCCGGTTGGTATACAGATATCCGTCATCTTCCTGTGCCAGGCCTATTTTCCATATCAGTGTATCAAGATAGGCATCAAGTTTTAGATCAGGATATGTCTGAAGAGAGTAGCTGGCACCTTCAATGATCTTAAATACGTCAGAATCATCAAAAGGATAGAGGGTTTTAAAAGTGCCGGTATCGAGCCCCCCCGCAATTTCGAAGTTTTTCACCCTGCCCGATGATTCACAATAGGAAAATGCAATCGGAATCGTTACAGTGGCATTCTTCCTTATTCTGGGAGCCCAGAAGTTATCAGTAAGCTTGACTGAGGTAAATGGAACCGGCTGGATTGGATAATCTGCATCCGGGTGTCCGGTGCATCCGGTTAATGCTAAATAGCCTGACACAAGAAACAATAAGCGGTTGAGCTTTTTCATAAGCGTTTAAAGTTCAACCACGGAGTGTCACTGAGTCCACACGGAGTTGCACTGTTTTGAGTAACAGTGTTTTTACTCCGTGTAACTCTGTGAAACTCCGTGGTAAAA
>Ga0209668_10000957_pt1 | contig 12130 bp, 10 predicted proteins | sample FrelakmetPLP11PL_FD_187150 | JGI IMG/M metagenome (GOLD analysis project Ga0209668, IMG submission 187150) | Freshwater lake sediment microbial communities from the University of Notre Dame, USA, for methane emissions studies - PLP11 PL (SPAdes)... | ecosystem: Environmental > Aquatic >... | reverse complement strand
GGCAACGGTGGCGGAACCGCAGGCAACGGCGGCGGAACTGCAGGCAACGGTGGCGGAACCGCAGGCAATGGCGGCGGAACTGCAGGCAACGCGGGAACCGGCGGGGGACCTCATCTCGGAGACCCTTGCAATTCGTTCGGAGAATGCCAAGGCTTGGCTTTCTGCTGTGGGGGTCATTGTATTGACCCCAACGCCAACGCCCAATTCTGCGGCGACGGCGATCCTGGACCCGGATACGCATGTGGCCCCACATGCACTGGTGGAAAGCTTTTCTGCCAATCGGGTACCTGCACGGCGGGGTGTAGCGGCACATACGCTAACTGCGGCGACAATGTCTGCCGCGATCTCAGCACGGACGAGGCCAACTGCGACGGCTGCGGAATCAAGTGCAGCGCCGGTCAGGTCTGCGTCCCCGCAGCTGCGAACACCGGTCATCTGGGTAACTGCCAGTGAGACCGACCGGTCACCACGGCCGCCAACCGTGGAGACCAATTAACCTCAAAACCTAAACCCCAACCCTGCCTGAGCAATTAAGCCTGGCAGGCAACCGAAGGTAGGTGGTGAAACCTGAAGAAAGGACAAGTAAGCCGAAAAATAGAGGTCGTAAAAGTACGCGGTCGGGACCCCCCGGGTCACCAACCGCGACATAACTCCCCACTAAGGGAGTGAGCCGGGTCGGATACAGAGATGTATGCGGCCCGGTTGACCTTGCCCATTTTCAGAAAATCCTTCAACAAATAATCATTTCAACAATTCAAAGGGGTAGCCAGCTCCTGCAAATCCAAAACAATGAAATGTTTCGCCCTGCATCCAAGTTTTATGCCACTCACAATTCGCGCCAATATTACGATCCATTTCCGCTCTTAAACCTCTGATACCGCGTATCATCCTTATGCTCAATTTCATGATGCGCCCTGCATAAAGGCTTCAAGTGAATCGGGTCATGGCTTTTAGTCATTGCAAATCCTAGAACATGATGAATATTTACCGACTTCGCATTGCATCCTTCCACAGCACATTTATCCCCGAACTCTTCGCCTAATAATCGCCTGACTTTGGCTAGAATATGCCTTGATAGCGGCCTTTTTGCCATCACGCCACAATTTATATCACCCAGCTTTTGCCCATTCATCGCGCCCGTCAACGCCTTGCTGTTCTGATTATTGAGCTCTTTCGCTATCGCTTCTTTTCTGTCCTCAATCTTTCTCTCCCTTTCCACAAAAAAATCCATCAAAAGGCCATTAGTATCAATATTTTTATCAATCAGATCTTTCGGTTTGGCTTTCACTTCCGGAGAAAGCGCCGCCAAAATCTCGTAATCAAAGTTAAGCGGCTTGGCTAACCCTTCACTCGCATCGCACCAATCCGAATGATTGGTCATCGTCTTTCCAGATTTTGCGGTTAAATTTCCTTGCCCGGGCAAAGATTTATCACCAGAAAAGCCCTTAAATAAGCCATCGCAATCATCATATATTGAGTCAATCAACCCATTCCCACTCTTCCCATTCGCAACACCTGACCCCATTGTTCCCGAATCAACTTTTTCCGCCCGCATCTCCTTCACAAAGACATCCAGCGCCTGTTTGGAAAGTTTTTGCGCCGTCTCAAACAATGCCTGCTGGTTTTCGGTCGTGGCGACTGATGCAATTCTGATCAGTTTGCTGGCGCCAATCCGCCCCTGTAAAAGAGCCTCATGCAAGAGCGGTTTATCCGCAAACCGCCTGTCCAGGCAAAGCACGGTATCAACCTGGTCGCGCGTCATCCCTGCGAGCCTGGCCGCAAATTCGTAGATTGAGCCAAACCCTTTCTTTTCGTAAAGATTTCTGCGCAAAACCTCGGGCAAAAGTCCCGAAAACCTTCTTCTGGCCTCAAGGCATTTGCGACCGTATTTTTTGCATATTTTGTAGAGCTGCTTATCGGTCATGGAAAAATGAAAAAGGATAAGATATTCGTATCCCTAAGCGGAGATTCCATGGCCGGACCCGAAGCCCGTCCAAACAAAACGCAAATAATAGTGAGCCAATAATAGCAAGTGTCAGCGGCAAAACAAGGATTTAGAGTTGTGAATTACTGTCAAGTTATGGTGTGGAGATATTGAAAAACCGCAGAGGAAAGCCAAGAAAAGTAAGGTGCGTCTACGGGCCGCCGGGCAAATGTGTTGTAATGCATTTCGACAAATATAAAGCGCAAGTACGGTTGCCAGGGGCGGAGGTGGCTTAATGGAGACATTTGCGAGCGCAGCCAGTCGAGGCATCATGCATGCGGGGACATTCGCATAAGATGTAATTATTAAGATGTTATGCGTATTAAGAGATATGTAGATTTTGCGCTTGTGGATGATGACCAGGATATGTCTTGACAAAATCCACAAAAAAGGTAAAATCTACTTCCTGATTTACCCTCACACAAATATGGAACAATTGCGCTCAAATTGAATTTATTGCGGCAGGACTCGTTCCTCGCCGTATAAATGCATTGCGCGATTTTCTCGAGTGGTAACTCAGATGATCTTTGAAAACTCACCTATTACGCAAATCCGTCAGGATTTGCGCCTACAAATAAAGTTAAGATAATTAAAGCATGTTTCATGGGATCAGCCTAGTTGTGGTGTCCGTACGGGGTTCCGGCCTGTCTTTTAAGAAGATGGACCGGAGCCCTGAACGGGTCCACTTCCGCATTCCGCGGAAGTCGTGCCCTCATAGGGCTCACCAACTAAACAAAAGGAGAATGTCATGAAAAAGTCGATTTGGATTTCGGTAGGGAAAGCATTCGTGGTGGCCATGGTTGCGGTCCTCTCCGGATGCGGAGATGATCGGCCCGTTTATGTCCACGACGGCGTCGTGGACGCGGGCGGAACTGCAGGCAGCGCAGGCACGGGCGGCAGCGGCGGGACGACCAGCACGGGCGGGAACGCAGGCACGGGCGGAACTGCAGGCACGGGCGGTAGCTCAACCGGCGGGAACGCAGGCAAGGGCGGAAGTTCGGGCACTGGCGGCAACGCTGGTAACGTTCCAAGCCCGGGAAGTGGCATCGACTACATCCTCACGAAGACGGTGAAGGCAAATGAAGCCTACAACACACCGGGCTTCTGGAGCGACATGCGGGACGGTGCCAAGGAGTGCATGAACGACGACGACTGCTGGGCAGCGGCGTGGTACGACTCGCCGGGGCGTGAGTACCAGTTCGTGGCGACGGGCAAATACGATGAGATCTGCCCTGGCCAGATGAAAGCGGCATGTCGTTGGTATCACAATCCGACCTGCGGCGCGAAGTTCACCTACCAGGCCGGCGTCGGTTGCACAGATAGCAACGGCTACAGCCGAGCATGCACGGTATTCGTAGCGTTCGGGTTCAGTGCGAGCAACAAGCCGCTTCAGGGTACGGCGTTTGGCAACTTCGTAACAATCGGGGCGGAGACTGGTGACGAGTGCGAACCGTTCGTGGATTGCGGAGGATACGAGCATGCAATCCACATCGGTCGCGACGGCAGCACCCCAATGAGCGGGACCGTCAGCAACGGCCACACGCTGGAAGTCTCCAGCATGGCCGAGAAGATGGAAGTAGAAGCCGCGTTGGCCAATACCCCCGCCTTCGAACGCCCCGTCGTCGTGCTCAGGCCGACAACGCTCGCAGTCACAATCAACCCGACCTACAAGGGCTTGCCCAAGTAGAGTTCGCTCCTCCCGAGCAACCGGGTTTGCTCCCCCCGGTTGCTCAATCCGCACACTTAACCTTAACTTAACTTTCCAGGGACTGAGGGCGGCCGCGTGACATTCTGTCATGCCGGCCGCCCCTTCCCGCCAATCTTCGATAGGTGAGTTTTCTTTCTTTTAATTCAGACTAAACACCGCGGTAATAAGAAACCGCATATTTTTTGTGCCCGGGATATGGCATGGATTCCCGGCGACATTTGCGAGCGCAGCCCGTCGAGGCATCATGCATGTCTCGACATTCGCGGAGGCGTACATGTTAGCCGGAGCGAATCGGCGAAGCGTTCGCCGGGAAGCCATGCCATATCGCACTACAGCCTCAAACGAAATGACACATCAATGTCGCGCACCGGGCACTGATGGCGCACATATCGCGGCATGCCACAGGGAATACACCCCGTCAACATCGTGCACAAAATCTCACCCGCAACAGCAAGCACCCTTTTTTCCATGTTCCGCGTCTCCGGTCTTCTTCGTCCTGATTCCCAGAAATAACGCCAGAATAAAAACAATAATAACCTGCTGTGCGACGCAGAACAGGCAAAAAGTCTTCAAAACAAATGCCTCAATGTAAGTAAGATACAGCGCAAATATCACACCCAGCACTGTCAGCCATTTCATCAGCCTTATAACATTCATCGGTTCAAGCCATTTACAAATCTTCGTAAATTTCCATCCTTTCAGCACGCCCAAAGTCCCGATTAAAACTCCCAGATAATATAAAAATCCCATAATTGCCACGGGAATTTCTACAGGCCCGAGCGCAATGTATGACCACTGGCTCTTGTTGACCACATCGCAGTTAAACTGCTCGTTGAAATTGCAGAATTCCGCCGCTGAAGGCATATAGTGCAAATAGGTCAGGTAAGCCGTCACGCCCATCGCCAACACAGCAAGTACGGCCACTGCGGACAGCATCTTTTTTGCAGTCTTGTTCAAAATCGTTTCCATAAAAATTGATGAAAAAAATATTAAAAGATTGATTCGTTAAAGTTTTCCTCAAAGCGCTTATTGAATTCCTGCAAGGTGAAAGAGTGAGTCTGCGTCCCCGAGTGTTCGAGGTTGTATGTGGCGATCACGGCTCCTGCCTTGCCGGCTTTTTCAATCGGCAAACCTCTTCGCAATCCCATTAAAACCCCGGCCCTGAACGCGTCCCCACACCCTGTCGGGTCAACTATCCTGGAAGGTTGAACGGCTCTGACAAAAAAAGAACCATTCTTTTTACTGATTACCGTACTGCCTTTTGCTCCGTGGGTCTCGATATAATTTTCCGCCATTGTCTGGAGTTTGGAGTGAGTCACCAGAAGTTTTTTTGCCAACAAGTCAGCTTCGTAATCGTTAACGATCAGCAAATTGCAGTTTGTAACTGCCCACATTAAATCCTTTGCCTTGATGAAAGTTATCTCCTGGGCGGGATCAAAAATATAAGGGATGCCAAGTTCACTGCATTCGCGGGCCATCTTCATCATTCTTGAAGGATTGTCCGGCGCGATTATCGCGTATCCGATATTGCCGTAATTAGTGGATTTCAGGGCTGGCGCATCGGGTAGGGCCATGGCTCCGGCGTCAAAAAAAGTAATCTGGTTTTGTTCGTTATCCGTACAGATAAACGCCGCCGCCGTCAGATGGTCTTTATCCTCAATTACATTTGAAATATCGATGCCCGATTTTGCAAACCGCTCTTTGTAACGGCTAAAATCGCTTCCCGCCGCGCCAACCAGCATAGGGGATTCGCCAAGCAGTTTCAGGTTGTATGAGATATTGCCTCCACAACCTCCGTAAGAAACCATCCTGTTTGTAGCAGTCACCGCGAGGCTGTAGTGATTCGGCATCATCACATCTTTGAAGTCACCTTCAAAACGCATGACATGGTCATACGCGATTGAGCCGACAACCAAAATATTCTTTTTTGCGGATTCGCTCATGTGCCGATTATATCACCGCTATTTGCCAACGGCCAGCCTGCTTGGGTTTACCGGCGGCCGCGCCGGTCTTCAACAACGGCGCCCGCGCTACTCGCGCACGGCCAACTTTCGCGCCAGCACATTGGCTCTGAAAAGACTTTCAAAAGTCCCCGCGTCCGTCCACTCACCAGCCACTTTATGCGCTTTCATCAGCCCATTTTTAATGTAGACATTATTCACATCGGTGATTTCCATTTCGCCGCGGGCGGAAGGTTTTTGCGTCCTGATGATGTTGAAGATTTCGCGGTCGTAGATATATAGCCCCGTGACGGCAAGATTCGATTTTGGCGATTTTGGCTTTTCTTCAATTTCAACGACTTTGTCTCCGTCCAGCGTAGCCACGCCGAATCGTCCCGCATCATCCACCTGTTTAAGAAAAATGCGCGCGCCTCCGTCAAAATCATTAATGAATTCCGCGAAGTTATCCTCAAAAATATTATCGCCAAGAATTACGGTGCAGTTGTCATCCCCTACAAAACTTTCCGCAAGAGCAAGGGCTTGTGCAATGCCGCCCGCTTCTTCCTGGACTTCGTATTGGATCTTGCAGTTGAAAGATTTTCCGGAACCGAGCAGTCGCAAAAAACCGCCGGCGTGTTCTTTGCCGGAGATGATCAAAATCTCGTTTATGCCAGCGTTAAGAAGAGTTTGCAGAGGATAATAAACCATCGGTTTGTCATAAACCGCGAGAAGATGTTTGTTGGTAACGGTGGTAATCGGTTCAAGGCGTCTGCCGTTCCCTCCCGCTAAAATGATTCCTTTCATGGTTGGTTGGTTTATTGTGTTTGGTGCCCGCCGCGCGTTCACCCCGTGCCCGCCGCCGCCCGCCCGCCCGCCGCGCCAGCCTCCGCTGTCGCATACAGTTGATGCCACCGGGCACCTGGTTACGCATTCGTCGCCAGGTATTCTTTAAGCGCCTCTTTCCACGGGCGCAGTGGCGGCAGTTTGGTGTTGTTCAATGCAGAGAACGCCGGCCTGGCCGCGGCCCTTGGGGCGTCATCGGTGGCGCATGCTACCACGGATGAACTGACCCCCGCCAATCTTAAAATCACCCTGGCGAAATCAAACCAGCTGGTGCCTCCCTCGTTGGTGATATGGTAAATCCCGGACGGATATTCCTTGCTTTGCAGAAGCCATTTAACCTGCCTGCACAGATCCATGGTATAAGTCGGTTTGCCGTTCTGGTCATTGACGACTTTGAGAATGCTTTTTTTCTTGGCCGTTTCAATGATTGTGTCCACAAAATTTTTGCCGTGGTGCCCGTAAAGCCACGAAGTCCTGATGATAAAATATTTGCCGTCCTTAGGCATTAACTCATTAAGTAATTCCATTTCATCCATCAACAATTTTTCTCCCAGAGCTTTTGAGCGGCCGTAAGCGTTGATGGGGGACAGCGCGTCCTCTTCGCCATAGCCGTTTCTTTTGGCACCGTTAAAAACATAATCGGTGCTGAAATGCACAAGGGTGGCATCGAATTCGCGGCATGCTTTTGCCAAAATGCCAACCGCGTAACCGTTGATGCCGTTGGCCTTTTCCTCCTCTTTTTCCGCAAGATCCACATCGGTATATCCTGTCGCGTTAATAACGACATCCGGCTGAACCGTAACCATTGCTTGGAAAACGGTCTCCCTGTCCAGGATATTCAAATCGCGTTTGCCGTAAGCCACAAAATCCTGGTCACCAAAAACCTCCTGCAGGTCGTGCCCGAGCATTCCGTCTTTTCCCAGTATCAGGTATCTCATCGCCCGCCGGTAAAAAATTAAGAATTTACGAATTCCTTGATCTCTTTGGCCGCGTCTTTGATGGGCACATTGCGGCCTTCCTTATCCGCGCGCAGTTTGAATTCCGCCGCGCCTTCCTTCAAAGTCCTCTCGCTGACGACCACCCTTAGCGGGATTCCGATTATATCCGCGTCGTTGAATTTCTTCCCGGCGCTTTCGTCGCGGTCATCGTACAAAACTTCAACTCCCGCTTTGATAAGTTTTTTATACAGCGATTCAGCCTCTTTTTTGGCCGCTTTGTCGAACCCGATCGAGAGCAGATGGACATGGTAAGGCGCGACGGCTTTTGGCCAGATCAAGCCCTTATCGTCATGACTGGCTTCCGCGATCGTACCGACCAGGCGCGTGTTGCCGATGCCGTAGCATCCCATAATCACCAGCTTCCTCTTTCCGTCCGCGTCAGTGAAATATAGTTCGCAGTCTTTTGAATATCTTGTTCCCAGTTTGAAGATGTTTCCCGCCTCAATCGCTTTTTCCTCATGCAATTCTCCGCCGCACTTTGAACATTTGAATCCCATGCCCACCGCTACCAAATCAGTGAAATCGGAAATCGTAAAGTCCTGACCAAGGTTCACATTTACCAAATCGGTGTCTTTTTTATTTGCACCCGTCACAAAATTTTTCACATTCCTGATTGAATGGTCGGCGATAAACGGCAATGCAATCTCGCCGGATCCCGCGTGAACTTCTGCGGCGTGCAGAGGTCCTCCCGTTACTTTAGGTTCGCCGACAGGGGAGATGAATCCCATCACCAACCCCAGTTGGGTCAATTCTGCGGGGCTGGCGGCGCGCACCGGCTTGCCAAGATAACGCATCAGCTTGTTTTCGTTGACCTGCAGGTCCCCGCGGATTGCGACGCCCAGGAATCCGTCTTCAACTTTATAGACAACTGTTTTAAGGATTTTCCAGTCGGGAACATTATGCGCCTGGGCATTGGCCGCCACGGTCAATCCGCGTTGAATCGGGACTTCTTTCATCGGCAGTTCTTTTTCTTCAGGCACAGAAGGGTCATGCACTTTGCCCTCTGCGATTTCAAGATTCTGGGCGATGTCGCACTTCTTGCAGATGATGATTGTGTCTTCTCCCGCCGGTGTAACGATTGAAAATTCATGGGAGAGATTGTTCGTGAAAGCGCCACCCGAGGCTTCCACAACATAAGAAGTCATGCCACAGCGTTTGTAAACATTGGAGTACGATTGCTTCACGACTTCGTAATATGCGTCCAGATCCGCGTCATCTTTATGGAAGCTGTACATGTCTTTCATCCCGAATTCACGGCCTCTTAAGATACCGGACTTGGCGCGCGCTTCGTTTCTGAATTTGGTCTGAATCTGATAAACCGCAAATGGTAAATCCTTGTGCGACTGCACAAACTTGGCCGCCAGGGGAGTGACAGTTTCCTCATGCGATGGCCCAAAAACAAAATCCTTTCCGCCCGCGCCCTTTGTGCGATACAAAATCTCATCCATCGATTTGTTCCTGCCCGTGGTGTTCCAGATTTCAACGGGATGAAGCGACGGCATGGCGATTTCCTGCCCGCCGACCTTGTTCATCTCGTCTCTGATTATTGCGTTCACCTTCTGCAAAACCCGTAGTCCGAGCGGGAGGAAGTTATAAATCCCGGCCGCCAGTTTGTCGACGAATCCGGCTTGGGTCAGGAGCCTGGCGTTAACGGATTCCGCATCGTGCGGAGCTGTCAGTTTGGTTTTGCCGAAAAGTTGGGAATAACGCATAGGATAGGTTTAAAGCGCAGCAAGTTTAACATACTATTGACGCGGCGATAAAGCGACAATAATATAGGCGCCTATAACAGTGGTATATGGCGAACGGAAGCTCAAACGACGCGATACAAGTGTTAGGATCCGATACGGAGATGAAAATCTCAGACACTCAAAAACCCGCCAACTGCAGTCAGGCCTGTGAAGATGCATGCACAGATAGCGGGCAAGGCGAGTGCAGAAGAGTCCAGTGCACCACCAGGTCGGAAATCAGATATTGTGCCGCTGAAGGCGCGGATCGCAGAGAGGAACGCGAATATGTGCCCGTTGAAATCGTCCGGATGGTGACCATGCGCCTGTGCGCCGCAGATAAACAAAGACATTCGCTGGAACAGCGGATCATCGCCCTGAAGAAGTCAAAAGACAAAATAGATCGCGGCAAAACCAATGATAAGGTGAGCGGGGTCATGTACATATACGATAGACTACTCATCAAAATTGAACTTGGCGAAGAACTGCTCCGGCACAACGAAGTGAACATCGAGGGCCTGCGCGACACCGTCAACCGCAAATACGGCACCCACATCAGCCAGATGTTTTTTGAACAGGTCTGCGAAGATTTTCGCGCCGAGCTCATGGCAAAAAAGCTCAAATCAAAGAAAGAGCCCCGTTAGGAGCTCTTTTACCGGTTTGGGACGCACGAAGCGAAGCAAGTGCGCATATTAATAAATATTTAATCATAAAAGCACACTCGCTTTGCTCGTGTGTCGGGTTCGATTCCCATCGAGTCCACACATTAGGTTATTTCACCAACTTCTTCACCCACTCCGCATTCGCCTGATACCATTCAAAAGTCTTCTGGATGCCCTGTTCAAAGGTCACGGTCGGGGCCCAGCCGAGTTCCCGTTCAATCTTGGAAGGATCCATCGCATAGCGCCGGTCGTGCGCCTTGCGGTCGGCCACATAGGTGATCAGGTCTTCGCTCTTGCCCAAAAACCGCAAAATATTCCTTGTTATCTCCAAATTTGTGAATTCATTATGCCCGCCGATGTTATAGACCTCGCCGTACTTTGTGCTCTGCACGATCTGGTCGATCGCGCGGCAATGGTCAATCACGTAAAGCCAGTCGCGCACATTCAGGCCGTCGCCGTAAACCGGCAGGGGCTTGCCCTCGCTGGCCAATCTAAAGAAGTAGGGGATAAGCTTCTCCGGGAACTGGTACGGCCCGTAATTGTTTGAACAGCGGCTGATCGTGATCGGCATCCCGTAAGTCTCAAAATACGACGACACCAGCACATCCGCGGCCGCCTTGGAAGCGGCATAAGGGCAATTCGGCTTGATCGGTGTGTGTTCGGTAAAATAGTCCTTGGAGCCCGTCCCCAGGTCGCCGTAAACCTCATCCGTTGAAATCTGGTGGTAGCGCACCTTGTTGTCGCGCGCCGCCAGCAAAAGGTTATGCGTGCCGAGGATGTTGGTCTGGACGAAGATATGCGGATCGATGATACTGCGGTCCACATGGGTCTCAGCCGCAAAATTGATCACAGTATCAAACTTCTCTTTGGCAAAAAGGTCGGCGATGAACTTCTGGTCGGCGATGTCGCCCTGCACGAAAGTTGCCTTGTTTGAGGCCAGCAAGGAATTGATGTTATCCAGGTTACCCGCGTAGGTCAGTTTATCCAGGACGACGATTTTGTCGCTTGGATATTTATCCGCGTGGAAGTGGACATAATTGCTTCCGATGAACCCCGCGCCGCCGGTGATGAGGACTTTCTTGGACATGGACAATAAACTAATTCATTTATTCGATTCCTTCAAGTACTCCTCAAATTCATAAATATATTTATTCTTCTCGTAGTTCATGTTTGAGATGGCGCAGAGCACAGCCCCCGGCGAGAAGTCTTTAAATTCGCGCCAGCACATCTCATTCATCAAAATCGAATCCTCCGGGCCATGCAAAACCACCTCATGCCACCTTTTCCCATCATGGATCCTGGCCGTCATTGTACCCTGCATGCAGATGTAGATCTTCTTTTCACCGCGCACCGCATGCCCGCCACGGTCCTTGGTAACCCCGGTGACATAGTAAACGCGCTTCACCGGCCAGTCCACAAAGTCTTTTATCTCCACGACGCTCAAATTGCCCCGTTCATCTGTGTGTGTGGGGATTTTTATTCGTTTGAATTTTTCCATAGCGGGTTAACTTAGTTTGACTTTTGTTGTCCTTGGGACATCAAAAGTATTCTGCTTATAAAGTGCGTACCCTTTTTTCCATCTTATAAGCCTCCAAAACATCGTTCTCTAACAGAGGCATAAAGCCCTGGTACATGATCCCGCAATCGTTGCCTTCCGCGACCTCGTTCACGCTCGCATCCACTTTCCGGAGTTGCATAATCTGTCCCTCACCGGCCGGCGTCGCCACTTCGCCACGGAATACTCTTACTTTGACCTTTTCCATGTGCCCGCTTATGACTTTGCATCCGACGATCATCTGTTTCTTTTCCGTCATGAAGATGCGCATCACCTGCGCTCGGCCCAGAATCACTTCCAGCACTTCCGGTTCAAGCAGGCCCGTCAAAATCTTCTTGATGTCGTCCAACAGTTTATAAATAACCGTATAATTCAGGATTTCAACGCCTTCGCGCTCGGCGGTCTTCTTCACATGCAGGTTGGCCTCCGTGTGGAAACCCATCACGATCCCGCCCGCCGCGGCCGCCATCATCACATCCGATTCCGTGATGCCGCCCACACCCGCCAGAATGACTTTCACTCCCACATCTTCGTGTTTGATCTGGGCGATCGCCTGCCTGATTGCTTCCAAAGAACCTTTCGTATCCGCTTTCAAAACCAGTTTGAGTTGCTTGAGTTGACCACTGGAAATCTGGGAAATAATTTCACCTACTCCGCGTTTCGCAATCAGGTCCGCGTCTTTGAGCGTCTGCACGCCAAGAGCCTGTTCTCTC
>Ga0209668_10000956_pt1 | contig 12132 bp, 9 predicted proteins | sample FrelakmetPLP11PL_FD_187150 | JGI IMG/M metagenome (GOLD analysis project Ga0209668, IMG submission 187150) | Freshwater lake sediment microbial communities from the University of Notre Dame, USA, for methane emissions studies - PLP11 PL (SPAdes)... | ecosystem: Environmental > Aquatic >... | reverse complement strand
CGCGTGCAATCCAGAGCCGGAGTGGGTATCATCTCCATCCACACGACCGACCGGAATGGCCGGGTGGTCGGAATTGCGTACGTCCGGGGGGAAGACGAGCTGATGCTCATCACCCTGCTGGGTAAAGTGCTGCGCATGCCGACCAGCGGCATCCGGGCCATCGGCCGGGCCACGCAAGGGGTCCGGCTGATCGAAATCGAATCGGAAGATCGCGTCGTATCTGTGGCGCGGCTGGCTGAACGCGAAGACGAGACGTCAATCGTTGAGTAGAGGAGGCTGCATGTCCCGGCTTAATACCAGGTTCTGGGTGATCGTTCCAATTCTGCTGTTGGCGGTGATCGCCGTCGCCTGCGGCGGGGGCGAGGAGAAGAACCTCCTCAATAAGTACTTCATGGCGTCGAAGATCGCCGACAATCTGACGCTCGCGAACATCGCGACCGTCGCCTTCGACCCGAAAACCGATGGGCAGATGCAGACCTTCAGCATCCTGTCGATCAGCGAGCCGGTGTCGACGCCGCTCGAGCTCAAGACGAACGCCGCCGCGCTCAAGGTCGTGGTGGACGAGGAGAAGGCCTTCACCGAGAAGAAGAAGAAGTACCAGGACGAGCACTCCGACGTCATCGACCGGATCCTCAAGGCGGAGCAGAAGAAGCAGCCCGTGCGGGGCGGGGACGCCGAGATCCAGAAGGAATGGAACAAGTTCCTCGAGGAGCAGGCCGTCATCTCCGGGAAGCTGTCCGACGCGCGCCGCAAGGCGAACAGCGGCCGTGGCCTGGTGGAGATCAGCATCCAGGATCAGCGCGAGCCGATCGACGTCACCGCCTTCGACGGCGAGATCAAGAGCAAGGACGTCACGATCGAGGGCAGCGTGAAGCCGGAGACCGGCGACGCGGTGACCAAGAAGTTCGTCATGACGCTCAAGCAGGCCATTCTGAAGAACGTGAACGGCAAGGACCGCGAGGGCCGCTGGGTCGTCACGGACCGCAAGGACGCACAGTAGGCGTCACGCCCCCTCGAGCCGCGCGTATTTCGCGAGCAGTCGCTTCACGCCCACAACCGTGAAGCGCACCGTGACCTTCAAGTCATCGGCATGGTCCTCGATCCCGAGGACCGTGCCGATGCCGAATTGCGGGTGGCGCACCCGCATCCCCACCCGCAACCCGCTGGTGTGCTGGGACTGATCCTCGTCCTCGGGCGCATGCGTGCGCGCAAGCGTCCCGCTGGGCGCGCCGGATGACGGACGGCCCCGACCGCCGCCAAAGGGACCGCCGCGCGCGCCGGCCACCGAGCGGTCGCCGGAACCCCATGACGAGCGGCCATTGCTGCTGTCGTACGCGCGATAGCCGACAAAGTCGTACCGCTGCACAAGGTGCTCGGGAATCTCGTCGAGGAACCGAGACGGCTCGGCAGCGCGGTACTCGCCGAAGACGCGGCGCCGGCCAGCACTGGTGAGGATGAGCTTCCGCTGCGCCCGCGTCATGCCGACGTAGCACAACCGCCGCTCCTCCTCGAGATCGTCGTCTGTGTCTGTTGAGCGGATGTGCGGGAACAGGCCATCCTCGAGGCCGGCGATGATGACCGCCGGAAACTCGAGGCCCTTCGCGGCGTGCATGGTCATCAGCAACACCCGGGCGTCCTTTGCGCCCTCGGACTCGTCGACCTCGGACAGCAGCGACAACCGATCGACGAAGCCGGCGAGCGAGGGCTCCGGCTCGCGGCCTTCGTACTCGCGCGCGGCGGACACCAGTTCGGCCAGATTCTCGACGCGGCCTTCGGCCTCTTCGCTGCGCTCCTCGCGCAGATCCTGCAGGTAGCCTGACTGGTCGAGCATCTTCGCGATGGCCACCGACCCCGGCTCGCGCCGGGACATTTCGCCAAGCGACAGCATAAGGTCGCGGAACGCCGTGAGGGATGCGGCGGCACGGTTCGCGAAGCGCTTCGCCTCGAGCCCGCCCACGATGATCGTCCACAGCGAGCGGCGCGCCTCCTCGGGTTCGCCATCGGCAAAGAGCGGACTGGCCGGCGGGGGAGTCGACGCCGCGGCAGCGCCAAAGCCGCCGCCCTCGTCCTTGCGCGCGGCATCCACCGCATCGAGCACTCCCTTCCCGATCCCGCGTGCCGGCGTGTTGATAATGCGCCTCAGGCTCACATCGTCGTGCGGATTGAGGAGCAGCTTCAGGTAGGCGAGGGCGTCCTTGATTTCCTTGCGTTCGTAGAAGCGGACGCCGCCGATGATGCGGTAGGCGAGATTCTCGCGTCGCATGGCGTCTTCGAGGACGCGCGACTGGGCGTTGGTGCGGTAGAGCACGGCCGACACCGCGTCGGCGTCCTCGGTGAGCACCTGCCGGACGGTCTTGGCGACGAAGTCGCCTTCTTCCAGCTCGTCGCTGCACCGGGCGTAGACGATCAAGTCGCCGCCCGCAAGGTCCGTCCAGAGCTTCTTCTCCTTGCGGTTCCGGTTGTTCGCGATGACGGCCGAGGCCGCCTCCAGGATGACCTGGGTCGAGCGATAGTTGCGCTCGAGGCGGACGACTTTCGCTTCGGGGAAGTCCTGCTCGAAGTCGAGAATGTTGCGGATGTCGGCGCCGCGCCACGCGTAGATGGACTGGTCCGGATCGCCGACCACCGTCAGGTTGCGGTGATGTTCGGCGAAGCGCCGCATCAGCAGGTACTGCGGGCGGTTGGTGTCCTGGTACTCGTCGACCATCACGAAGCGGAAGCGCCGGCTGTAGTGCTGGCGCACGACCTCGGATTTGTCGAACAGCTCGACCGTCTTCAGCAGGAGATCGTCGAAGTCGAGCGCGCCGCTGGATCGGAGGATCTTCGTGTACTCGTCGTACACGCGCGCGACGACTTCGTCCTTGTAGTTCGTGCGCGTCGCCAGCATCGCCTCCGGCGACTCCATGCGGTTCTTCGCCTGGCTGATGCGCGACAGCGCGGCGCGCGGCGCGAGATAGCTGTCGTCGATGTGCTGCTCGCGCAGGATCTGCTTCACCGCAGAAAGCTGGTCCGACGAGTCGTAGATGACGAAATCGCTGGACAGGCTGATGTGCCGCGCTTCGCGGCGGAGCAGGCGCGCGCAGAGGGCGTGGAAGGTCGAGATCCAGAGCCCGCCGTAGGCCGCGCCGAGTAACCCCTGCACGCGCTCGCGCATCTCCTCGGCGGCCTTGTTGGTGAAGGTGACCGCCAGGACCTCGTTCGAGTCCGCCAGGCCGCTGCCCACCAGGTACGCGACGCGGTACGCGATGACGCGCGTCTTGCCCGATCCCGCGCCGGCCAGGATCAGCAGGGGCCCGTCCGTATAGAGCACCGCTTCGCGCTGCTCGGGATTCAGGGAGTCGAGGAAGTCCACGCTTCCTATTCTACCGTCACACTCTTCGCGAGGTTCCTCGGCTGGTCGACGTCGGCGCCGCGCCGCACCGCGATGTGGTACGCGAGCAACTGGAGCGGGAGGACGAACACGACCGGCGTGAGCAGGCGGTGCACGGTCGGCAGCGTGATCAGGAAGTCGGTGGCGGGGTTCAGCAGGTCGCGGAACCCCTCGTCGCTGCCGTTGGTGACGGCGATGATGGCGCCGCCGCGGGCCTTCGCCTCCTGGATGTTGCCCAGCATCTTCTCGAACACGTGATCACGCGGCGCGATGGCCACAAGGGGCAGGTTCTCGTCGATGAGGGCGATGGGGCCGTGCTTCATCTCGCCCGCCGGGTACCCCTCGGCGTGGATGTAGGAGATCTCCTTCAGCTTGAGGGCGCCCTCGAGGGCGATGGGATAGTTGATGCCCCGACCCAGGTAGAGGAAGTCGTGCCGCGGATGGAAGACCTTTGCGATCTCCTCGACGCCCGCCGAAGCCTTCAGCGTCGACTCCAGAATCTGCGGCAGGCCGAGCAGCCCCTCGAAGTGCACGCGGGCGTCCTTCGGAGTCAGCGTCTTGCGCACCTGCGCGAGGTTGAGGGCCAGCAGATAGAGCGCCACCAGTTGCGACGTGAACGCCTTCGTCGACGCCACGCCGATTTCCGGCCCCGCGTGCGTGTAGATGGTGCCGTTGGCCTCGCGTGTGGCCATGCTGCCGACGACGTTGCAGACGCTGATGCTGCGCGCGCCCTTGCGCTTCGCCTCGCGCAGCGCCGCCAGCGTGTCGGCCGTCTCGCCCGACTGCGTGATGACCACCGCGAGCGACCGATCGTCGACGATCGGGTTGCGGTACCGGTACTCCGACCCGTAGTCCACCTCGACCGGCAGGTGTGCCAGTTCCTCGATCAGAAACTTGCCGACCAGGGCCGCGTGCCACGACGTGCCGCAGGCCAGGAGCACGACCTTCTCGATGCGGGCCAGTTCCTGGTCGGTGAGGTTGACCTCGTCCAGGAACACGCAGCCGGTTTCGAGGGAGATCCGCCCGAGCACGGTGTCGCGCACCGCGGCCGGCTGCTCGAAGATCTCTTTGAGCATGAAGTGTTTATAGCCGGCCTTCTCCGCCTGGATCGGGTCCCACAGCACGCGCTGCGGCGTGCGGGCGAGGGGGGCGCCGGCGAACGTCGAGAACGCCACGCCCGCGGTGGTGAGGACCGCCATCTCCTTGTCGGCCAAGAACACCACGTCGCGGGTGTGGGCCAGGAGGGCGGGGATGTCCGACGCCACGAAGTACTCGCCGTCCCCGATTCCGACGACCAGCGGCGGGCCATTGCGCGCCGCGACGAGCGTGTTCGGATCGTCGGCCGACAGCAGCACCAGCGCGTACATGCCGCGCATCCGCGTGAGCGAGCGCCGGACCGCCTCCTCGAGCCGCACGCCCGGCGCGCTCTCCCGCTCGACCAGGTGCGCCACCACCTCGGTGTCCGTCTCGGTCACGAACGTGTGCCCCTCGCGCTGCAGCTCCCGCTTCAGTTCGAGGTAGTTCTCGATGATCCCGTTGTGGACGACGACGATGCGGCCCGTGCAGTCACGGTGGGGATGGGCGTTTTCTTCGGTCGGCCGGCCGTGCGTCGCCCACCGGGTGTGGCCGAGCCCGTAGTCACCGTCGAGCGGCTCGGCGCGGATGACGTCTTCGAGCTTCGACAGCTTGCCCGCGCTGCGCCGAAGCTGGAGGGCGCCGCCCTTCACCATGGCGATCCCGGCCGAGTCGTAGCCGCGGTACTCCAGCTTGCGCAGGCCCTCAATCAGGACCGGGAGCACGGGCTTGGGACCGATATAGCCCACTATTCCACACATGGCAGATCCTCGCTGGAAACGCGGCGACGCCTCGCGTCGGCCCGACGCCAGTGGTCAGGCTTCTGGCTTCTTGTGCTTATCGGCGTTTTCGCGCCGTTTCTTGTCGGCCCAGCCGAGGATATTCCTCTGTTTGCCGCGAGCGATTCCCAGGGCACCTGGCGGGACGTCTTCCGTGATCGAAGAGCCAGCGGCAACATACGAGCCAGCTCCAATCGTGACCGGCGCGATGAGCTGCGTGTCGCTCCCAATGAACGCCCCGTCCTCGATCGTGGTGGGGTGCTTGTGCACGCCGTCGTAGTTGCAGGTGATGGTGCCGGCGCCGACGTTCACGCCGGCGCCGATCGTGGCGTCGCCCAGGTAGGCGAGGTGGTTGGCCTTCGACCCTTCGCCGAGTGTCGTCTTCTTGAGCTCCACGAAGTTGCCCACGTGGCAGCCGTCCTTCAGATGCGAGCCGGGGCGCAGGTGCGCGAACGGCCCGACCCGCCCGCCGTCGGCGACGAGGGACTCGACGATGATGCAGGAATCGTTGATGAAGACGTCGTCGCCGATCGTGGAGTCGGTGATGCGGACCCACGACCGGACGCGGCAGTTCGCGCCGATCCGGGTGCGGCCCTCCAGCGTGACCCCCGGATGGAGGATGGTGCCGCGGCCGATCTCCACACCCTCGTCGATGAACGTCGTGGCGGCATCGAGCACGGTGACGCCGGCGTCGCGCAGCGCCGCAAGACGGTCGGCGCCGATCATCGGCGCCGCGGGGCCGTCCGCTTCTCCCGCTTCAGCAGCTCCGGCGGCGCGGCGAGGATGGCGCGGATCTGCTCCGTCTGGCGAACCGCTTCCAGGTCGGGCTCCTTGCGCACCAGCTCACGATTGTCCGGGTTCAGCGCGAGCGCCCGCGCGATGTGCGACAGCGCGGAGGCGATGTCGCCTTTCATCGAGTAGGCGACGCCCAGCATGTACTCGGCGGGATCGTTTCCGGCGTTCTGCTGCAGCGCGGCGGTAAGCAGGGCAATGGCCCGGTCCACCTGGCCCGAGTTGATGGCGATCGTCGCCGCGTAGACCCGCTCCTCGGGCGTCTTCGGCGTGGCGTCCAGCGGGGTGAGCTGGCGCTGGCACACCCGGATGTAGAGCTGCGCGCGCTCGTGGAGCTCCTTCTCTTCGGGGAAGCGGGCGATGACGGCTTTCAGCGACTCGGCCGCCTCGCGATAGCGCTTGGCCTGCAGGGCTTGCATGCCGCGCTCGTAGAGCGAGACCGCATCGGCGTAGGTGCTGCGCTGGGGTGGCGGCGCGGCCGCCCTGGCGGGCCTGCCAGCGGGTTTGGTGGACGTGGGTGCCGGCGTTAGCCGGCGCCCCTGCGCGGCGGGCTTGGCAGTCTTCACGGACTTCGCCACGGACTTCGCGGCAGGCCTGGCCGCGGGCTTCGCGCGAATGGAAGCCTTGGCCACTTTCTTCACGGCAGGACGAGCCTGCGCCTTCTTCGACGGGCCGGACACCCGGGCCGGCCTGGCCGGCGCGGAACGAACAGCGTTACGCCTGGTTTTCGCCATCGAAATGCTCCTATTGCGGAGTAAGGCCCCGTAAACGAACAAAGATCACGTTGAACGTGCGATAAGTGCGGCTACGTTAGCAAATGGACCGGGGAGGGTCAAGAATCGCGGGCCCGATCGACGGCCGCAAACACGTCCCGGGAGCGCATGGCGTGCGTCCGCGCGAGCGCCGCGAGCGCCTCCCGCCGAGACGCGCCGTTTTCTGTCATACGACAGAACTCTGTAAACATCTGCTGGTCAGTGATTTGTGGTGATGGCGAAGTCGTGTCTTCGGTGAGGCCCGACAGCACGACCGTAAATTCGCCTCTCGGCTCGCCCAGGACGCGCAGAACCTCGGAGATCGGCCCTCTGACCCAGGTCTCGTGCATCTTGGTCAACTCCCGACCGACGGCCACCCGCCGATCGCCAAGCACGCGGAGAGCATCCCCGAGCGCCGCGACAATGCGGTGCGGGGCTTCGAAGAAGACGATGGTGCGACGTTCGGCGCCGAGCGAGGAGAGCCACGCCTGGCGGGCCGCGCTTCTTGGCGGTGCGAAACCCGCGAACACGAACGCGTCGGTGGGCAGGCCGGACGCGACCAGGGCCGTCAGCACCGCGCTCGGGCCTGGAATGGCCTCAACGCGCACCCCTGCGGCAATAGCAGCGGCCGCGAGCCGGTAGCCGGGGTCGGAGACCGACGGCGTCCCTGCATCGGTCACCAGCGCGATGATGGCGCCCTCCTGCAACCGCGCCACCAGCGCCGGGACCTTCTCGTGCTCGTTGTGCTCGTGCAGGCTCGTCGTCTTGGTACGAATGTCGTAGTGGGTGAGGAGCTTGGCGGTATGGCGGGTGTCCTCGGCGGCCACCAGGCCGGCGCTGCGCAGGATCCGGAGCGCGCGCAGCGTGATGTCCTCGAGGTTGCCGATCGGCGTCGCCACCAGGAAGAGCGTGCCGGAAGCAGAATCAGACATTGCCAGCCAAGTTTATTGTACCATTGCTCTTTTGGGCGGCACGGCCTTGCACGCAAACGCATGATAGCTTCGGAACCACTCCACCACTTCGTCGACAACTACCTGGCGGCGTTGTACGAATCGAACCCAACCGGGGCGACCTTCGACGGGGTCCACCTGTTCGATGATCTGCTGGAGGACTACAGCCGTCCGGCGATCGAGTCGCAGATCCAGACGCTGGCCGGCCTCGCCCGCCGCCTCGCCTCCATCAGCCCCGATTCGCTGACGCCAGTCGAGCGTATCGAGCGGCCGATGATCGCGGCGCACATCCAGGGCCGGCTGCACGATCTCGAAAAGGTCCGCGCGTGGGAGCGCAACCCGCAGGTGTACGGCGAGATTCTCGGTGCGAGCCTCGCCGCGCAGGCGCTGTTCGACTACGCGCCGCAGCCCGAGCGCGCGCGCCGCGTGCTGTCGAAACTGCGCCAGGCGCCGCGCCTCATCCAGGCGGCCCGCGACAACGTGAAAGAGCCGCCTGGCATCTTCGTGAAGAACGGGCTGGAAACGCTGCGCGGCACACTGCGCTTCATCGAGACCGATCTGCCGCGGGCGTTCGCGGACGTCGACGACCTGCGGCTGCTCGGCGATCTCGCCGACGCGCAGACCGAGGCCATCGACGCGCTGAAGTCCTACATGGGCTATCTCGAGACGGAGCTGGCGCCCAAGGCCCGCGCGTCGTTCCGCCTCGGCGCCGATCGGTTCGCCGACAAGCTCAAATACGAAGAGGGCCTCGACATTCCGCTCAGCCGCCTGCTGGACATCGGGCTGCGCGAACTCACCCGCACCCAGGAGGAGTTCCGCAAAGCCGCATCGCGCATCGAGCCGGGCGACGCCGTCGAGGTCTGGCGCAAGGTCAAGGACAGGTCAGCGCACGCCGATGGCGTCGTGCAGACCGCGCGCGCGCAGATCCAGCAACTGGCGAAGTTCCTCGAGCGCCGCGACCTGGTGTCGCTGCCGCCAGGCGAGCCCGTCGTGGTGGCGCCGACGCCGGACTTCTTCCGCTGGACCTTCGCGAGCATGTGGACGTCGGGCCCGTTCGAGGCGCGGCCGACGCGAGCGTACTACTACCTCACCGACGCCGACCCGTCCTGGTCGCCGGAACGACGACAGGACCACCTGCGGGATCTGAACACGGCGACGCTCTGGTCGATCTCCATGCACGAGGTCTACCCGGGGCACTTCCTGCACTTCCAGCACCTGCGCCACGTGGAGTCGATGGCGCGCCGCTCGCTGATGATGGCGTCGACGTCGATGGTGGAAGGCTGGGCGCATTACTGCGAACAGATGATGATCGAGGCGGGGTTCGAGAAGCAGGACCCGACCATCCGCCTGGGACAGCTCGCGGAATCGCTCATCCGCATTGCGCGCATGATCGTCGCCATCCGGCTGCACGCCGAGGATCTCTCGGTAGAGCAGGGCGTGCGCTTTTTCCGCGACGAGGCGTTCCTCGAAGAGGGCACGGCCCGCCGCGAGGCCGAGCGTGGGACGTTCGACCCGAGCTACGCGGTCTACGCGGCCGGCAAGCTGATGATGCTGAAGCTGCGCGAGGACTACAAGGCGCAGATGGGCGATAAGTTCTCGCTCAAGACGTTCCACGACACGGTGCTGCGCAACGGCGTCGCCACCGTCCAGGTGCACCGCCAGCTGATGCTCGGCGACAACGCCGGGCCGGCGATCGAGTAACCGACATGCCCCTGTACGAATACGAATGCGGCGCCTGCGGGCTTCGCTTCGAGATCATCCAGAAATTCTCGGACGCGCCGGCGTCGGTGTGCATGAAGTGCGGCCAGGGCCCCGTGCACAAGCTGCTGTCGGCGCCCGCCTTCCAGTTCAAAGGGACCGGCTGGTACGTCACCGATTACGCACGCAAGGGCGAGAACCCCATGACCGGGCAGCCGGCGTCCGCCGCGTCGGGCTCGAGCAAGTCCTCTGACAAGTCCGGCTCGTCGGACAAGTCCGGCCCATCCGACTCGTCGTCTTCGTCCGACTCGTCGTTTTCGTCCGACTCGTCGTCTACGTCCAGCTCCTCCGACAAGTCGGGATCGTCTGGATCGTCGAACAAGTCGAGCTCCTCGGAGAAATCTGGCTCGTCCAGCTCGTCTGGATCGTCGGACAGGTCCGGCTCGTCGGAGAAATCCGGCTCCTCTAATTCGTCCTCGTCCTCGTCGTCTGTCGACAGCAAACCTTCCAAGTCGGAATAGCGCTTCCACGAAGGCTTAATCTGACCCTTAGTGCGTCTCTGGCCGGTGCCCGGGCCCGAGCAAGTCGGACAGCGATTTGACCGGGTTGAACGAGCGCTCGGGAATCTCCACGAACAGCGTGAGCCAGCGGTCCATGCCCCCGTTCCACAGGCCGGGGTGCTCGTAGACGCGCGAGGGCACGCCGTTGACCGACTTCTCCGCGACGATGACGCGCTCCTGGGAGGCGAAGTCGCGCAAGGAGAACGGCCGCCCGTCGACGTCTCTGAGCGCGCACACCATGTCGACGGGGTTGAAGTGCGTGGAGCGCTCGACGATGTCCCGGACGTCCGGAGTCTTCGCATCCAGCTCCGCGCTTTCGACGATCTGCAGGGACGGCGGCGCGTCGCCGCCGCGCACCCAGAAGGGACCGCCGCCCACGTGGCTCCGGGCAGGCACGACGCCGCATACGCGGATCGGCCGGTTCAACTGTTCGGTCAGGTGCGCGCGCTGGCGCGCGTCGGACCACGCGGGATCGGGGGGCGTCCACCAGCGCCCGTCGACGTCCGGGTGAATCGGGACCGCCGCCAGCCCAAGGCGAAGCGAGCGCAGCGCCCGGTGCACGGCGGACTCCAGCATCAGCAGGAACCCGCACATCTGGCGTCGATAGGGGAGTTGTCCCGCGGCGACATCCCGGCGGGCAACGTTGTCGATATTGCGCACGAAGACGATGTCGCCGCCGCAGCCGTCGAGATTTCCGAGCAGGGCACCATGTCCGCCGGGCCGGAACAGCACGGCCCCCTGATCGTCCCGCACAAGATGTCCGTCGGGGTCGATGGCCACGCCATCGGTGCGCGGCGACTGCTCCGAAATCCCAAGCTGGATGCGCGCCGCGGTTTCCTGCTCGACGGCCAGCCGATGACGCGCCCACTCGGATCGGAATCGAGGCTCGTGCGTCGGGCTGACCGTGATGTGGAGCCGGCTCTCGCCCCTGCCATCTCGGCTCAGGGCGGCCGCGTCGTGCGCATGCTCGACAAACGCGCTGCGAACGCCGCTGTCGTACAGGTGGAACGGGATGAGCCCCTTCGGCCACTCATCGTACCGGAGGCCACCATCACCCAGCAGGGTCTCGAGGATCGCCCCCGCCGAATCAGGCTCGCAGCGGCGTGATGCCAGGGCCGGCCAGATCGCCAGGTCCGTGATCTCGGCCAGCGCGCGGACCGCATCGGCGGCGTCGGCATCGCCGCGCGCGGCCATCTCACGGATGTCGGACAATCGGGTCCGGCCTGATCGATACACGGCCGCCAGGCTGCTGAAAAGCCGCGTCCCGGCGCCCGAGGCGGGCACGAAGCACGACAGGCGTCCAGCCCGAGCCGCCTCCGCGCAAGTCTCGAGGGACGCGGCGCAACGTTCGGACGACCACGCCGAAATGCCGTCTCCAATCGTCGCCGGGCGGACGACATCGACGGCCCGCCGCGGCGCCTGGAGCGCGGCAACCTGTCTCGCGACCTCGTCGGGATCGCGCCCCGTCGAACGAATGAACGCCTCGTCGCCCTCGCGAAAGATCGTCACAAACCACCTCGCGCCGATGATACTACTGCGTCACCGTCGTCTCGCCGTCCGCCTCGGTTTGGATATACGATCACCCCATGATCGACCCGGCCTTCGTTCGTGATCATCTCGACCTCGTCCGGCAGAAGCTCGCCCAGCGCGGCGCCCGCATGGACGCGGAGCTGGACGCGCTGGCGGCGCTGGACGCCGAGCGGAAGACCCTCATCCCCGCGGTGGAGGACCTGAAGCGGCAGCAGAACGCGTCGGCCGGAGACGTGGCGCGGGCCAAGAAGGCCGGTCAGGACGCGTCGCACCTGTTTGCGGCCAACAAGGCGCGCGGCCAGGAGATCAAACAGCTCGAGGTGACGCTGGAAGAGCTCGAGCAGCGGCGCCAGAAGATCCTGCTGACGATCCCCAACCTGCCGCACGAGACCGTTCCCGTGGGCGCGAGCGCGGAGGAGAACGTCGAGGTGCGCCGCTGGGGCACGCCCCGCGTGTTCGAGTTCACGCCGAAAGCGCACGGGGATATCGGCGTCGATCTCGGGATCCTGGATTTCGAGCGCGCCACGCGGATGTCGGGCGCGCGCTTCTCGGCGTCGATCGGCGCGGGCGCGAGGCTGATGCGCGCGCTCATCAACTTCATGCTCGACCTGCACACCCGCGAGCACG
>Ga0209668_10000955_pt1 | contig 12143 bp, 10 predicted proteins | sample FrelakmetPLP11PL_FD_187150 | JGI IMG/M metagenome (GOLD analysis project Ga0209668, IMG submission 187150) | Freshwater lake sediment microbial communities from the University of Notre Dame, USA, for methane emissions studies - PLP11 PL (SPAdes)... | ecosystem: Environmental > Aquatic >... | reverse complement strand
GAATGATAATCATTTTCTTTAAGATCCCATAAAAGAAGCAATTCATCTGCCTGTTGTGACCATGCAAATCACAAAAAATACTGATTCCAGCAGATTGTTCAAATGTGGCTCTAATATTATTCTTAAGAAAATAGATTTCAGGATGAATGGTGGCGTTTGGATTTGCCCATCTTCGATTGAGATCAACACCAGCGAGGGAGCTTCTCGAGTTACCGATGACGACTCCGTCAGGGTTTATCATGGGGATTATCTTAACAATTGTGTTATGAAGAAGCTGGTCGTATTATTTGTAGTTTTGAGTCAATTCATTGATTATTTCATTCATTACAAGGCTTCCATGTGTCTCAGCTGCGTGCAGTCGTGATTAAATGTAAATAATTTTTTTCTTTTTGTGCTTAATTGAGCCAGCCTCTCTCCTTTTTGTGATCGTTAACTGATAAATATTCAGCCCGCCCATGCTTTGAGCTATCACTTCCTGTCTATAATGAATGTACTGGTTTTGAATTTCAAAATTCTGGGCATGCTAAATTTATAAAGGGTCTCCATTAAAGTCAATATTTAAATTAAAAAGGTTTTTATTTTCGCGTGAAATTATTTCACTCATATTCTTGATTTCTTCTTTATCTTTTTGATTCAAAATTTTACTTTCAAAAAGGTTTTGCCTTTGCTTAGTCTGTTACTGCGCAAACTTTGTAATCTACTCATGTTCCCAATCAAAATGATTTTTTTTCTTATAAGACGTATTTCCCAATTTCTCAAAAAATGTTTTATTATAAGATAAACTTTTGTTATTTTAAATATTTGAAGATATCAGGTCTAATTAGTCCTAATTATTCTATTTGTTATCCAAATAATCTTTCTTATTGATTAATCTAAAAATAGGACTCATCTATTGGATATTCTAATTTTGATCTTCTTGATACTCTCGAGACCCATGCATTTCTATTTGTTTAGAAAGCAATTTCATTTTCGCATTTTTAAGATCTTAAGTTAGTTGAGTATATGTGTATGGTACCGCATATGCAAAATAAATATGTTTGCCTTCGTCCTCTGGTTTAAATGTGTAGGAAAACCTGAGACTCATGTATGAGGGACTGTTTTAAAAGTAAGATTTTGGCAGATCAGAATTCTCAAAAACAATGTTTTCACATGTGTTGTACCTCCATTCAGTTTTTTTTAAATATAAATTTTCTTTTGAAAATTCTGAAGAAGTGGAAGAAAGTGATTCGCTTAATGTTTTGTTTTCAGGAGATTCTAACTCATTTTTTTATACCAAAAACTCTTCATTCTCGTTTTTATCCTCCTAGATAACGTTTAATTCACTATCACTCGGTTTCTCAGCTCTAGTAACGATATTCATGCCTTGCTAGTAAAACTAATCCAGACTTCTTTTCCCGGCCGAAGGGCCAGGTTTTGCAATGATTCCCTGGTAATCCGGGCATAAAAGCGCGTACCGGTATCAATTAAAACCTCGAAACCAAATGGAGACGGGCTTATTTCAAGGATCTGCCCTTTCATCTGATTGGTTGCACTGGTCGGCAGATTTTCAAGGGAGATAAAAATATCTTCGCCCCGCAGGATGACAAAACCTTTTCCTTCCGGCTCATCGGTATTGAGCCTCAGTACCCTGCCATTTGCCAGTTCACCGTACTGCCGGTCCTGTTCGCGGTAAAGCCGAGCCGCAAAGTAATTCTTTACACCGGTGAAGCGCGCCACGAATTCCGATCCCGGATTGTGAAAAACTTCATCGGCCGATCCAATCTGTACCATCCTGCCCTGGTTTATTACTGCTACTCTATTTGCCAGGACCAGTGCTTCCTCGTAATCATGAGTAACATGGATGATGGTCTGCCCCTTGTCATTTATCTCTTTTAAAAGGCTCCGTAATCCCTGGCGCAGGGAAACATCGAGCGATGCCAGTGGCTCATCGAGCAACAGGTATTTCGGTTCACGGATGAGGGTTCGTGCCAATGCGACCCTTTGTAATTCACCGCCTGATAATGTCTTCGGCATCCTGTCCAGTAAATGGCCTATTTCCATTGCTTCCGCCTGTTCTGCAACCATCGACAGTACCTGCTTGCTCCCCGATCCTTTGAAACGAACCGGGTAACTGATGTTCTCCCTGACACTCATATGCGGGAATATTGCATAATCCTGGAAAACAATTCCGAATGGCCTCGATTGTATCTTACAGCCAGTGATATCTTTTCCGTCAACTATGACATTCCCTTCATCAGGATCGACCAGGCCGGCCAGGATTTCCAGGATCTGTGTTTTGCCTGCACCGGATGGCCCAAGGATGATAAAATGATCCCCGTCATCAACCCGGAAAGAAATATCATCAAGTTTGAACTCAGGGTAAGTTTTTATGATGTTTTTCAGTTCAAGCATCTTTTTTTGTCCGTGATAATAACCGCAAAGCAATAAAAAATATAAGACTGACCAGAATGAAAATAACAGCGACAGGCCTTGCGTGGCTGAGGCCAAACGAACTAAAGCGTTCCCATATCAGGACTGGTGTGACCATAGGGTAATATGCCACAATGATCACAGCGCCAAATTCACTCATCCCGCGGGCAAACATCAGGATCAGGCCGGATACGATATTTCTCCAGGCAAGGGGCAGGGAAATGGAAAAAAAGACTCTGGCAGGAGAAGCTCCCAGGTTAAGGGCAGCAAGTTCCAGCCTGAGAGGGACCGCAGAAAATCCATCCCGGGCGGCATTGATAAGAAACGGAATGCTGACAAAGGCCATGGCAACTGCAATACCGGCCGGAGCCCCCACAAAATCCAGCCCTACCATCGAACCCAGTTTCCCGAGGTAGGAATCCCTTGATACAAATCCCAATACGGCAATCCCTGCAGCTGAATGAGGGATTACAATAGGCAGGTCAATAATACCTAAAACTAGTCGCTTCAAAGCAAAATCCTTGCGTGCCAGTAAATAGGCCAGCGGGATGCTGCCAATGGCAAAAGCCAGTGTGGCTGCCATAGATACCCACAAAGTTAGGCCAATACTTCGTTGAACTTCAGGATCCCGGGATGTATTAAACACCTGGTCAGGGGAAGTGGCCACAAATATCCCTACCAGCGGGCCAATGATAAATAATAATACCAGGCCGCTGAGCAGGATCAGAAAAAGCTGAAAAGGTTGAAAACGCATGACGCCTCGAAATTAGCAATTAGAGGTGAATAATAAAACATTCATTGTTAAAAAAAGAGTGATTAATAAATGATGAAATTTGCATATCTGGTATTAAAACATGTTGTTTTTTATTTACATTTGTTAATCAATTAACAGTTTATTTTTTCGACAAAATGGGTCGATTATACGATTTTCTAAACCAGGACATCAGGTTCGGGGAAGGGCTGAAAGCCTGCATCAATTGCGGAACCTGTACCGCCATATGCCCGGCTGCGGAGTTTTATAACTACGACCCCCGAATCCTCGCGACGACACTTCAAAGCCGTGATGAAGAACAGATTGAAACCCTGCTGAAAAGTGATTTCATCTGGTACTGCGGAGAGTGTATGTCCTGCAAAACACGTTGTCCGCGCGGAAATGTACCGGGTTTGCTGATTTCTGTCGTGCGGTCCTTATCGCAGGATTTGGGATATTTTGTGGAATCTGAAAAAGGGAGGCAGCAGCTTGCGCTTAAAAGAACTATCGGCGAGTGGATCCTGAATACCGGCTATTGCCTCTATCCCAAGGAGATCGAACTGGAATCACATCCCGAACAGGGCCCCGTCTGGGGCTGGATCACTGATAACCTTAAGGAGGTCCTGGGAAGATTTGAAGCCCATTACCAGGAAGAAGGACCCGGAATATTCCGTAAAATCCCCCAGGATTCACTTGATGAGCTGAAAAGGATCTTTGATGTTACAGGCGGGACGGAACGATTTGAAAAGCTCGAAGAATTCTCCAGGAAGAAAGCTGAAGAAATGGGCAAGGAATTCAGCCCCGGCCAGAAAAGCGAATATTATCTTCACGTATATAACTTTAACAATAATAAGCACGGCAAAGATGAACATTGAGGGTAAAAAGATAATCTGGAAAGAATATCAGAAGGAGATCGCCGAGGATAATTTTTTTTACGTGAGAAGTTGCGTCAGGCAAAGTTTTTTCCCTGGTTCTGAGACTACTTTTCTTAAAATCATGCGGGAAACACTTGGTAAAAATATCAGCGAGCATCCGTTTCACACAACCTGCACCGGGATAGGCTATCACTCCGACATTGTTCCTTTTGAAACCACCATGACAGTGGTAGCACGACAATTTGCCCTTATGACTGAATCCGGTTATCAAAATTATGTCCCTTCCTGCATCACCTCCTTTGGACTTTACCTGGAAGTACTCGACACCTGGCACCATTTTCCTGAAATGGAAAAAAAGATCAGGGAGTACTTAAAAAAAGCCACAGGCAAAGAATTTGAGAAGCCAAAAAACCTGGTCCATGCCAGTGATGTCATCTATAAATTCCGTAAAGAGATTGCTGAAAAAGGTAAGTACCGGCTGATTAACCGGTTTACAGGCGAACCGATACGGGTTGTCGAGCATATCGGATGTCATTATGCCAAAATGTTCCCCAGCAAAGGCGTCGGGGGTGCAGAATATCCTCATGTGCTGGCTGGGATGATTGAGGATTGGGGAGGAGAAGTGATTGATTATCCGGAACGACGTCATTGCTGTGGATTTGGCTTCAGGCAATATATTGTGAAAGCCAATCGCGGTTATTCCATCGCCTGTTCCCAGAAGAAATTTGAGTCAATGAAGCCATACAGGCCTGAAGCTATTCTGACAAACTGCCCTGGATGTCCTTTCTTTTTCGACCGCTGGCAATATGCCATCAGCGAAATGGAAGGCGTTACCTATGGGGAAGATGGCCAGGGAATCCCTGTTCTCACTTATGAAGAACTTGCCGGGCTTGTCCTTGGATATGATCCCTGGGATCTTGGACTTCAAACTCACCAGGTACCTGTTGAACCATTGCTGAATAAAATGGGGATATTATATGATCCCGAAAAGAAATACCTGGGTAAAAACGGGGAATATCTGGGAGAACCAGCAATTGCTGAAAACTTGAAATTTTGTCATTAATATATGTCAGAAAAGAAAGTCGTAGTAATCGGCGGTGGTGTAGCTGGACTTGAAGCAGCCTCGAGTATAGCTGCTTTTGGTGTCGAAGTCGCCCTCATTGAGAAGGATGATCATCTGGGAGGGCACGTTGACCAATGGGACCGCCTTTTTCCATCACGCCGGCCTGCGAAGGAGATTACGGGCTACCTGATCGAAAGGCTAAACGAAAAGGTGACCGTTCTCACCGGCACTGAAATTCAAAAGATTGAACGTTTCGGGAAAAACTGGAAATTAACTCTGAACGACTCCCAAACGCTTATTGCAGATGCATTGCTCCTCGCAACCGGTTTCGATCTGTTTGAGGCCCGTAAAAAGGAGGAATATGGTTATGGGATCTACGACAATGTGATCACCTCGGCAGACCTTGAAAAGAAATTTTCCCTGGACGGCAAAATCCGAAATGCTCAGGGCAAAGTGCCTGAAAGAGTTGGCTTTGTGCATTGTGTCGGGTCAAGGGATGAGAAAGTTGGCAATCTGTACTGTTCCAGGGTATGTTGTGTTACCGCTGTAAAACAGGCCGTGGAGGTCAGCGAAATGATCCCGGGATGTGAAGTTTTTTGCTTTTACATGGACCTCAGGATGTTCGGCCTCGATTTCGAAGCACTTTATAAAGAATCGCAGGAGAAATGGGGGGTTCATTTCATCAGGGGAAGGCTTTCGGAAGCATTTGAAAACCAGGATGGATCGGTTTTGGTAAAAGTTGAAGATACTCTTGCCGGCCGACCTCTTAAAATGAAGGTGGACCTGCTTATCCTGATGTCCGGCATGGTTACTTCATCCGGGACCAAAAAACTGATGGACTTACTTCAGCTTGAAACCGATGAAAATAGCTTCCTGCAACCATCTGACCGGCAATTACAGGCAAATGAAACCGGCATCCCCGGCCTTTTCCTGGCAGGCACCTGCACTTCACCGAAAAGTATCGATGAAACCATTGCTGATTCGCGGGCTGCAGCTTTGCGGATAATGGAATACATGAATTCAGTCGGCAGTCAGCAGTCAGCAGTCAGCAGTCAATTACTAAAAACCAATGACAATAAATGACCACCTAATGACAACTTAATGACCTATAACCACTAACTGATAACCACCAATGCCCCACTTCGGCTATACCATAAGCACCGACAGGCAGATCGATTACGACAGCAATGACAAGCGTGTCGCAAAATACCTGGCTGAGCATGAACCTTCTTTTATGATCTGTATTTCCTGCGGAACCTGCACAGCCACCTGCAGTGCAGGGGTATTTACGACTTTCAGCCTGCGGGAACATATTGGAAATATTAAAAGGGGCGAAATCCGCAATATTAAAGCTGAAGCGGAAAAATGCATGCTTTGCGGAAAGTGCCAGCTGGCCTGCCCGCGAGGCGTCAATACCAGAAATGTTATACTCAATATACAAAGAGCCTTTGAGGCTTTAGGACTATGACCTTTGACCTGTTTGTGCTGCCATTCTTCCTGGGACTGATTACCCTGATGGTAATTTTAGCAGTAAAATATGCTGGTTGGATTAAAGGATTCCAGCCGTCAGACAAGGACCTGCTGCGACAAGGATTATTCACAAGAAAAAGCCTGGACGCTACCGGCGAGGTCCTCATGGAAAGCCTCCTCCACCGGAAGATGTTCCGGCGAAATGCATTGCTTGGCTATATGCATATGAGTTTTGCGCTGGGATGGTTCCTGCTTATTGTTTGCGGCAACCTCGAATCAAGGATTTACAGTAAAGTCCATCTCAACCCCCCGTACTACCCTATTTTCCTGAAGTATTTCATTTCTGACGGCCGTGTGCTGTCTCATGAGCTCATGTCAATACCGGGTGTTTTCCGTTTACTGATGGACATTTTTCTGCTGTTCATATTGACCGGGCTTGTACTAGCCCTGATAAAAAGGACTTCATCCCATTGGTTTGGTTTAAGAAAAACCACCAGGCATTCATTTTCCGACCGGGTCGCCATCACTACACTCTGGTTGATCTTCCCACTGAGATTGCTTGCTGAAAGCTTCACCGCTGCCCAGTATCATCACGGCAGCTTTCTTACAAATAACTTCGGTGATCTGTTGAATAGCTTTCTGCCTGTAAAACAACTGGCTTATCCTACCTGGTGGGCCTATTCAATTGCTTTAGGCTGCTTTTTTATCAGCCTGCCTTATTCCAGGTTTATGCATATTCCTACAGAAGTAATGCTCATCTTTTTCAGGCATTATGGAATTAAGCCAGCCCTTCACTTTAACCATTACTCGAATTTTGAAATACAATCCTGTCCTAAATGCGGTGTTTGCATCGATTCCTGTCCGCTGCATACGAATGCAAATGAGGATGGGATACCACCCGCATATTTTCTCAGGGCTTTAAAAATCAATCAGCCGGAAATAAGTTCCACTTACGGTTGTCTCCTGTGCGGCCGTTGCGGGGAATATTGTCCTGTCGGGATCAATATCAATGCTTTGCGTGTCTCCCAGAGGATCCGGTATGCCAAAAATCTTAACGGCTCCTTTACTTACCTGAAACCTGCGGATAGCCAGGTTGCTGAAGTGGCGTACTTTGCCGGCTGCATGACCCATCTCACCCCTTCGATCAAAATATCGATGGAAAAGATCTTCAATACGGCAGGTATCGATTACAATTTCATCGACAGGGATGGAAGTGTATGCTGCGGGAGGCCTTTATGGATGGCAGGAAAAGAAAAGCAGGCACGTGAACTCATGGAGCATAATAAAAAACTGATCGAAAGCACAAAGTGTAAGACAATCGTCCTCTCCTGCCCTATCTGCCTGAAAATATTCAGGGAGGATTATGGCATTAATATCGAAATATTGCATCATTCGCAATACATTTTACGCCTTGCGGAAGAAAAGAAAATTGATCTGAAAAAAACAGATGTTCAGGTTGTTTTCCATGATCCCTGCGAGCTTGGAAGAGGGTCCGGGATTTTCGAAGAACCACGGCAGCTGATCCGGCAAATGGCAAATCTTGTCTCTGCCAGTGAAGAGAGAAACATGTCCATCTGCTGCGGTGGCAGCCTGGGGAGCACCGGGATAAATTGCTATCAGAGAGATGAAGTCTCCATGTTAACCCTGGAGGCACTTATGGCAAATAATCCTCAGGCGGTCATCACTGCCTGCCCGCTTTGCAAGAAAACGCTTCAGAAAGGCTCTCCTGTAGAAGTCAGGGATATTAGTGAATTGACGTCAAGTTTAATTGACACTAAGAAGATTTCAATGCCAGAATTGGTTAATCAGGAAGAAAATTAAAGCATCGGTTGCACTTTTTAAAATATTATTTACATTTGCAATCCTTTTTTGACATAATGCGGAAGTAGCTCAGCTGGTAGAGCACGACCTTGCCAAGGTCGGGGTCGCGGGTTCGAATCCCGTTTTCCGCTCGCATAAAAAGTCCCGGCAAATGCGGGACTTTTTAATTTTTAATTCTTAATTTTGAGTTTAAATTCACACCCACACCTCACTTGACACCCAAACCCACACCCATCTCACCCACACCCTCTTCGCCCGGGTGGCGGAATAGGTAGACGCGTTGGACTTAAAATCCAATTTCCAGTGATGGAAGTGCCGGTTCGATCCCGGCTCCGGGTACGCTTAAAAAAACCTCGCTTGCTGAGGTTTTTTTAGTTAATCCCGGTACTGTTTGTGTTGACTGGCTTGACCACTATAACTTTTCTTCCGGCAGTTTATAATAATTTCATTAAGTTCTCCCCTGATTTGCACTGAATTCTCCTATTATTTTTATAAAGTAACACCCACGTCCTGACTTTCCCGTACCGAAAAAATTCCTCCAGAATAAATATTCCTTAAATACATAAATAATTAAAGTAAACACTTGACTTGGTATTTGATTATTTAGTATCTTTCACATGCAATTTAAATTAACCATTCCGAAAAATTATTAAAGCCAGGTTCTTTATTTATTAAATGTGTATATGGAATGATATCTCCGTTGCAAAGGCTGGCTGACTTATATTGTTTTTCACAAGTCAGGTATTTAAATAATTGATTTCCATGAATCAATATGAAATGAATATTCACTCAATTAATAACCTTAAATCAATTTCATTATGAAAACAGTAAAAATTACCCTGGGCATATTTCTTATGCTCGCTTTTTTTGGATTGAATGATGCCATGGGCCAGTGGGCGGCTGATGGCGCAAATATTCACAATACCAACGCAGGCAATGTCGGCATTGGCAACTTTCCGGCAGCTACTCTCCTGCATGTGGGGAAAAATATGACAGAGCCTACAATCAGGGTCCAGAACTTTGGAGGCATAGGGGGAGCTACCTATGAGATGATGGACAACGTCAGCGGGGCCGACTGGAAGTTCAAAGCGACCAATAACGGGGGATTTAAGATCCGTGACAATGCCTGGGCACTGGATGTGTTCGTGATCGAACCTAATAGCGCTGCCAATTCCATTTATATAGACGGAAACGGAAATGTGGCTATGGGCCAGAACACCCCAAATGGCCATGGCCTGAATGTGCTCCATTATACGTCCGGGAAAGCCGCCGTACAGGGATTGGACCAAAGCGGAGGATTAACATACGCCAGCGGAATGCTGGGTGTCCTCGACGGGCCGGCCCTGGGCGTGCCTATATATGCCTTCAATATCGGCGTCCTGGGAATTAAACCAAACGAAGGTTGGAATGGTGCCGGGGTTTGCGGCTGGAACGCCGATGCATTGAATAGTGATAACTACGGTGGTCTTTTTATTTCAGACGGGGCAGCCTATGGGACTAATTATGGCGTATATGCAAGTGCCAAGCACGCTACCAACAACTTTGCCGGCATATTTTCAGGCAGGGTGGAGGTTAATGGCCACCCAAATGCCACAGAAGCCCCTGATTATCTTTCTACCGTTCTCAAAGCGACGGTGAACCATACAATTTCAACTGATACAAGAGCTGTCGATGGAGTTTCTGCTCCTACTGATGGCTATGGAATAGGTGTTGCCGGTACTGGTGGTTATATGGGAATGTATGGCTGGGCAAATGCCGGGGCATATACCGGATATGGTTATGGAGTTTACGGATATGCCACCGGATCTGCAGGGGTCCGAATTGGGGTTTATGGTTATGCATCCGGAGGAACCACTAACTGGGCCGGTTATTTTGCCGGCGATGCTTACGTGAGCAGCGACCTGAGGATCGGAACAACCACGCAGGCTACCGGTTATTCTCTATCGGTTAATGGCAAGGTGGCCTGCGAGGAAGTGCTGGTTGAAGACCTTACCAACTGGCCGGATTATGTATTTAATGATGATTATAAACTGATGAGCATCGAGGAACTGGAACAGAGCATCCAGCAGAATAATCACCTTCCGGGTTTGCCTTCTGCAGCAGATATCGAAGAGAACGGACTCATGCTGGGCGACATGCAGAAGAGATTGATGGAAAAAGTCGAAGAACTGACCCTGTATACCATCCAGCAGGGCAAGATGATCAACGAACTCCGGCAAAAAATGGAGAACCTGGAGAAAGAAAACGCAGACCTCAGGGAGAGTATAGGTAAGTAATGTTATGGCGATCTTAAAATGATGAAAGATGAAAAAAATAATAATATATTGCATTCTTCTGATGCTATTTGGTTTTGCTTCTGCCTTTGCTCAGGCTGTGAAGCCAAAGACGACTGAAAAGGCACCGGCTACCAAATCGCTAGAAGACCCGAAACTAAGTCCTGAAGAACAGGCACTGAGACTGACAGCAGGGGAAGATAACCCTGCGAAAATCGACGAAGCTGCGCTGGTTGATCCTAAGATTAACCCGGAGAACCTGCCCACAGAGGAGGATTACGGCCCATCAAATGCCAAACCGGCAGATGAACAAAATGTGGATCCGAAGCTAAATGCTGAACAAACACAAAACGAGCAGCAGGCGGCACCCGCTCAAGGCACACAGCCTGTTTCCGCCGGGAATCAACCGGCCGGTGACAAGGCCGGAACCAATCCCGACTACCGTAACATGCAAGGTAGCGGAAAGGATCAACCAGCCCTGCATTTCCCTGAAAATATCGAGAATTACAGGGAAATGCAGGGCTCCGGCCAGCAACCGGCAGGAGATGTGCCAAACAAGTAATAAATGTTAAAACAAAGACAATGAAAAAGATAAGATTTTTTACAATGTTAGTTTTTGGCATCCTTGCATGTGGGCACCTCATGGGACAGCAAAACCCCTGGGATCTGTGGATGAATCCGGGGACGGATGATTTCGCAACCATTCAACGGAATGTTGAAAACTATTACGCTGGTATAGACAGGACGGCCAAGGGTTCCGGTTACAAGCAATGGAAGCGCTGGGAATACCTCCAGCATGACCGGTTGACAGCCGATGGCAAAATAATAAATTATGCAGCCAAAAATTCAGAGGAATATCAGGCATACATGAATATGAACAGTACCAGGGGAACAATGGCAACTTATGGATACTGGTATTCAATCGGCCCCGACTATTTCGTCGACGGCAATGGCTGGAACGGAGGCATCGGCCGGGTGAACTGCATCACGTTTCATCCTTCCGTAGCTAATACAATCTGGATAGGATGCCCATCAGGCGGAATGTGGAAAACCACTAACGGCGGTTCAACCTGGACCCCGCTCACAGATGGCATGCCCCGGATCGGTGTATCAGGTATAGCTTTGAATTATAATAATACAGATATCATGTACCTTCTTTCAGGTGATGGAGATGGTGGTGACGTTTATTCAATCGGTGTCCTGAAAACCGTTAACGGTGGTGAGACATGGAACAGTACTGGTTTGACATGGAACACTACTGATTTTGTGAGAGCATATAAAATTTTGATGCATCCGACCAATCCTGCTATATTATTCGTGGTAAGCAGTGAAGGAATTCATAAAACGACCAACTCCGGCAGCAACTGGACCCTGGTTCATTCCAGCGGCGGAAATTACCACGATATTGAATTCAAACCTGGTGAACCGACGATCATGTATGCCTGTGCAGGAACTGAATTTTTCCGGTCAACCAATACAGG
>Ga0209668_10000954_pt1 | contig 12146 bp, 11 predicted proteins | sample FrelakmetPLP11PL_FD_187150 | JGI IMG/M metagenome (GOLD analysis project Ga0209668, IMG submission 187150) | Freshwater lake sediment microbial communities from the University of Notre Dame, USA, for methane emissions studies - PLP11 PL (SPAdes)... | ecosystem: Environmental > Aquatic >... | reverse complement strand
GACTTGTGGTAGTCAGCAGCTCTGGACGATTCATAAATAACCGTGTAAAGTAAATGTGTTACATAACACATTGGAACCGTGGCACGGCTCTTGCTCTCTAAACAATCAAAAGGTGAAAAAATTCAAAGGAGAATATAACCATGAAAAAATCAGTAATGACATTAATCACAGTGATTGCGTTAACAGCTTTTGCGGCATCCGCATTCGCATCCGGTCCGGGATGGGGCAGAGGGCACGGCGGCGGACCCTGTTACGGTGGTGATGTAACGGCGCTGTCCGAACTTAACCTGACTGCAGATCAAACAGCGAAAATCAATGCCCTTCGTGAAACTCATCTGAAGGATGTAAAACCTCTTCAGGACAAGATGTTCAGCAAGCGAGGCGAATTGAGACTGCTCTGGTTGCAACAGAACCCCGATCAGGACAAGATATTGGCAGCACAGAAAGAGATCAGGACCATCCGGGATCAGATGCAGGATAAAATGACCGTTCATAGACTGAATGTTCTCAAAGTACTGACACCGGAACAGCAAGAGAAAGTGAAGGCCATTGGACCGGGGCGTGGGTTTGGCCGCGGTATGAAAGGTGGTCCCGGCTATCACGATGGTGGCCCGGGCATGATGAGAGGCAACTGGTAACCCTTCCTTTTAAAGATCACCCGGGAGGTAAAACCTCCGCCTTCCGGGTGATCACCGCTTTTTCTTATTTTTCATATCACTCACAAGAGACGATGCGAGACAACCCTAATGAGGTTTACCATGGCTGCATATCCAATAAGAAGTATCTTTTCTGAAAGCTTCAAATTAATGTGGCCAGCCATGGCTGTTCTACTATTTACCCTACTCATCTCCGCATTTTTCACAGAATTTACCTTCATCACCGGGTTAGAATCCTTTTGGAAGATATTCCTTCGTTTTTTCCGTCTTTCTCTTGTCTTAACACTTCCCCTTTTGCTGCTTCCATACATCTGTTCGATCATTCAGCGACTCTCAAACAAGAGGAACTGGCATCTCATCCATATAAGGGAAGAGCGAGATCACACAATAAACCCGTTTCAAGGTTGGTTCATCCGTCCATTTCAGGGCATCGGCCTGGCAATGCTGGTGGCGACTAAGCTTATCACACTATTGCAGATATCCATGAGTGCCACGATCAATGCATCCGCCATCCTTCCCACGGGTCAATTTAATCCGGGACGATTCCTGGGTATCACGATCATTGCCGTGATAACGTCATTGCTGCTCTCTTTTCTTTGGACGCTGGATGATCTGGGAATTCGGTATTCCAACAGGAAGACGGGGGAAGTCAGAATGATAGGAAAGTATATTGGCATACTGCTGCCAATCATATTCGGCTTTTACGGTATCTTCAGCCTGTTTGAAAGTCACGAACGCTTATTGGCGATCCAGTATATTTTCCAGATGATCATCGTTCTCTATCCGCCATTTGTCGTTATGAACGTATTTCACCTTCTTTATATCGAAAAGTACGAACCCATTTTACTGGAAAAATTGAAGATAGACTTTAAGTTGATGTTGATGGATAAACAAAAAGTCAGTTAATGAAAAAAATAAAAAAACCGGGGTATCTTTAACTTCAAGTATAAGATACTGGAATAAGAGGGTAGCTGTCATCTACCATTGTTCTATCATTTAGTCCTCATTGTATCCCGCTGATAAGAGCATTAATTTGTCAAGAGTAAAGAAGTGCGCTGCCAAGAATGTAGAGCAGCACCTGTGGAAAGGAGAAAGATATGGAATTGATCGTCGCGGAAAATATATCTAAAGATTACCAGGTTGGCGAGGTTGTCATACATGCCTTGAAGGATGTCAGTTTTGAAATTGAGCCGGCATCTTTTGTCTCCTTCGTCGGGCCCTCAGGAAGCGGCAAAACAACACTTCTGAACCTCATCGGATGCCTGGATAAACCCACGGAAGGGAAGTTAACGGTTGCAGGCATTGACATTTCTATGCTCGATCGAAAAGAGAGCGCCACCTTTCGGGGAAATCACATTGGTTTCATTTTTCAGGATTTTAATCTAATACCCGTTCTCACTGTCTACGAAAACATTGAATACCCTCTCCTCATGGTTCAAAATGTGCCGGCCATAGAAAGGAGCGACAGGATTCATGGGCTCCTCAAAGCCGTCGATATGCTCGATCAGAAGGACAAATACCCGGATCAGATCTCAGGCGGCCAGAAACAGCGGGTAGCAATTGCTAGGGCGCTCGTGACGAATCCAAAACTTGTTCTTGCTGATGAACCTACGGCCAATCTCGACTCTCAGACTGCCCATGCCGTCATTGAACTCATGAAGAAGATGAAAGGTGAACTCAAGACGACTTTTATCTTCTCCACCCATGATCAGAAGATCGTAGGAGAGGCGGAGATTGTTTTCACTCTCGGTGATGGGAAACTGAGAGATCAGGAAGTGAAGGGAGGGACGAAAAATGGGCAAACTCTTTAAGATTGCAGTCCGAAACCTCTTGCGATACAAAAGACGCACGTTTCTTACGGCGTCTCTTATCACTATCGGGGTAATCTTTGTCCTTATCTTTATCTCCGTTTCCGGTTCTTTTAAAGCGATGATGATCAGCCAGATCACGGACTCGATGCTGGGACATATCCAGATACATAAAAAGGGATATGTAGCCGCCATAGACAATCTTCCCCTCAATTTGAATCTCAGACCACAGGATGTTGCAAAACTCGAAGATATCCTCAACAATGATGCCGACGTGGAAGCATATTCCCCACGGATTAAGTTCGGAGGGATGTTCAGTAATTTTGTAGAAACAACCAACATCCGTCTCAACGGCGTTTATCCAGATCGAGAATTTAAGACAATCCCTCTGCTTGCGTCAAGGATCAGTGCTGGTAAAAAAACCATTGAAAAAGGAGAAATCCTGATTCCTGTATTACTGTCAAAGGGGATGGGTGTCAAGGTGGGGGATAGCGTAGTGATTGTAACCACCAATAAAGATGGGTCAGTTAACGGAAAACAATTTACGGTCTCCGCCATCCTTGAAAGCGCTACGGGTCCAGGTGGAAGAGATGGTTACGTTCATATCGAAGACGCTCAAGAACTCTTGAGAATGACAGAGATGGAGATAAGTGAGGTGGCAATCCGTCTTAAGGATTTCGACAAACTCCATGCTGCCGGTTTCAAGCTTGAAAATCTCCTGGCAGGAGACTTAAATCAGCAAGGCAAACCCCTCTTCGAGACACATTCATGGGAAAAGCTCTCACCTTTTTATCACCTCTCCAGAATGATTGATCTCATGACATTCTTTATTAAACTTATGCTCATCGCCATTGTTCTCATCAGTATTATGAATGTGATGATCATGGCGGTTTATGAAAGAATCCGTGAGATCGGTACGATTGCGGCAATCGGTACGCCTCCGGAAAAGATTCTTTCCATGTTCGTGATCGAGGGTTTCTGTCTCGGGATTTTTGGAACCATTATCGGAAATATCTTGGGTGCTGCAATTATTTACATCATTAATGCATCCAAAATTACTTTTGACTTTGCAATGCATCAGGGATTAATTTTATCAGCAAATATAAGGCTCACGGACATAATATCCATATCCATCATTGTAATCATTGTTTCCGTGATCGCGAGCCTCCAGCCTGCTTTCAAAGCATCGCGAATGGAACCGATCACAGCATTGAGACATGTTTAAAAATATTGAGGTTCAAGCTCATGAAGTTAAATGCTTATATTTCTGGTTGGGAAAGATGCTCAATGCGTTGAACCATAAACTCAGAAAGTCTTATTCACGGGGGGTCTGTCATGTTCAAAGTTCTTATATCATCCTTAACGATCCTGTTGTTTGTCATGCCGACATACGCAATTAATGGCACGAAACTTCTGGAACAAGTGGATAAAAATCTAAACCCGGAATCGTATGAAGCCTACAGGAAACTGATCAATGTAGAACCTGATGGTAAAAGAAAAGAGTACACTCTTTTTACCATAAAAAAAGGGACTGACAAAATAGCGGCCATCTTCCTTGCCCCGGCAAGTGAAAAGGGAAGAAGCATATTAAGGCTGGGAGAGAATATGTGGCTTTATATCCCCAATGTGGGGAAACCCATTCGCATCACGAGCCTTCAGTCTGTGGTGGGCGGGGTCTTTAATAATGCAGATATTTTGAACCTGGATTATGCGGCTGAATATAATGTGGAGTCGCTAAAAGAAGAGGGCAAGGAATATCTTCTTTCCTTAAAAGCCAAAACAAGGGAAGTGGCATATGACAGGCTGAAGATGTGGGTGGATAAAAACAAACTGCTTCCGACAAAAATCGAATGTCTGACAGAGAAATTCCTGCTTATTAAGACCCTTTATTTCAAGGACCATAAAGACTTCGGAGGGGGGCTGGTGAGGCCATCGGTTATCGAAACGGACAGTCCTCTCTATAAGGGGTATAAATCCGTTATAATCTATGCCAAAATCAAGAAGAGGGACTTCAAGGATGAATCCTTCACCCTGACTTTTATGCCCAATATAGAAACCCTTCGGAGATGAAAATACTTATCGTTTTGTTGAATCTGCTTATCCTGTTACCGGCTCTTGTTTATGGAGAGGAGCAGTACACGTTCGATTTATCCGAAACAGAAAAGAAGCCTTACAACTTCGGTGGATACGTGGAGTTCAGGCCGGTTGTTTTCTGGCCGGACACGGGCTCCGCACTGTATAAGCTGAATTATTACAAACGAGACCCCGGTGGCAATACAGGAGAGTATAATGCGAAGCTGCAATTGGAAGGGAGTTATGAGAAGGAGTCCGCCCGGCTTTATTTCAAGACCAATACGGACTATAAGAATTCTTATTTGGGAGAATCGGAGCATTCCACTTTCTATGAGGGATATGTTTCTTTGAAACCGTCGGATTCTCTGAAGGCTGACGCCGGAAAGAGAACCTTCAAATGGGGAAAAGGCTATGCCTGGAATCCCGTCGCCTTTCTCGACAGACCAAAAGACCCGAATGATCCGGAACTATCCCTGGAAGGGTATATCGCTGCCTCAGCAGACTATATCAAAAGCTTTCAGGGACCTCTGAAAACCTTTTCCTTTACACCTGTCTTATTTCCCGTTTATAACCATATCAACGACAGTTTTGGTCAGAACAATAATCTCAATTTCGCAGCGAAACTTTATTTTCTCCTTTATGACACAGATATTGATCTGATCGTCTTCACCGGCGGGAGTAAAACGACCCGGTATGGCGTGGACTTCTCCAGAAATATTACGCCAAATCTGGAAGTCCATGGAGAATTCGCATATATACGGGAATATCAGAAGAACTTTATAGACATTAACGGGAACAGTTATCTCAACGAATACGACGCTAAAAGTTATCTCCTGGGCATCAGGTACCTCACCACAAGCGATACCACTTATATATTTGAGTATTACCACAACGGAACAGGGTTCACTGAGGCTGAGCTGAAGAACTACTATGCCTTCATAAATAAGGGCTATCAGTCTTACCTATCCACAGGAAACGATTTGCTCCTTCAGAAAGTCGCCAATCTGACGGAAAATAATTATGGAAGGATCAACCCGATGATCAATTACCTTTATTTGCGGGTAAGCCAGAAAGAGCCCTTCGATATCCTTTACCTTACGCCGGCTATCACGGGAATATGGAATATGGACGACAAAAGCCTGACTGTATCACCTGAAGTCTTATATACACGCTTTAAGAATTTTGAGTTGCGTTTGAAGGCTATCGTTCTCGTTGGTGGAAGAGACAGTGAATTCGGAGAAAAGCAAAACGACTACCGGCTGGAATTCAGAGCGGGGTATTACTTTTGAATCAATTACCAACAGTTAAAGATCTCTTTGCGTCCTTTTTCAGGCTCGGCCTGACGGCCTTCGGCGGCCCCGCAATGGTGGCACATATCAGAGAACTTTCCACCCAGCGCAATCAGTGGCTGGATGACACTGATTTTAAAAATGGCGTCGCCCTCTGTCAGGCTATACCGGGCGCCACGGCCATCCAGGCGGCTGCGTATGTGGGACTCAGGGTTCGGGGAATCGCCGGTGCATTGGCTGCCTATAGTGGCTTCGGATTACCGGCTTTCATTCTGATGTTGACCCTATCCGCGTTATATGCTCACTTTAGCAGCCTCCCCAAATTCATCTCCTTGTTTAACGGCCTTCAGGTAATCGTGGTTGCAATCATTTTTCATGCAACCTATTCCTTTGGCAGGAACATCACAAACAATTACAAAAACATTCTCATTGCTCTTTTGGCTGCCATTTCATTCTGGTTCGGTGTAAGCCCTTTTATTGTTATTATCGGGGCTGGCATCCTCGGCATGACCTTTTTAAAAGTATCCGCCTCAAGCACAGTGACCAATTCCAAGACAATAGAAACACAATGGCATGCCAGGCAAATCGCCGGTCTTTTGGCCGCTTTTTTAATCTGCCTTACCGGGCTCTATTTCCTCAACGCACTACTCTTTAACCTGGCATCCGTCATGCTCAAGATAGACCTCTTCGCCTTCGGAGGAGGGTTTGCGTCTCTTCCGCTCATGCTCCATGAGGTTGTCATTAACAGAGGATGGCTCGACAGCAAAACCTTTATGGATGGGATAGCCCTCGGTCAGGTAACACCGGGCCCTATTATTATAACTGCAACCTTTGTGGGATATTTTGTCTATGGGTTTTTAGGTGCCGTTGTGGCGACAATCGCTATCTTCACACCTTCATTCTTTATGGTGATCACCGTCGCGCCTTTTTTTGATCGGCTGAAGAATTCGGTATATTTTATGAGGGCTATCAACGGAATTTTTGCCTCCTTTGTTGGACTCCTTTTGTTTGTCTGTATTAAGTTCGCTATTACTGTCCCATGGGATTTTATAAAGATTCTTCTTGGGCTTGCGGCATTAATCGCTTTGATCCGCAAGGTGGATATCATTTACATAGTGCCAGTTGGGGCAGCTGTTTCGGTATTCATTTTGTGACATTTATGATAAAAGATCGCAAGACCAATAAAGGAGAACCCATGTTTCACGAAGCTGAATGCGATTTTTGCGGTGATTGTCTGGCCAGGTGTCATTATCTGGATTTCAACGAAGAAAGCGGCGCCAATGCCTTCCGGAAGCTGGTCAGAGGCGAGAACGTTGAGTGGCTGCACGATTGTGTCACCTGCATCGCCTGCAACGAATATTGCCCCAAAGGAGCCCGTCCTTTCGACCTGATCCTTCAGAGATTGGAGGAAGCGGGAGATTTCACGGAGCCGGCCCTGCGTGATCAGATGGCGGAGCGGTTCAAACCTGAGGGAGAACCACGACCGGTGGAATCGCAGAACCGGGCCATGTCCATCTGCGTCATGCAGGGGAACATGCCCTGGGCTATTCAGGGCCGGCTTTTTGAAGGGATTCCGCTGCTTAAGGGCAAGCATTATTTCTGTAATGTCCTGTTTGCCCACATGGGGAACGAGTCCATCATGAAGGAGCGGCTGCAGGCAATGGTGGATAATCTTGCTAAATCGGGCACCAAAGAGATTGTTTTTGTGCACGATGACTGCTATGGCCTCATAAAAGGACTGGCACCGGAGTATGGTGTTAAAATTCCCTTCCGGGTGGTGCATCTCTTCGAATATCTCAGAGACTATCTTAGGGAGCACAAGGACAAGATTAAGAAACTGGATATGAAAGTGGCCTATCAGCGTCCCTGCGCTTCGCGTTACACGCCGGAGAAGGACGCTCTTTTGGATGATATATTCGAGATTATCGGCCTCGCAAGAGTTTCCCGCAGCTATGACGGAATCAATGCCCTGTGCTGCGGAGTGGAAGTGGCAGGCCCGAACCTCAAGCTTTTCCCTCGCGGTAAAAATTACGAACCCTTCCGCGTAAAAAACGTGAAGGATGCAAAAGATCACGGCGCCGAGGCGATGGTGTATCTCTGCCCCATGTGCTTCGCCACCCTTAACAAAAAAGTACGTGACGAAGGTATGAAGAATTACATGATAAGCGACATCTGCCGGTTGGCCCTGGGCGAAGAATTGCCCGCGGAAAAACCCTTATAAGTGGCGACATTGTAATCACCATGCATGTCGAAAAGAAAGATTTTAACAAAGACGCAGGAACCTGGGATCAAAAAACGGGGCGCGTTAAGCTCGCGCATGATGTGGCACATGCCATAATAAATGAAGTCAAGCCTACCCATGAGATGGACGTCCTTGACTTCGGATGCGGGACCGGTCTGCTCACCCTTCAGTTACAACCTCTTGTTCGTTCTATTACAGGAGTCGATTCTTCTCAGGGCATGATTGATGTCCTGAATTCCAAAATCGACGAGCACAAACTCATCAATGTCAAAACCGTGCTTATTGATATTGAAAAGGGAGACGTGCTGAATGGCAAATTTCACCTGGTTGTCAGCAGTATGACCCTGCATCACATGGAGGATATAGAAAGTCTCTTGAAACAGTTCTACGAATGTCTTCTACCTGGTGGGCTTTTATGCATTGCGGACCTGGATTCCGATAAAGGAAAATTTCACAGCGATAACACCGGAGTGTTTCATTCCGGTTTCGACAGATCATTTATGCGCGCACTTTTTATTCAACATGGATTTAACAATGTGCGGGATGTGACGGCAGCGAGAATTGTAAAGAACTTACCCGATGGACAACCACGGGAATTCAGTGTTTTTCTCATGTCAGCACGAAAATAATCCTGTTTTTCATCTTTTCTTGACATACATATATCCCTGTCCGCGCGGCCCAAGGTGCGATACGGTTCTTCCTGGGAAAGGACAATACGATTGACGAAATGGATTATGTAATAGAAGCCCTGCTTGAAATTACTGCCAAACTTAGAAAAATATTGAGTGTAACGAATATGTAACGGAGTTAGTATGTTTTTTCTTTCACCCCGTATCAATACTCATTATTTTATTAAGATGTTATCGACTTCTTTATTAAGTCGTGATTTTCGGATGATGGAAATGTTTGGCAGCATTCACACCGCACAGTTCATTGAATAATCATCCTCCCGCACCAGAAGCACGACTTCATTGAAGAACATAAAATGGCAGAATTCTAACTATAAATGTGGTACAAGATTCGGGGGCAGGTCAGGTAAGCCATACCATGTAAAGGCAGGTGAAATGATCATCATGCCCGCACATGAACCACATGCCCTGAAAGCCATAAAGAGATTTAAAATGCTTTTGATTATGATCAGGGCATAAAATACAAGGGGAAAAGAAACTTTTCCCCTTCACCGCAGTTCCTGTACACAGATTTTTTAATGTAACCTCCGGTTAGACCGATGAAAGATAACGGCCTTGAACGTTCCCCTGTGATATCATGTCGTCATAATGCAGGCATGTCGATTATTCTCAATCGCCAAGAGGTATTGAACAGCCTCAACCTTGAAATGATCCGGCTTATTAAAGGGTATTTGAACGAAGCACTGACGGATGATGAATGCAGATTGATTCTTTTCTACGGTTCAGGTGGCCGGGGATTCTGTGCCGGGGGCGATATGAAGCGCGTGGCCTGGTGCATTCAGAACAACAACATCGAGGAAGTAAACCAGTTTTTTCTGGAAGAATACGATCTTGATCTGATGATTCACCACTTCCCCAAACCGGTCATCGTCATTGCCGACGGCATCACAATGGGAGGTGGCCTTGGCATCGCGTCAGGCGCAGACTGGGTTATCGCCACAGAAAAAACCCGTATGGCCATGCCGGAAACGAAGATCGGGTATTTTCCCGATGTGGGCGCTACGGGATGGATGTTTGGCAAATGTCCACCGGGATATCCGGAATACCTGGGACTTACAAGTTTTGAGATGCAGGGGGGTGAGTGCGTCCGTCTGGGTTTTGCCACCCATTTGACCAGCTCGGAAAATGTCCATGCCCTCATTAGAGCCATCGAAACATTCCCGGTAAAAGATATAGCAAGCAAGAAAGAGATTTTGCCAAGGCTGATGAGGGAGGTCGGCATCTATTTTGACAGGAACATTGTCCCTAAACCGGATGTTGACCAGTGGGTAGCGGAATATTTTGCGGGAAAATCATCCTTACAGGAGATCATCGCGTCTCTTCACACGTGCAGCATCCATCTGTCTCCCTGCGATGCAATATTTTCAGGACTTTCTGAAAGATCTCCGACAGCGCTGGTGTTGACCTTGAAGCTCTTGCGTCATAATGAGCATCTACCCATGGACAAGGTCTATGAAGCAGACCTCCGGGCACTGCAATTTATCATAAAGCATGGGGACTTTCTTGAGGGCATCCGCGCCCGCCTCATCGACAAGGATGATCATCCACAATGGCAGCCGGACAGTATTGACAAGGTGGATCTATCCGCACTGAGGCTTTGATGGAAACAGAATAGGCGAGATCGGCATCAACCTTACGGAGTTTTTCCGCCGTTGTCGATGAGCGCTTTTACCGCCTCGAGGCCATAGGGAGTCCCCTCCTCAATGGCCTTCAACACCGTACCGCCGCCTGTGAAGAAATAGTATTTCGAATTGTCCAGCGTCGATAAATAAAGGCCGGGGCACAGATTTTTAAACTCCTGAAGCGTATCCCCACCTCCATAGAGCTTATTTGCCGCCGCATTCTGATCGATTTTGCTGTCCAGAGCCGCCGAGCCTTCGGTAAAATACGGCGTATATCCCATGACTGCATTCACAAAAATGGTTCTCGCCGAATTCAGCGTTTCCGATATCTCCGGATCTTCGAATGATTCTTTCGCTATATCCAGAATATAAGGAAGTTTCGCGCCTTTCTTAAATTCCTTAATCGACCGGATCCTGTATTTCCCCTCAACTTTGCCTTCCATGGTATCCGATTCATAGACGTAAGGAAGTTCCAGAATCTTGTGCTGAGTCCTGTCCATCTCGACAAGATGCCCGGCAGCTTCGACGTCTTCCTGTTCAATACCGCTGATTGATACATCATACTTTGCACACAGGTAGGTGTTGTAAATGATCCCCCCGAGGATCAACTTATCCACTTTTTTATAGATTTCATTGAGGGGCCCTATTTTCGTATTATATTTTGCGCCTGCCACGACGGAGATGAACGGCCTTTCGGGTTGCAGAACCTGCGAAAGATTCTGAATTTCCTTTTGCATGAGATAACCCGCAAACGACGGGAGATACTTCGTGATGTGATAGGTGGAGACATGCGGCTGCCAGGAGCCGAAGGCATCGTTCACAAAGACATCAGCCAGGCCTGCCAGTTGGCGTGCGAAGTCGTCGCTGTACTCCGTTTTTGACTCTTCTCCCTGGAACCATCTCGTGTTCGGGAGGTATATGGCGCCGATCTTTTTTTCTCTCAGATTTTTTACGGCAAGATTTATCGAGGTGTCGATGCTTTTTATCCCCTCATCACCTTCCGGCCTGAATGTGGGGCAGTAGATCTTTGTATGAAGCTTGCGCTCCAGATATTCGGCAATGGGTTCAACCGCGGTTGATTTGTCTACTTTAATTTTGCCTGTTTTGTCCCGGGGCCTCCCGATATGCGTCATAATGATCGGCCTTCCGCCCCTTTCAACGATGTTGAAGATAGTTCCAATGGTCTGATCTATCCTGAACGGATCTTCAATGGCTCCCTTCTTAACCACATTATGGTCAACGCGCAAAAGGACTATTTTATTTTCCACATCGGCATTTTGTAAAAGCGGAAGTCTTGGATCAAGTTGTGTTTCCATGCAAATCTTTCCCTTTCTTATCCTCTACTATCGACAGTAAGGATTATCTCAAAGAAACACAAGATAAATTTATTTTTGAGGATGGATATTTGATAAAGGTGATTGTATTTCGTGCTCCTTGAAATCACCAATCCGAATAAGTACGTAATTACTAACTTTTCAAGTCGTAATAGATGGAAAAGAAGCCCTCGCCACAAGAGCCATTGATATACGAATAACTGAAGTAATTTGACGGAAACTGTGGTAAAAACATTGACGATACCCTCTCCAGATGCACACAGCCAGTGAAGCGTGGCATAAGGAACTTAGAAAAGACGGAACAATCCATGAGTTGAGGAGGCAAGGTAATGATGTGCTCAGATTCAAAAAAAATTACCCTCTCAGGGTATGTAGTGCGGTGGTTCACCGTTTCATTGCTCATGCTATTACCCCTTCCTGTCGCCGGAGCTGC
>Ga0209668_10000953_pt1 | contig 12154 bp, 11 predicted proteins | sample FrelakmetPLP11PL_FD_187150 | JGI IMG/M metagenome (GOLD analysis project Ga0209668, IMG submission 187150) | Freshwater lake sediment microbial communities from the University of Notre Dame, USA, for methane emissions studies - PLP11 PL (SPAdes)... | ecosystem: Environmental > Aquatic >... | reverse complement strand
CACGGGTCACCGGCCTCTATAAAGAGAAGGAACGAATCCGGGGCGTGACCACGGCCTCAGGCGATATGCCGGTGGTGCACGGCCAGGTGGTGATCGCCGCTTCAGGCACCAAGGGCCGGCTTTCCGGAATCCCCAGGCAGGAGGGGCTCACCCATCCCGGCGAGACCGCTTTCGGCGGCATCCTGGTGGATCTGGTGGGCATTCGCGACCTCGATCCCGGCGTAATCGATACCTACCTTGGGGCAGCTTTCGAGATGGGCATCAGCGTCCTCTGGACCAAAAATCAGCATTCGGGGCTCATGGGCTTCGGGAGTATGAAGGGGTACCATCGGCTCTTGAGCGGCGACTCCTTCGTCGGGCGTAAATTCAAGGATGCGCGTCCGGTGCAGATCTTCGGCAACATGGTGGGTTCCGCGGCCAGTGTCAAGCTGGAGAGTCCTGTTAAGTCCAGCCTGATACTGGTGGGAGACGCCGCTGGTTTCACCAGCATTACCCACGGAATTGTTTCTGGCCGTCACGCCGGTGAGACCGCTGCCGTTGCAGTGCGGGACGGTGATACCAGTGAAACGAGTCTCCTGCGCTACGTGGATACATGCCGTGAGTCCGGCCTCTACAAGGCTACCCTGAGCTGGTCCCCGCGCTTGGTGAGCTTGAGGGGACATTCTGACGCCGAGATCGAGGCCATGATACCCGAGATGCTGGCCAATAACGAGCTCCGCTACGGGGACGTTTGGGACTTCTAAGGATGTTGGTGCCGGGCACGGTCAGTTACCATAAGGCTGGGTGGCAAATAAGGGTCAGCGCATTTAGTAACTATTCAAATTCAATGTATCCATTCTCAAATGTCCCCAGGGATTCTGAGGATATTTTGTGATAACCCGGCGGTAACATTCCTCAGCTTTCCGATGGCGCCTTCTCGCAAGATACCAATCGCCTTCCATGATATCCGTAACCCAGCAGTCATCACCAACAACCTGACGATGCTTCCTGAAATCTTCTTCCCGATATTGAGATTTTTTCTTGATTGAAGCGAGTTCGGAGAGGAGTTCAATCATCCATCTCTTTACCTGCCCGTCATCCCTGAGAAAGATGCCTGCGTTTTTATTTTCAAACCAGAGAGCATCACTCACCAGTTCCCTCTTCTTTGCCTGCGCATACAGCGCGGTTCCCGGGTACAGGGCCACCGGTGACACGATACCATCTGACGGGAGAACTCTTTTTATTAAAGCCCTGGTTGCATCAGTGTCGCGCTCTGTTTCTCCTTCCATGCCGGTCATGAGATACATGGAAAGATAGACCCCCACCCTTCTTGTTATGGCCGCGGCATGTTCTATCTGCTGAAGCGTTATGTGCTTGGCATACTGACTGAGAATTTTTTCTGACCCGGACTCTACCCCGTACTGAATATGCTCGAGCCCCGCCTGCTTCATGGCCGCGAGCATCTCCTCATCCACCGTGTCCACCCGGCCCTGGCAGTTCCACATGATATACATGCCGCTTTCGCGCAGAAGCCGGGTAAATTTCAGGACCCGCTTTTTATTCAGCGTAAAGTTATCATCCCGCACAGAAAAATAGCTGATGCCGTAGCGGTCATAGAGATATTTAATTTCACGGAATATGCTTTCCGGGCTGCGGTACCGGACCCGCCTCTGCCAGAACTCAGGCGAAGAACAGAACACGCACTCATGCGGGCAGCCGCGGGAGGTGATGATGAACTGAAACTGGTCAGCGGGATTAACACCAACGAGCTTTCCGGTGAATTGCCCGGGAGCCGGCAGGTCATCAAGGCTATCAACTGCCTCCGCAGAAATAATTTTATCTGCAGGCTTCTTTCCCGCGGCAATCTTCTTCAGCAGTTTAGCAAAAGGCCCTTCACCCTCCCCTTGAATTATATAATCAACCGCCGGGCAGCGCCTGACAATCTCTTCCGCAAGAAATGTTGCATGAGGGCCGCCCAGCACAATGACTACAGCGGGCAAAGCTTTCCGTATCTCCTGAACGAGCTTCAGCGTGTCAACCCGGTTATGGGTAAATAGCGAGAGCCCGATCACTCGAGGCTTTAAGTCCACAATCTGCTTGAGTGCTTTGCGAAAACCTGCGGAAGAGAAATTGGCAAGCGTTACATCATGACCCTCCTGATCGAGATACGCGGCTATTGATACTAGCCCCACCGGCATCAGCGAGAGAAAATAATCATGCCGGTCCTGGTAATTACAGAGATAGGCAAGCAGTACTTTCATAATTGTAAAAGAAAAAGAATCCTGATAATCTGATCGTAGCTGAGCTACGATTTAAAATTATCATACTCCAGAGGTAGAAACAACTGCAAGAGGCCTTATGCTTGATGAAAAACAGAACGAAGTGAGCCTTCCGTCCCACATTCAATGCCTGAAGCCGTTCCTTGCCATGGAAATAATGGAGCGGGCGCAACAGCTTGAAGCAGCCGGTAAACACATCATCCACCTTGAGATCGGCGAGCCTGATTTTGACACGCCCCAGCGCATCAAAGAGGCCTGCATGAGGTCGCTTCAGGAAACCCGGCCCCGCTACACCCACAGCCTGGGATTGCTGGAGCTACGCGAGGCAATCTGCGCGCATTATTTTGAGAAATACGGTGTCAGCATCACTGCCGACCGCGTCGTCATAACCTCGGGCACCTCGCCCGCAATGCTTCTCATCTGTTCAGTGATTCTTAACCGGGGAGATGCCGTCATCCTTTCCGACCCCCACTATCCCTGCTACCCCAATTTCCTCTGTTATGTCGGGGCGCAACCTCAGTACGTTAACGTCGATGAACAGGATGGATTTCAGTATACGGTTGATAAAGTCACGCAGACTCTTACCGGAAACACCAAAGCGCTCATTGTTAACTCCCCCTCAAATCCCGCGGGGACTGTGATCTCCGGGAAAATTCTCGCGGAACTGAGCGGCCTTGGCCCCTGCATAATCTCAGATGAAATTTACCACGGTTTGGTGTACGGAGAAGAGAAAGAGCACAGCATCCTTGAATACACTGACAATGCCTTTGTCATTAACGGCTTTTCCAAGCTCTATGCCATGACCGGCTGGCGCATCGGCTACCTCATCGCCCCGCCCCGATACATGCGTGCGCTGCAGACCCTGCATCAGAATTTCTTCATCTCCGCGAACTCATTTGTCCAAAGGGCAGCGCTCACTGCTCTCCAGGAATGCCAAAAAGAGGTGGAAGAGATGAAGGCGCTCTATAATGAGCGGCGCATGGTGCTGCTGAATGGCCTTAATAAACTGGGCTTCGGCATCGCAGTGGAACCTACCGGAGCTTTCTACATACTGGCCAATGCCAAGAGCTTTGGAGAAAACTCACTCAAGCTTGCCTATGATATCCTTGAGGGCGCGGGAGTCGGCTGTACGCCGGGGATTGATTTTGGCAAGAACGCTGAAGGGTATCTGCGCTTCACTTATGCGAACTCAAAAGAGAATATTGAAGAAGCTTTAAAAAGAATGAGAGATTATCTTTAATCTGAATGCCGAAGTAATCTATCGGCACCACAAGCATGGTATCCTGCTGAAGCATGTCAATGAACCCGGATATAAGCTGTGAAGGCACGCTGAATTTTTTCTGCAGGACCCTCTTTAGCTCCTTGAGCAGCGCGTTGGAGATAATGAGGTCATGGCGGGTGAGAACTTCTCGCAGGACATCAGCACACAGGCCCCGTGTTGCCACAGCGCTGGACAGGCCTTTGGTATCGACAAATATTCTCATGAGACTTTTGAAAATACATCTTCATCTGTTAATAATCCGCGGGTTTCCGCAAACGGCATTATCCGTTTCCGCAGGGACTCAAACTGGCTGATGCGCAGCTGGCGGCGCAGCGCCTCCCGTGCAATTTCACTCCGGTTTTTGCCTGACTGCCTGCTGATTGCTGCCAGCAGTTTCTCGAGGTCCTTGTCTAATCGTATGGTAATGGTTGCGGTTTTCATATTTTACAGTGTAAGACACGCATTGTTTTTGTCAATTGTTTTAATGCTTCCCCCTATGCTGTCTAACCTTATAATATGGAAAAGATCGGGGTTCAGAATATTCACTATTTAACTGCCGCCACCGGGATGGCAGGATGTGTCAACCTAATATTTTGGCTATTTCAACAATAGCCGCAAAAAAATAATGGTACGGTTGCGGCCTGGGGGCATGATGGGTCTGGCAAACAGAAAGCGTTTATTGCGGTGCCATAAACAAACTAAAAGAATTTCTCTCTGCCATAAAATGTAGTAGCCAGTACTTTATCCTGCACTCACAGAATTTGGGTTTTACTTCATCTGACAGGGCAAAGACTTCTTAATAAAATGTTTAATGGCGTGTGCAGAAGTGGCCTTGCGCTTATAAACAGTAAGCATGAATTTTGACCATTAAGATGAGAGCACTATATATAGCAGTATGTTGCAGTTTTTTTGAAGAACCATTAACCACAATATATGGGCATATATCAAAAGGCAGAAAGCTTCTGACGGATGAGCTTCTTCACAAATATCTCTTCTCGCTCCATTTCTTCAAGCCGCTCGGTGATATATTTTTTCGCTTCCTCATGGTGGGGTATGAAAATCTTTTCCAGGGCATTGACCCGGCGCTGCACCTTCTTGAGCTCTCGTGCCAGCAGCATGAGCGATTTTGTGGCAGCCCCATACCCGGCAAGCACCGGCAGCACGGCAAGACTCTGCCTCTTGGCCAGGTCATAGTCGACTGTCGTGCCGGCAAAGCCGGAGCATTTTATCATCTTCTTGGCCTGCAGCTGAAGCTGCGGAAGGCTAAGCCCCATTAGCTTTGCGCGCTCAACACGCAGAAAGTACCGCGGACGCTCGGACTGACTTTTCATCGTGATGACATCGGCTCCCATCGCGGCTGCCGCACTGCGATAGCAGCCGTAGAGTTTTGCAAGCCCTGCGTCGAGCTCTGTGCGGAGTCTCTTCAGCTCAGCTGCCCGCTTGATAATCTCCAGCACCAGTATTTCGCGCTTCTGGTTGAGAAGGTCAAAGCCCTCGTAGGCAAACGACAGATCCTCCTTGATGCGCCGCAGCGACGATTTGGTTGGCGGCAGTTCCAGTCGTGGCATGATCTATCAGGCCTCCTTCTGCGCAATATAGTACCTGTCGATGGCCTCGGTTGAAATGCGGTAGAGCGCTTCCTGCGGCAGCAGCGACAGCATCTCCCAGCCCAGCGAGAGGGTGGTTTCGATGGGCCTGTTTTCAGTTGGGCTCTGGCTGAGAAACCGCTCCTCAAAAGCTCGGCCGAAGCGCAGGTACGTTCTGTCCATTGCAGAGAGCTCCTCCTCGCCCACAATGGCGGCAAGGGCCCTGATGCGCTTCACGGCTGCATAGAAAGCAAAAAGCTGCGCCGCAACCTGCGCGTGGTCCGCGCGGGTACGGCCCTGACCGATGCCGTCTTTCATGAGCCGTGAAAGAGACGGCAGCCCGGCTATGGGCGGGTAGATGCCCTTGTTGAAAAGCTCGCGCTCAAGCACGATCTGGCCCTCGGTGATATAGCCGGTCAGATCGGGCACGGGGTGCGAAATGTCGTCGCTGGGCATGGAAAGAATCGGAATCTGCGTGATGGAGCCCTTATGCCCTTTGATTCGGCCCGCGCGCTCATAAATGGATGCCAGATCGCTGTACAGATACCCAGGGTAGCCCTTGCGCGAGGGAATCTCGCCGCGGGAGCTTGAAAGCTCACGCAGTGATTCGCAGTAGTTGGTCATGTCGGTCAGTATCACCAGAACGTGCATGCCTTCGGTGAAGGCAAGATGCTCTGCAAGGGTTAGGGCCGCCCGCGGCGTAATAAGCCGCTCGATGGAGGGCGCGTCGGCAAGGCTTAGAAAAAGCGCTGCATTGTTCAGCGTGCCACTCTCCTCCAGCGAGTCGATGAAGAACCGGGCAACGTCAAACTTGACGCCCATCGCGGCAAACACCACGGTGAACTCTTCCTGAGCCGTGAGAATGCGCGCCTGACGGGCTATCTGAGCCGCAATCAAGTTGTGCGGCATGCCGCTGCCGGAGAAGATAGGGAGCTTCTGGCCGCGGATAAGCGTGTTCATGCCGTCGATGGCGGAGATGCCGGTCTGGATGAAGTCGCGGGGGTATTCGCGTGCATAGGGGTTGATGGGCAGGCCATTCACATTCATCATGATCTCGGAGATGACCTGCGGTGCGCCGTCGATGGGCCTGCCCAGACCGTCGAAGACGCGGCCCAGCATATCGCGGTGCACTGGTATTTCAAGGGGTCTGCCGGTAAAGCTCACCCTGGTTGTCATCACCGACAGTCCCGCCGTACCCTCATAAACCTGAACCACAGCGCGGTTTTCATCAATCTCAAGCGCCTGCCCGAGGCGGGTCGTGCCGGCATCGTCGATGATCTCCACGAGTTCGCCGAAGCCCACCCCCCGCACGCCCTCCACAAAAAGCAGGGGTCCGGTAATATGGCTAATCGAACTGTACTGAGCTACGGGCTGCACAGGGCCAATCCCTCATGATTGTCCGCGATCACTTTCACCACCGATTTGCACCGCCGCGAGCTCTGCGCTCAGCCGGCTTGCAAACGCGTCGATCAGTGACGTGTCGGCATTTGCGATTTCGGATTTCAGCCGCACCATGTCATGGGTCGCCTTCAGCTGTGTAAGGTCGTTCAGCTGCGCGCCCTGCTGCACGAGTCTGCTGCTGTCGGCATAAAATTGCACCAGCAGGCTCAGTAGCTTCAACTGCTTCTGCGCGCTGCAGTACTTGTCAAGCGGGTCAAACGAGTTCTGCTGCAGAAACGCGTTTTTGATGAGCTCGGCGCAGAACAAAATGAGGCGCTGCTCCGGCGGCAGGGCGTCGGGCCCCACGAGCTTGACGATCTGCTGCAGCCGGTGGTCTTCCAGCAGCAGATTCATGGCCTGGCTACGCAGGCCGAACCAGCGTGGGTCGATGTTCTCCCACCAGGCCCTTATGTCGGGCAGGTATTCGGTATAGCTGTCGATCCAGCTGATGGAGGGGTAGTGCCGGGCATCGGCAAGCACTTTGTCAAGGGCCCAGAAGCAGCGCACGAACCGGGTGGTGTGCTGCGTAACAGGCTCTGAAAAATCGCCGCCGGGGGGTGACACGGCGCCCACGATGGTGATGTCGCCATCGGCACCGGAAAGCGTTGTCACGGCGCCGGCCCGCTCGTAAAACTCCGCCAGGCGCGTGGCAAGATAGGGCGGGAAGCCCTCCTCGGCAGGCATGTCCCCCAGGCGGCTTGCAAGCTCCCGCAGGGCCTCTGCCCAGCGCGACGTCGAATCGGCCATGACCGCGACGCTGTAGCCCATGTCGCGATAATATTCCGCAAAGGTTACGCCCGTATAGATGCTCACCTCCCGGGCGGGAACGGGCATGTTAGAGGTGTTGGCGATCATGACCGTGCGCTCGATGAGCGGCCTGCCCGATCGCTCGTCCACAAGTTCGGGAAAATCGGTCAGCACTTCGGTCATCTCGTTGCCCCGCTCGCCGCAACCGATGTAGACGATGATGTCAGCAGCGCACCATTTGGCAAGGGCTTGCTGGGTCATGGTCTTGCCGGTGCCGAATCCGCCTGGTATGGCGGCCGTGCCGCCCCGGGCAAGGGGAAAAAACGTATCAATGATCCGCTGGCCCGTAATCAGCGGCTGCGTTGGCTTGCCCCTGCGCGCCACAGGCCGCGGCTTGCGCACGGGCCAGGAGGCGGCAAGCATGCCGGCATAGCATGCGCCGTCCTTCTCAACGGTATAAAGCGCATCGTCAATAGTATACAGTCCGGCAGGCGCCATAAACGTGAGCCTGCCTTCTACACCCGGCGGCACCAGCACCTTGTGCACCACCAGCGGCGACTCCTGCACCGTGCCCAGAAGATGGCCCGGCAGAACAATATCGCCCGGGCCTGCTGCAGGCACAAATTCCCACTGCTTCTGCTTGTCAAGCGCCGGCAGCTTGATGCCTTTTTTTATATAGCTGCCGCATTCGCGGGCAATGCCCACCAGCGGCCGCTGAATGCCGTCGTAGATGGCGCTGATCAGGCCCGGCCCGAGCTGAACAGACAGGGGCATGCAGGATGACCTGACTGCGTCGCCGGGCTTGAGGCCCGTATTGTCTTCATAGACCTGAATGACCGCAATAGCGCCCTCAAGCCTGATCACCTCGCCGATCAGTAAATCAGCGCCCACCTCGGCAATGTCAAACATTCGAATGCCGGCAAGGCCTGCGGCCTTCACGATGGGGCCGTTGACGGATATGACAGTGCCTGTCAGTTCCCGCTGGCTCATGGACGCCCACCTGATCCGGCAAGCGCGTTATGGCCGTTTTTGTTGATCAGGTCAAGCACCTTACTGCGAATGCGGCCGTTGTTGCGGGACAATGCCTTTTCTATTGTGGCGACATAGGCAACGCCCCGGCCTGCATGCTCCACGACGCAGCCGCCTTGGCACATGGCGCTGTCAGCGGCAAGCTCAAGTTCCACCGCGGGACAGACTGTGCTGCGCAGGCTGCGGAGCAGTTCAGCCCCCTCCTGCTCAGCATCAACAGGGCTCAGATGTATGACGGCCTTGCCTTCCAATATGCGGGCAAGTGCTGCGCCAGCACTGCTGGCCAGAAATCGCCGGTAGTCCTGCCGGCGTTCGACCAGAAACTTCTCTACGGCCAACCTTGTCATGCGCGAAATGAACTCCTCAAGCACCGTGAGCCGAAGCTTTTTTGTCTCGATTGCGGCCGTGTTGAGCATCCGGGCCCGCTCCTGCTCCAGCCGGCCCTGCCCCGCGGCCTCCAGCTCACGGGCACGCGATGCTACAGCCGCAGCATGCTCATCTTCAATACCCCGTAGTTCCTGCTCTGACTGCCGGTTGATTGCTGCAACGCGCTCATCAGCCTGTTGCCTGATTGCGTCCATCAAGGCTGCGGAGCCAGTTGCCGTCTGTTCGTTCAGCTCCATAACGCCGTCTCCTACAGCGGCAGGCCGAGTGCGTCGGCAATGCCTGCCAGGGCCTCATCCGAAAGCCCGCGGCCGTCGCCGATGCCGGGGATCTCGACAAGCACAGGCAGAGCCCTTGCAAACTCAGCCTTGCGCAGCTCCTGCGGGATCAGCTCGGCAAGCTCCCGGGTAATGATGATCATGGCGATATCGTCCCTGCCAACGAGCTCGCTGAATTGGCTTGCGGCCGTCTCTGCGTCAGCCACGACACCGACAGCGCCTGTCAGCCGCAGGGCGCTGACTGTATGCAAATCGCCAAGCACTGAAATCTTCATAATGCCGTCACAGTTTGTTAAGAATCATGATGGCGATGATCAGGCCATAGATGGCGATGCCTTCTGCCATCCCGAGAAAAATGAGCGCCCGGCCGCCAAGCTCGGGCTTTTCACTCATGGCGCCCATGGCCGCCGAGCCGATTCGCGCCAGGGCAAATGCACTGGCAATGCATGCCACGCCGACGGCAATGGCCGCGGCCATGCAGATAATGCCTGCTTCCTGCAGTGCTTTTACTCCGGCTTCGTCAGCCCCGAACGCCCGACCGGCAAGGCAGAGCAATGCTGCTGCAAGGCCGCACATGAACACTAGTTTTGCTGCCATATCGTCCCCCTTTCACGGGCGCTCCGCCTGCAGCACAAACGGCCTGAACGGAACGCCGCTGCCCTGATAAAATTTTCCGTAAAACTCATAATACTCGAGCCGCATCGACTGTATGGCGCAGATGAGGCCTTCAAACGCTATAATGACAATATTGCCCAGCACGATGACCGCCACGGCCTCGGCGCTTGTGCAATTCGGATCAAGCATGGCGGCAAGACTATATGTGGCGATGCTTAAGCCTGCATGGCTCAGCGCAAAGGCCCCCGCGCGGATAAACGAAATCGTATTGGCAAGAAAGCCTGAAAAAAGGTCCAGTACCTCCACGAGCGCTTCAATGACCTGTTCGAGCAGGCCATGCCTGCCGGGCAGTCCCTGCCGCAGAAGATGTAAGCCCAGCCAATCCTTGCACACGTGCAGGCAGACCGGCAGGCAGATAAGCATGAGGATTTCCGGAAGGCCGGGCATTGTGCCGCGGCTGTAGTAGCGCAGCCCGAGGAAGACAGCGCCGGCATAGAAATCAAGGCCCGCCATGCCGCATTTACCGAAAAGCGCCTCCGTCTTATCGTCCTGGCTTATCCGGTTTATGATATTGAGCACCATGCCGGCCGCGATGAAAAAGACGCCCATCCCAATGGCTGCGAAAAAGAGCCGGTCGATATGCTCCATGGGGTGAAACCAGAGTGCCGGCAGAATCTTCTCGCTGCTGAAACAGCTGCCGTAGAGGAAACCGAACAGGGCGGCGCTAATGCCGCAGGGCGCCATGATGCCCCCGATCTGGGCGGCCACACTGTCGGGCGCGGCTCTGCGGCGGGAGATCCACTGCACGACACAGCCTGTCAGGGCGATGATGAGGCCCTGGCCCACATCCCCGAACATAACGCCGAACAGCAACATATAGGAGAGCGCCGTAAGCAGCGTGGGATCGATCTCATGCTGTGCCGGAATGCCTATATTTTTCACCAGCAGCTCAAATGGCTTCACAAAACGGCTGTTGCGAAGCAGCACCGGCGCATTTTTATCGCGCTCCGGAGAGACAACGAGCGCAAGTTGCCCCCCGCAGAGCCCGCGCAGAACTGTTTCGATGCGCCCCCTGTCGCCGATATTGATCCAGCCCCGGATAAAGACTGCTTCCGCGGTGAAAGCAAAGGTCCGCGCCGCTGCAAGGGCCTGCAGGTGCATGCTGCAGGTGGCATGGATGCTTTGGATCGTGACTGTCCATGCCGGTTTTTCGCGCTCAAACCATGCTGCAAGCACCGCGTCTCTGCGTGCAAGGGTTGCGATCCTGCGGGCAAGGCTGTCCGCCTGCTGAAACTCCTGGCCCGACACCACAGCGGTGCTGTCGGGCTGAAACCCGTAGCGATGCAGCAGCGACACAACTTCGTCGCACTGGGATTTGAGCGCGATCAGCACCGCGCGCTGCCCTGCTTGCCGGACAACAAACGGCAGCGCACGCTCAGGCGGTGGGAAGGAAAAACCCTGAGGCACGGTTCCCGGCAGGATGCTGCAGAGAGTGAGCCCTGCTCCCGTGTCGGCGACAAGCTCGGTATAGGCAAGCCGGCGCTTCAGAAGATCGATGCTGCCCCTCAGTTGCAACTGCAGCGCCTGGAAACGCTCTAACTTTTTTCGTACTGCAGCCGCAGTGGTATCCTGTTCATCAAAATCCTGCAGGGTCAGGTCACAGAGGCCAGGAGCCGGCTTCTCACCCAGTGCGTCCAGCAGCCCGCCTGTCATAGCCAGCCTGGCCCGAAACTGCTGCTCCAGGGCTTGCAACGCGGCCTGTGCACCAGCATCCCTTTCCTGCCCGGGGAATTCCCCGGCAAGATGCATGAGCCCGGTACGGCCAAGGGCCTGCACAACGGCATCCCGCTTATGCCGCTGAATGCCGATGAGCACTGCCCTGATGTCGGGTTTACCAAGCATGCCTATGCCTCGAAAATAAGCGCTTCGGTTATGGTTTCTGCCGGCAGGCTGAACCTGATGCCTTCAATTACCGTGAACAGGTTGCGTATCTGCCAGTACAGCAGCCAGAGATAGCCCACAACGCATGAGATAGAGTGAAAATCGGTCGCGCACAGGCTTCGCATGTAGCCATACAGCTCCTGTTCAGCCTGCTGTTCAAAGAGGCTGTCGGGTGCGCCTAACTGATCACCGGCCTTTTTCAGCATGCCGTGCAGCCTCCGCTGGAAAAACCGGAGCTTGGTGCCACAGTTATCGTGCGCGCACTTTTTGCTGAGTGCCGCAATGGGCGCAAGATGGTCATCTATCGCTGTGCGCCCCCATCCGTACTGTCGCTCGAGCCGCCGGGACCAGAGGATTTTCAGCATGGCACAGCCCATGAGCACGGCTTCCCGCACCACGTACCGGTCGCTGGCGGGAAGCTCCTCTGCTGCCGCAAACAATGCGCTGAGACAGTGCAGATCAACCCTGCTCTCTATCTCTTCAAAACCGGGCCTGCCCGTATCGACGACGAGCTGCCCGAGATATGACCGGCTGATAAGGGCCGCGCAATCCTCCCATGAACTGACCGCATCAATGTCTGCCCGGCTGAAGGAGGCATACGGTCTTATATCGTAC
>Ga0209668_10000952_pt1 | contig 12158 bp, 23 predicted proteins | sample FrelakmetPLP11PL_FD_187150 | JGI IMG/M metagenome (GOLD analysis project Ga0209668, IMG submission 187150) | Freshwater lake sediment microbial communities from the University of Notre Dame, USA, for methane emissions studies - PLP11 PL (SPAdes)... | ecosystem: Environmental > Aquatic >... | reverse complement strand
GGATGTAATACCCGTACTTAATCCGCTCGTTTGCCCGTTTTGATACATCGCAGCGCGGCGGTAGTATGCTTGCCGTTCTTCGTCTGCGAGTTGAATCGTGGTTATGATGTTATCGATAGGGCTACCATCTTCGATTAATGAGTTAAGGCGCTTAACGATTTCAACGGCTGTATTAACGCCGCCTTTGTTGTTATTTATGCCGAGCGTTTCCTCGGTTAGTATCGTCGTTATTGAACGTTTAATGTGTTCGTCTTTGAGAATTGCGATGTACTGGTTAACGGGTTCGGTGTACGATAGGTCGTTACCCCACCCCGAAACGCTTGCAAGGTCGCGGGGGTCTATTGCTTTTGTGCTTAGTGCATAGCTACCGAGTGTAATGAGCGTCGGTTGCTTATTATCGGATTGTATCGATTTAATGATTTTAAAGCATTTTAACGCGAGTTCGTCGTTAAAGTGGTGTTCGGATAGCTGCGGCACAATTTCACGCGCTGCATCGGGTTCGTGCAGCATTATGAAAATTAAAGCCTGTTCGATTTTTGGTAGGGGTTTCATTTTAGGCTATCAAAAAACAATTTCTTTTTTTGTTTTCCAGTTTACAAAATCTATTGCATCCTGTTGGTTAAAGAATATTGCTACTACTTCGTCGGTTAGTTCGTCGCAAACTTTGAACTCGTTACCATGTAAAGGGGTTCTAACGTAAAGCATGATTTTTTTAGTTTTAAGGGGTTAAAATTAGAGGGCGGTTGTTAGCCGCCCGTTGTTTATTAGAATCCAAACTTTTCTTTCATCATTGCTCTTTTTGCCGTATTCCATCCTTTTTTCCATGCGTCCATGATTTCAATACTTGAAGCCTCAGATTTAGGCGTTTCACCGATTTTTCTTCCTTCCAAGATTTTCATAAGTTCAACGCTTTGTGAAGGTGCTGTAATAAATCCTTTAGCGAAATCCAATGTTCCTAAAGTTTCTGCGGTTTGTAGTTGTGTTGCTTTCATGGTGTAAGTGTTTAAGAGTTTGATGCAGCAAACATACAACTATATTTTGATTCTGCAAACTTTTTCTAAATTATTTTAAAAATAATTTTTTTACTGCATCTTAACCCCCATCGAGGCTCGTGTTACTACGGCGTTTTGTGGTTTGTTTTCTTTATCGCGCTTGCTCCATGTTACTAACCTTCGCCCAGTATCCCAAGCATCTTGAGCGGTTAGCCTTAGTTTTCCATTTGCTAAAGGTTCTGCCCAATAGTTAAAAAACTCGTTCAGCATATTTTTAGGGTAGCGTTCAGCATAGGGTGTCATTGATTTAATTAAATCGTCTTTGCCCCACTTTTTAAAGTTCTCTTTATCCTTATATTTCTCTTTATCCTTATCCTTATCCTTATAGGCTTCGGTTTCGCTTTTAATTCGCTTCGGTTTCGCTTCTATTTCGCTTTCGATTCGCTTCGATTTCGGTTTACTTCCGTTTATGTAGTTTATGTTTCCTTTAGTTAATACAGGCTCTATAAGCGTCCAAATCGTTTTTGCAAAGCCTGTTAATTCCTTTTGCTCAAAATCTAACGAATAACTAAAAATCGCATCGTAAATATCCGCTTGCGTTTCTTTTGGTAGGTCTTTTATCGCTTCATACATCGAGCGGTAAAATATACAAGTATCGCGTTTAGTCATAAAAAATTTGCCCTTTAGCGGCTGCGGTCAGAGCGGCTCAGGTGTTATCCTTTACCTCGCAGCCCCCAAAGGGCTTAAATGTTTTACACTCATTCAGGCTCTGACCTCTGAAAGATTAAAGATAGTAATAAATTTACATATTTACGCCGCACATCTCTAAACAGTTTTTACAATTACCAAAGTATGTTTTTTTGTTATACTTAGATACATAGGTTTTTTTGCCTAAAAACTTTGTATTATGAATGTTTATTACTCCATTCTTAACTAATTGATTGTTTTTTGAGCTTCTAAAGACCGTATCCAAAACATCATACTTACTAAAGATTTGCGTTTGTATCTCAGAAAACATTTTACCATCGTTCGAATCGGTATTGAAATCGAATGAAACAACCCTTAAAACTGATTTACAATAGGGCTTAATTCGTTCGTACTCATTCAAACATAAATCGAGCTGGCTTTTATCGTCTATCGCAGAAACAGAGGTATTAATACAAATCTTTAGTTTCGATATTCTTTTAAGTTGTTCGTCGGTTAAAACAGTCCAATGCTTAGTTATTATAACTATTTCCTTTCGACTATCCTCTTTAAACATATCTAACTGTATGTTGCTTTGTATTTTTTCGCATATCGATACAGTATGCTCCCAGTCTTCGGACGGGTCGCCCATTGTACCCATCCGAATAAAAGGCATCTTAATTTTACTTATCTCTCTTTTAACTTTGTTTAAATGCTTTTGACTGGTAAAGTTCTTTTTAACTGTTTTACTGAAATTATAGCCGTAAATTTTAGCAATGCGCGCGGCGTAACAATCATTATAACAGCCTAACTTATTGTTTTTAGTTCCTGAAGAACAGCCAACCGTAGGGTCAATTGAATAAATACCACGCGCATTTTTTGTTAATGCTATAACATTCGAATACGTTTTCATTACAAGCGCCCAACGTTTGGAAACAAGTCCTTAATTTTATTCGGGTCGCCTTTAAAGAAAGCGTATACCTTTTGTTCGCATTTCGGATACTTTCTTGAGTTTAGCGTTTTCTTAGCAGTTGCGCGGCGCGTAAACTCACTCTCTAAATAAACTATCCTGTTATAAATGTGTAAACCCTGACTTTTGAAAAAAAGCTCATGTTCAGCCTCACAGCCATAATACCCGCCTTTGCTATCGCGACTATCTCCAGTCATTACGACAAAGAAAGTGTTATCATTCATTACCGAAATCGCATTTTTATAACCCTCAAAAAGTAAATCCCTAAACTGCTCATAAGTCGGCAATGTATTTAATTCACCTTCGGGCGAATTGCCATCATAATCGATATACTTTTCTACTTTATAATAAGGGGGGCATGAGAATATTAAATCGAATTTTTCGGGGTTTTTAGGTACGTATTTCGAACTATCGGATTGAACCCATTTAACGTTATAAAAGTCTTGACAAATGGCATTATTTGCGTCGCATTGATTTTCTCTAATTTCAGAGGATAGGTATTCGAAGCCACACCCGCCAGCTACAAAACCCATTTGAACGCCGCCGCCAAATGGGTTATAAACCCTCACGCCGTTTTTTGGCATAAACATTTTTACTATAATCTCACACAATGCAGGGTCTAAAACGCTTGCATTACCGTTTAGGTCTTTGCCTTTATCGGTTATAATTTCGTCGTCTTTAACAGCCTGTTTAGATAAAACTACGTTACTCATTCCGCTGCTACCCTGCCAACATCCCTCGCGGCTTGCAAACTTTGGATTTGGTACGTTATACTTTAACCCAGCCGCCTCAATTTTTTCGTTCCATTCTCTTTTAATCTTTAGCCATTCGCCGCTCGTTGACTGCCATAAATTAGTCATAGCCATATGACAAAGTTTTTTAACACGTACCTGTTCGGGTTGCCCGTAGTACATATAAACGAAATCCGACTTTTCTAAATTTACCTTAAAGCCGAGGGCTAAAAATACTTTAGGGTTTTCTAAATCATGCTTTTTAGATACCGTCATTATCATTACATAGTTATCGGTATTTTGTTTAATGATTTCAGATACCATCATTGAATAAATGGTCTTATCCTTATATTCGGGGTACATTGCAGACTGAAGCAAGCAAAACTCTTTTACAGCGTGGTTAACCTCGTAAGTAAAAAAGCCCGCAAAATTGCCGTCTATCTCGCAAATAATAGCCGAATTTTTTTGCATATTCTTTCTCGCGGCGCGATATGCTACACCATCCAATAAAGCGAGTTCGGCTACCTTTACTTCATAGCCCGAGCCTATTACTGAGTTAGCTTTTTTAATCTCAATTTTCGGCTCAAATAGTTGTGTTTGTTGTGTTTTCATGTGTTTGTTGTTTTTATTGATTCAAATAGTTTTCAATTGTGTTTAGGCATTCATCCAACCCCGAGCAAAACAAAGCCTCGAAACCCGCTTTTTTAAGACGCGTAAGGACTTCGAATTGTTCGGTTAGGTGTTCGTCTTGTTTTAACGTTCCATCGCGTTTAAACGGCTTAAAATCGCCTTTTTTGATTTCGATAAACAATCCGCAAAATTTACCACGCGGGGCGGCTATAAATAAGTCGGGGTAACCTCGGTGCGGGTTCATCGATTTGTGTACCCTTGCTTGCCCTACGCTCATTTTCGTACCCGCGCTGAAATCAAAACGAAATAGTATTTCGGGGTGTTTGTATTGCATATACTTAGAAATCGCGGTGTAAATATCGCTTTCGCGTGGCGGGCGCTTCATCGCTTGTAAATATTGTTACAAACTATCATGTACTCCACGCGCCCCTTTTCGGCTGTGGTTTCGTCGTACAAGTCGATTAAAATACAGCGGTTGCCTTCGTAATCGTTAAACACCTTACGGTACTTAAAATTACATTCGAGGTATTCGAACCCGCACGAAAGCACATAAGCCGCGACGTTCTTATAAGTATGCCCGATAAATTCTGTAAGGTCGCCGAGGTCTTTAGCGTACGTTAGCGCCTCTTTCTTTGATTTGTTCATCAATAATTAGTATTAGGTCTTTTAAATTTACTTCCATCAATATAGCAACGCTGCCAACTGGTACGCTACCCTTATACATCCACCACGCTTCAGCTCCCTTTAACAGCTTTCGCCTGTATGCTACGCTGGTGTTTTCAATATGCCTTATGTGCTTATGAATGCCTTGCAGTATCTTAATATATTCATAAGTTGCGTACTTACCCGTTTGCGCCATTGTGTAGGTAGTTAATGATTAGTTGCGTGGCGCTTTCGATTTCATCAACGCTGTGGCGGTATAAATAAAGGTCTGTAAATGCGCCCGTTTTTTTAACCTTTGGCGGTACGCCTATGTAGTAAAATTGCCGTGGGTCGAAACCCATAAGGAGCGAATACCAAACCGCCTGCACGTGATTACAATGCTTCAGCATATCGGAGGCGAAAACCTTAATATTTTTTGCGCTCGTTGTTTTAACGTCTGCAATCATTCCACGCTCGAGCCAGCATAAATCCATCATTCCTTTACCTTCGACCGTTATACCGCCTATCGTTACGTTATTGATGGTAATATATTCGTGTTCGGATTTGTCGAATAGTTCGCCGAGCATCGCCACCTCGTGAATCGCTTTATAAACGTTTTGCGTACCCGGTGGCATATCGTCGAACGGTTGCTCAAGTAAATCGAAATGAAACGCCGCGCCTTCGGTTAGCGCCTTTTGCGCGTAGCTTATATCGCCCGTGTAAAATCGTTTGATACGGCTTGCGCTAATTGCTGGGTGCTTAATGTATTCATCGCGTGTCATTGGTTGTATGTTTCATTGTAGTATTGTTCCCAATAATAACTGTTCTTTGTTTCGTCCCAATTACAGATTCCTTCCCAATAAGCATCATTTATTTGCTCCTTTTCCATTGCTTTAGCCTGTTCGTATGCTTCGGTAATTACTTCACCAAAATTAATAGTCGGTACATCCTCTTCATGATATTGAATAAATAGTTTTAGCATCCTATCGTAAAAATAATCTGTCGCGGTCTGTTTCATGATTTAAAAGGTTCTATTTGTTCAAGTGAAATAAAGATTTGTAGCTCGAATCCTTGCTTTGCAAATAAAAGGAATTTGCCGTTTTCGAGTATGTACTCACGCGGTATATCCCAGCGCCCGAAATCGTCAACTATTCGCACCGTATCGAATCGCGTTGCTTCAGCTATTAACTTATGGTTTAATCCGTAGGCGTTACCCTTTTGAAGCAAATGTTTTGCCCGGTTGCGCGTTACGGTTAGCGTTCGCGTTGGCATATCTATTTCGCCGATTTTACGCTCTTTAGTTGCTCCGTTTAAGCGAATCGATAGCCGCAGGGTGTTACCCCCACGGCGTACGATTATACCATTGCCAAAGCTATCTTCGACTAAGGCGGTGTTGTTATCTATTCTCATCGGATTACTTGCGTTTTATGTTCGTATAATTCAACCCCTGCAATACTATCTATGCCGAGTTCTTTCATCGCTTTGGGTAGACCCTGTATTAAATCCTCGGGCGTTAGATTATTATGCGCGAATTGAACCGCTAAAACCTTTAACCAGTCAACCTCGCCAACGATACGCGCCTTTAATGTGGTACGTATGTTTTTCGTTTGGTTATTTTCTACCGTGGTTGCAAATAGCTTATCGGTAAACGCTGCCATAACATCGCCTAACGATTCAGCTTGCTTGAGGCTTTCAGCGGCTTCGGCTCTTAACTTTGCCTCGGCGGCTTCCTGTTCGGCTTCGAGGCGTTCGTGGTATTCAACCATGCGCTTTTTAGCATCTTCGATAAATTCGATTAACGGCGCTGTGGCATCCTTTTCGAGTTTGATAAGTTCCTTTTTGAAATGCTCGAGCGGTGTGGTAACCTCTTTACGTGCGGCTTCGATTGCCTTAACCGCATCGTTAACGTCCTTAATAGCGGCGTTCATTGCTGTATATTCGCTAACGTTAACAACGCTGTTAGCTTCGCCGCCTACGGAGTTGCGTTTAATTATCGTCTGAGCGTTTAATACTTGAGGCGAATTTATCGCTAAGTATATTTTTTCGATTGGTATTTGTACCTTTGCAAGTGTGTTCATGTAGTTCTGTTTTACTGATGTGTGAGGGGCGGCGCTTTGCCGCCCCTTAATTATTTAATCCCACGGTAAGTCGTTAGCCGCTTTTTGTCCGAATATATCATCGATGTCGGGTAACTGTTCAAAGTTTGCGGGCGGTTGTGTTTTAGGTGTAAAATCGTTTTTAAAGTTCGCCGCCGTCATTTTAATATATTCGTCCGATTCTTTAATCTTATCCTGAACGAACTCGGGCAACTTTGCGAATGTTTCTTGGCTATGTTCGGTAGGTGAATAAACGAAAGCCTCGTTAATCGGTTCGGGGCAAGTTAAGCCCTTTGGCATAGGTGTAATGCTCATAATATTTGCATACGTGTTATCGCCTTTGGTTACGTGCGTTACGTTTACCATGCACGTCTTACCGAGTAGGGTGAATATATCGAACTTTGATGCTTCGCCGTCGGTCATTTTTTTACCTATCCATGCCGAAACATCGCGGCGTAATAAAGCCTTTTCATTCATGCTTAACGTGTAGATACTGCGAACGTAGTACGGCTGTTCGCCTTTGTCATCGTTAAATACCGCCTTTTCGGTTGGCAGCTCAAATAGGAATTGAACTTTTCGCTTTTTGCCGGGAAAGTTACCCCCTTGCTCGGATGTACCGAGGTCTATAATTTGATAGCAGCGCGCAGGGTATAAACCTTCGGGCGCGATTTGTCGTGCGGAGTTTCCTCCAGTTGGTGCTGTTAAAGCCATTTTAAAAAGTATTAAGGGTTAAAAAATTAAAGGTTCTCGGACTGAATCGAGTGTACGAGGTTGCGGTTTATACCGTCGATAACCTCAATGAATAGTTCGCTAAATGCGTTGCGCTCGAGCGGCTCAAATAGTCGGTGTTCGACTGGTACGCCTTCTACTTGTTCGCGGTGAAATTTACGCGCTAAGTTAGCAGCGCCCGAATCGCAGCGGGTGTAAATTCCTTTCATGCAGCCGTCGTTAACGAGCATCGTCATGATGCCTGAAAGGTGGTCGTACAAATAAAATTCGGTGTTTTCGTAGTTGCGGAAAATTGTAACTGTGTCCATGTGTATAAGGGTTTAAAGGTTTAAAAAGAAAGGGGCGGTTATTAGCCGCCCGTGGGGATTATGAATTTATTTTAATGTAGGTTACCGATAGGTTAGTTGGCGTGCGGTAAACTGAGCAATCAATACCCTCTAAAGTAAGTTTAATTTGGCGGGCGTTGGCTTGTTTTAGGTTTGTGTAACCTACGGCGTTTATACCAAACTTATCAGCTTTAGCTAATACTGTTACACCGTTGCGAAGTTTTGTTGTTGTGATTGAAGTTGTCATTGTGTGAATGTTTAATTGTTTAACACTGCAAACATACAACACTTTTTTAAATCTGCAATACGAAAACAAAAATAAATGCAAATTATTTTATAAACTGCTGATAATTAACGCGCTTAATTTTGCGACCTACCCAAACCGAAACCGATAAGCGCCCCGAATCCGACCTTTGCCGCCGTTGTTTCGTACCATTTTTTGCGCGGTTCGGGTATTACAAAGCTGCGCAAACCCTCGACGTTCATATTTGGGTTATCTATTGCCAACCTTACCACGCTTTCGCGCTTACGAAACGGGAAAATACCGCGTAAAGTATCGCCTATGCCTACTGAAATCGTCGCCGGTATGCTTAATGAATCGATTTGTAAGTACCCGAGGCGGTTAATTTTGCCCGTAATGGTAAACCAACGCTCGAACTTTTCAAAATTTCGCGGTAAAACAAGCGCTTGCACGCTGTCGCGTATGTAAATCGGGTCGCCTAATTGTATTTTGGTCTTATAAACGGTGCGCGTAACAACCTCAACAGCCGCTTTTGGCTTATCGATTCGCAGTTTTTCGGTTAGGTCTTTTAATTCTGCTATTTGTTGCCCTTGCGTGTATATCGTTAACGAATCATTTACATGCGTTTTAACGAACGTTTGCTCGGTTAGTGTGGTTTGCGCTTGCTGATGGCACGAACGCACTAAAAACAGGCTTAAAATCGCTAAAAATAGCAACCTTTCAAGCCAAACGTAACTGAGCGATGTACTTTTCGATTCTTTCACGGCATTTAACGTTTTCGGTTAGTATTGCTTTGGCTACGTTTGGCGGCATTTCGCGTTCGGTTAGATAAATCCGAAGCACTTTTATAAGCCGTTTATCGATTTGCCTGTCGGTCATATTTGGCGCGTTGCTTTTTTAACTAAAACCCTTACGGCTTCGTCCAAATTTACAACCGATTGTTCTAACATCTGCAAAAGTTCGCCGCGTTCGGTTTCCGATAGCGACCTATTGCCGCTTATCAATTTAACTAACCCGCTAACCGACGTTAACGGCTGTCGTAATTCGTGCGAAAGCATAAATCTAAACTCCTCAAGTAATACCCGTTGGCGTTCGTGTTCGTGGGCGCTTATGCTCGTTACATCGACCAGTTGAAAACCGATAAAATGCACCGCGCCCATGATTGTGTAGATATTCCAAACATTAAAGCGCTCAGATAAGTTCTTTTGTTTCGTTCGGGCGTATACCCGGGCGGGTTCGGGCTGTTTATCCTTTGCCCTTTTAACGGCTTCTATTAGCGTGTCTTTATCCTCGGGGTTGCTAACTATATCGACGATGTTTTTCGGCTTAATATGGCTTGCGTAATGCTTAAAAAGTTCGTTAGTGCTTACGATTGTACCGTCGGTTTCGGTAACAACGTAAAACAAGTCTAAAGAGTTTTCGAGAATGTATACCGTAGACACATTGCAAATTTAAGCAATAGTGTTAAATTATACTAAATGTTTAAACGTTTCGCAAATCGTTAATAAGCGACCGCCACGCCGAGCCGCAACCCATTAAATATTTAGCCGACATCCATAAAGTAAAACTAAACACAACACCGTTCAAAAGTATATCGTAATTCATAGGCGTTTCCAATTCTTGCGGTTTTCTTACGGGGTAAGTTTTGGCGGTGTAGTACGTAGGGGCTGCTAACAAAGATACATCGCACGGCTGTATAGTGTCAAACGCCGTTAAAACTATTTCGGGCTTTGCTTTAGGTTGCGCCATAACGTACTCATAGCTTTCGCGGTTCGCTTGCGCAAAACTCGTATCGGCGTTCGCGGCTTCCCAGCTCATTGTATCAATATTGAGCTTGTTATGGCGTGCAATCTTTATTGTATCCCTACGAACCTGTTGCATCGTTTTTAGCTTTTGGAATATACCCGGCAGCGATTAATGCTGCAATGATGGCGGTTAATGTCTCGGCTGTTATCACTTTGAAGATTAGTAAAAATATGGATACCAGAATCATCAGCGAGCCGATTGTGCCACGCCAGTGCTTGACAACGACATCAACAACTCGCCTCGGTTTGGTAGCCCTTTTCCTCATAGGTAAGTTTACGCAAAGAGGCGGCCCGTGTTGGCGCAATAGTAGCTCAGAAGTTACAAAGTGAGAAGTACAGATTCGCCTCTTCGCGGCGGCGATTGGTTAAGCCGTTAAGCACTTTGCCGCCTGCCTTGTTCCACTTCAGGAACTCATCCAAGATTGACGGGTCAGCGGCGTTAACCTTTGCTTTTTTTAGCAACGTGGATTTAATCAACGCACCAGTCCCCACGTTGTAGCTGAAGGCTACAAGCGCATCGAACTGGCATTGGTTGAGGTTAGGTAGGTGCTTGTTTACTGCGTCCTCATAGGGCGAAAGCGTGGCGAGTAGCAATTGCGTTGCTTCCTTTTCGTTGTTGAGTTTCTCACCCAGTAGTACCTTCTTGCCGTTCGGATGGCGAGTGCTGCCGTAGCCAATGGTCGGAACGCCAGCAGGGCAAAGGTAGGAACTCAAGCGCAAGCCCTCGTACTTCTTAATCAGATTCAGACCAAGCAGCGAGGTTGAGCGCATTTAGATTATTTCGTATTGAACCGTAATACCAAAGTAAGCCAATGAAGTCGAAGTATTGGTAACTAAATTGATATAAATATCACCAGCATTTCCTAAGGTACCGTCATCGCTACTTACTGTAAATGTAGAAACCTCAGCATTCCCGGTGCATACGCCATACGCTTGTTTTTGACCAGTAAATGCAGATGCAATTGGAATAGATAAATTGAAAGTAATATTTGTAGAAGCTACATCCATTGTAATATCAATAATAATTGTGAAGGTTACTACATTGCCTACTCGGCTATAAATACCATCATATTGAGTCGAATCAACTGTGCCGCCTGTTTCATTCGCTGCTGTTGCTGAATATCTACCACTATCCAACTGCGGCAAACCGTCATAGATGTTTTGAACTTGGATTTGCTTCGATTGGTTCGCAGCGGCATCCACAATGTACATGATATCCGTTGGGTCTGCTGCGCCTAACGTGGTTAAATCGGTTACTTTAACGCCTGCCATAGTTGTATATTTTTACAAATTTAATGATTATTCAGCTTGTTGTGGTGGTATAAATTCAAATTCAATGCTATCGCCTAAAATTGATAAACTGTATTGGTCTTCAACTATAAACCATTTGCCATCGTCATTTAGTATTGGGTTTGAATGTTTATCGTGCTTTTGATTCGGAAGGCTTAGATTTACATTGATTTTATCAATTGCCTCTTTGCATTGCTGTTGTGTATCAAAAATATAACCGCGAATTTTCATGTTATTGAGTAGTAAATTTCAAGGTCTTTATTGTATTGGGTTAAACTTCTTAATTCTAAAACCGACCTACGATACATGAACATTTCAGAAATGTAGCCTAATAGATTAGTTGCGTTGTTGCCGTTAGCTCCCAACTGTAAACCAAATGAAGCGTTTGAATTGGTAGGTGTTGCGTTATTTGAATTAGTGTTAAAAGCATTTGTTTGATTTACGAAGCCAAAAGACCTTAATTCAATACCGGATTGCCTGTTGTTATTGGCTGAAATAGCGTTTAATTTATTCGGTATAATCTTATCATCTGTGGACATATTGATAACAAACGAACCAACAACACCATTTGTCATGTGCATTCTAAATGCGTTGTTAAGAGGTAATGATGCTCTATCATCGTATGCCATCACAAACCCAATACTCGCAGAAGCAAACCCATTATTACCTACTAAAGCATAAACAGCATTCGGGTTTGAAGACGTTCCGAATTGGCAAACTGAAAGCAACAAAGTATCTCTGTTGGCATCTGTTAAGTTGTGCATCCAATTATATGTTGATGTTGATGCAATACCCATGACATCATTAATTCCATCAAAGAATGCCGATGGTTTAGCATTGACTGTATCTAAAGCTCCAGAATTCACAATTCGTGGCTGGTTTGCGATAACCGTTTGGGTAAAATTATTACTTGCCCCTGACTGGTCGTAAATGGTACGAATAAATCCTGAGCCTAAACCAACAAACCCAAGCAATGTGGCAACGTCTAATTCGTTATTTGAATTATAACCAAACGGTTATCG
>Ga0209668_10000951_pt1 | contig 12163 bp, 9 predicted proteins | sample FrelakmetPLP11PL_FD_187150 | JGI IMG/M metagenome (GOLD analysis project Ga0209668, IMG submission 187150) | Freshwater lake sediment microbial communities from the University of Notre Dame, USA, for methane emissions studies - PLP11 PL (SPAdes)... | ecosystem: Environmental > Aquatic >... | reverse complement strand
ATCAAATGTTTCTGTTTTGATAGAGCTTAAGGCGGTCCGGCCATCTGTGAGCCAATCAACCGTATAGCCATACTGTTTAAGCCCTTTTTGAATCCCATCACCTAATGCTCCATCATCTTCAACTAATAGAATGCGCATAGTTGCCTCTTATTTATTGTTATTTTTATATTAAACTCGCACTTGATGGTGCGTATCTTTCAATTCATAGCAAGCGGTAAATTCGCCGCGATGATTACACATCAAGATGCCTGTTAACATCTTGCTATGCAATGGGTATGTGCTAGTTTTTATTACTAATTTACATATAAGGCCATATTTAGAAAGCTATTTATTACCAAAATGGTAATTTTACGATAAATTTGCCTTCTTTAATAGCTCTAAAAATTTATTTTCCGTTAGAATGGATAGACCTAATTCCTGGGCACGGGTGAGTTTAGAACCAGGGTCTTTGCCCGCGATCACGTAATCGGTTTTTTTAGTCACGCTAGAAGTGACTTTTGCCCCAAGTTCTTGGAGTAAAGTGGTAGCTTGTTCGCGACTTAACTCCGATAAGCTGCCGGTTAACACAAAGCTTTTTCCGGCTAAGAGGGAGGGGGGTTGCAGATTAATGCTAGGTTTTCGCCAGGTAATTCCTGCAGCCAATAGATTTTGGATCACTTCGAGATTGTGCGGTTCGCTAAAGAATTTTTGAACATGGGCTGCAACTACGGGGCCAATATCAGGAATAGTTTGTAAGGACTCCTCATCGGCTTGCATGATGGGTTTCAGTCCTTGAAAATGTTGAGTAAGGTTTAAAGCCGTTGTTATTCCCACATCACGTATTCCTAATCCATATAAGAAACGGGTTAAACTAGTTTTTTTACTAGTCTGTATGGCCTCGCATAATTTTAGAGCAGATTTCTCACCCAAATGCTCCAGGTTAGCTAATTGATCGGGCATTAGATGATATAAGCCAGAGACATCTTTAATTAAATCTTTGTCGACTAATTGTTCGACGAGTTTATTCCCTAAGCCTTCAATATTCATAGCTTTACGGGAGGCAAAGTGTTTAATAGCTTCTTTACGTTGTGCTGGACAATAAAGTGCACCACTACATCGCGCGACGGATTCTGTTGCTATTTTAACGATATCTGAACCACAAATTGGGCAATGCTTAGGTAGTTTTAAAGGATGGGTGTTAGCGGGTCTTTTGGCTTGAATGACACTGACGACTTCTGGGATAACATCGCCCGCTCTACGGATAACAACGGTATCCCCTACACGTATATCTTTGCGTTTAACTTCATCCATATTATGCAAAGTAGCATTGCTAATCGTTGCCCCTCCAACAAAAACGGGTTGTAATCGTGCAACCGGGGTTAAAGCACCTGTACGACCTACTTGAAACTCTATTGCTAAGACTTGTGTAAACTCTTCTTGAGCAGGAAATTTATGTGCAAGTGCCCAGCGTGGAGCACGTGAAACAAAGCCAAGCTGCTGTTGTAGCGCAATAGAATTTACTTTGTAAACGACACCATCAATTTCATAAGGAAGTTGGGCGCGTTGTTTTTCTATTTTGTAATAGTAATCTAAGCAGGCTGATATATTTTGGGCTGTTTGAGTTTGCGGGCAACGCGGTAAACCCCACTCTTTAAATTGGTTTAAAATAGCGGTGTGTGTAGAGGCCAATTTACCTTCTTTAATTTGTCCGACACTATGTGTAAAAAAAGCTAAAGAACGTTGAGCGGTAATTTTTGGATTTAATTGACGCAAGCTTCCTGCCGCAGCATTACGTGGGTTAACAAAAGTTTTTTCACCGGCTTCTTTTAGCCGGCTGTTAAGTTGTTGAAAAGCTTTTTTTGGAATGTATACTTCTCCACGTACTTCTAAATGGGTGGGGTAATCTGATCCCCGCAGCTGTAAGGGAATACTCAAAATTGTGCGGATATTTAAAGTAATATCTTCCCCGATATTACCATCTCCTCGGGTTGCGGCACGGATTAATAATCCTTTGTGATAGGTTAAACTTACGGCAATGCCATCTAATTTGGGCTCACAGGCGAATTCTATATCTTTTTCAGTATGTAAACGTTCTTGTATCCGTTTATTAAAAGCAAATACTTCTTTTTCAGAGAAGGCATTTTCCAAAGAAAGCATAGGGATAGCATGCTGGACTTGTTGGAAGGAAGTTAAAGGAGTACTGCCGATGCGTTGAGTGGGCGAGTCATTGCTAATAAGTTGGGGATGTTGTTTTTCAAGATCTTCTAATTCACGAAAAAGCTTATCGTAAGCTGCATCACTAATTAATGGTTCATCAAGAATGTGATAACGGTAGTTGTGTTCGTTAATTTTTTTTTTAAGCTGAGCTATTTTTTTTATAATGCTATCGTTAGGCATAAGCATGAAGTTGAGAGTGATAACGCGTCAGATCATCAATCGGTTGTAATTGCCTATCGCATAATATACCGCCCAGATCTTGGGCAAGAATTTGTGCGGTCTCCCACATTAAGTCAAATGCGGTCAATGCAGATTTGACCTTATGAATCGACATAAATAGACATAATCCAGGACAAACTATTTCTCCGGTATTATCTAAATCAAACGTTCCAGGTTCGATAGCCGAAGCCAGACTAAACAAAAGTTCTTTCTTGCTTAAAGGATCGGCATAAAAATGAAAAATATTCATTTTGCCATAATGGAAGCCCGCACTGGTCAGTGTTTGAATAAGTTCATATCCTCGATAGGGCCTTTGTTTTGGGGCCATTAATTGTAAGATAATATAATTATCAATGTCATACTGGGTCGCAGCGTTTGTATTGTGTATGGTTTTTTCTTTAGGGTTTGATTGAGATAAAGTGGGTTCGAGTCGTGATGTGGGAGGTTCAGCTTTAGATGGTTCTGATATGGAGTGTTGGGTATTTAAATTTATTTTTTCTTTTTTACTGCGAAAATTTCCATGCCAAATAATCAGTATTAAACCAAAGACTCCAAGAAAAATAATACTGGGTAAAATAATGAGTAAGTAATCAATGTCCATTACAAGGGTACCTCGGCCATAGCGATGGCTTTTTCTAGATCGACAGCGACCATGCGCGATACGCCAGGTTCATGCATAGTCACACCTGCTAAGTGATGTGCCATTTCAATAGCTACTTTATTATGGCTGATAAAGATAAATTGTACTTCATTCGACATCTCTTTTACTAACTTACAAAATCTCAGAACGTTGGTGTCGTCTAAAGGTGCGTCAACTTCATCTAACATGCAAAAAGGAGCAGGGTTTAACTGGAAAAACGAAAAAACTAAGGCAGTTGCGGTCAAGGCTTTTTCTCCTCCTGAAAGCAGGTGGATGGTGCTATTTCGCTTTCCAGGTGGTTGTGCCATGATGCAGATACCACTACTTAGTAAATCCGGATCTTGAAGTTGTAATGAAGCGACACCTCCTGAAAATAGTCTTGGAAATAAATTAGTAAAATTCTGATTGACCTTATCAAAGGTTTCTTTAAAACGATGACGCGTTTCTTTATCCATTTTTTGAATGGCTGTTTGTAACATTTCTAAGGCGGCTGTTAAATCTTTATATTGGTCTTCTAAGTATTTTTCTCGTTCTGAAACGTGTTGTTGCTCTTCTAAAGCCGCGAGATTTACCGCTCCCATCTGTTCAATGCGCTGAGTTAATTGAGTCAGTTGCGATGCACATTCAGTAAGATCAATCTGCCCAGAGGGAATTTCTGATAAAAGTTTTTTCAGTTCATAACCTTGTTCTTGTAATTGTTCTTCTAAGGTTTTAGCCCGTATACATAGTTCTTGCGAGTGTAAGCGTTGTTGTTCTAAGCCATCACGATCTAAAGTAAGATTGGTTTCCAGTGTTTGTAATTGGTCTTCAGACTGTTTAATTCGCTTATCGATAGTTTCTAATTGTGTTTGGCTTTCTCTAAGTTGCAGACCCAGTTTATTTCTCTTATCGATATGCTGATCAAGTTGCTGTTGGAGAGAACTTATCGGATTTTCAGCAACATCGAGTATTTCATGCAATTGGCTAAGACGTTGTTCTAATTGCAAATGCTGTTGTTTTATATTGGATAAAGTGGCAAGTTCGGTGTTGAGTTGATGATGTGTCGCTTGTAAATGTAACTCATGTTGATGACATTCTGTTTCATTAGTTTTAGTGATATGCGCTGATTCATTCAGTTGATTTTGCAGTGTTTCTTTATCTTGTAAGTGAGTAAGCCGCTGTTTCTCCATTTGCTGCAGTTGCGTATCCGCTATTTTTTGCTTTTCAACGGTTTGCTGTAATTTTTCGTGTGTCGTTTCATAATTTTGTTTGATTTCTTGCAATTCTTGTTGTATTCCGTGAAGACGTTGTTTAGCCTGGAATACGCGAGCTTGTTGTACTTTTTGGCGTGCGCTTAAATCTGCTTGTTGAGTAATTAATTCAGCAGATTGTCTTTGTTGTATCGCTTGGGCCTCTTCCAATTCTTTTAATTGCTTTTGTGTCTGCTGATAATCTATTTGCTTATTATCAAGTTGTTCTTGGATGTGTTGTTGGGTTTTTTGTAGCTGAGCTATTTCACGTTCGCGTTGCAATAAGCCTGCTTTATGATCATGACCAGCGGTCAAATGTATCCAATGATTACCTAAGCAAATCCCTTCGCGTGTGATGATGGATTCATAACTTTTTAATTGCTTGATATGTTTCATGGCTTCAGTCATGCTTTCTGCCACATAGATTCCCGCTAGTAAGTGTTCAAGCGGCCATGGAGCGGTAAATTTGCTACTGATAGGCGCTAGCGCTAACTGATTCTGAAAGGTTGATGCAAAATGTTCGCACGGTATCGATTTTGTCATTAAGCTGACAGTGTTCGGCGGAGGATTATTTAAGAAATCGTCTAATGAGTCACGATCAGAGAAACATACGGCTTGGATATGTTGATTTAAAGCAATTTCCACAGCACGCTCCCAACCCGTTTCAACTTGCAATAGCTGAGCCAGTCGAGGCTGTTCAGTTAAATTATGTTTTTTAAACCATTGCACTAAAGTATGTTCGCGTTTACCTAAAGCTTCTTGTTGCAAGGCCATTAGTGAAGCATATTCACCTTGAGTCATTTGTAAACGACTTTTTAGTTGATCTAATTCTTTAGTGACTTGTTGCAAATGGGAACGCTGTGCAAGAATTTGTTGTGTTATCTGTTCTTGATGTGTTTTACATTGAATGTGTTTTTCTTCAACCCGCATTAAAATTTCATTTAAATCTTCGGGTTGTTCATTCTGAGAGATTAAAATTTTAGATTGTTCATCGTGATCATGCTCTAGACGTTCGATACGTAGAGATAATGTTTGTGATTGCTGTTGATGATAATGATTTTGTGTTGCAGCACTATGCTGTTGTTGCTTTAGTTCAGCAAAAGAAGTTTGAATTTTTTCCCATTTTGTTTGCCATTCTGCATAATTTTTTTCTGCTTCTTTTAACAAAGTTTGGCTTTGTTCAGTAGCTATTTGGAGCTCATTTTGTTTTTGTTGCAGTTCGGTAAGTGTTTGCTTAATTCGAACTTGATTCGCTTCGCTGGATTGGCATTGTTGTTCAAGAACCGATTTCTTTTTGGTTAAATCGGCTAATTCATGTTGATTTTGCTGAAGTTGAGTTGTTTGCGTGCGTAAATTTTCTTCTAAACGCGTTATGTTATTGCCTAGTTCATAATAGTCTGTTTGAAAGTTATTAAAATTTAATCTTGCTTGGGTTTGATCGGCACGATCGGCTACTATCTGCGCCGATAATTGCTGTTGTTCAAGTTGAGAGGCTTGCAGCTGCTCTTCAACCGATTGTATTGCATCCAACTGCGAGTGTAACTGTTCCTGAAATGTTTGATAACGTAAAGTTTGTAGTTGAGCCTTTAGGAGACGTTCTTCTTGCTTAAGTGTTTTATAACGTTCTGCTGCATGGGCTTGACGCTGTAAATGCTTAAGTTGCTTGCTGAGTTCTTCTCTTAAGTCATTTAAACGATTTAAATTTTCCTGTGTATGTTCTAAGCGTAACTCAGTCTCACGGCGTCGTTCTTTATATTTTGAAATGCCGGCCGCTTCTTCAATATAGGCACGAAGCTCTTCGGGTTTAGCTTCTACGATGCGAGAAATCATGCCTTGTTCGATAATGGCATAACTGCGCGGACCCAGACCTGTTCCTAAGAAAATGTCACGTATGTCTCGTCTCCGACAGCGTGCCCCATTGAGCGAATAGATCGATTGACCTTCTCGGGTGATTTCGCGTCGTATCGAAATTTGAGTATAACTACTATATTGACCCCCTAGGCTTGCATCGGAGTTATCAAAATTCAGCTCAATAGCCGCCTTACCCAGCGGTTTTCGTGTGTGGCAGCCATTGAATATGACATCATCCAGTGATTGGCCACGTAGTTGTTTCGCTGAACTTTCACCCATAACCCAGCGTATGGCATCGATAATATTCGATTTTCCACAGCCATTAGGTCCCACAATAGCCGTCAGATTACTGGGAAAAGTCACTAGGGTGGGATCAACAAAAGATTTGAATCCCGCTAATTTAATACTTTCTAGACGCATAAATAATTAATATCGATTGGATAGGCAAAAGTATAGCATTTATAGAGAATATACCCATAACACCGTAAAATGCGAGGGTATCTGCAATTGTGCCGGAAGATATCTTAATATCGATGAGTTTAGGTTAAAAGTGAAAAAAAGAGATAATTAATAAAAAAGCCTAAACATACGCTCATTTAATCATGGGCGTATGCTTAGGCTATCCGAAGCTAGGCTACATTCTAGTAGCGGTTGCCTGAGCTACCTGCTAATTGGCTGCCTGCTACTGCACCTAATCCTGCGCCGGCTATCGTAGCTATGGTATTACCCGAACCACCGCCAATGGTGTTACCTAGTAGACCACCGACTGCAGCGCCACCTAGGCCCCCAGCAACACGTCGTTGATCAGGTGACATCGTATCACAGGCTGTGAGGCCGACTAATAAAACGCCTATTAAGACGAATGAATTAAATTTTTTCATATTATACCCCATGGAAAATGAAATAATTTTTGGACTATACTCTTCGCACTTGAATTTTTGTCTATTTGCCGCTCAATTCGCAATTCTCTCACGGCACTTGCCAAAAATCCCATTGCTGTGAGTCTATTTATCTATCGTTCTTAATAAAAGTATAGGTAGCAGGGGGGGTAAATACCAGTTTATATCCTTAAAATTGTTTAAAAATTGCACAGTTAAACTACGTTATAATAAGCACCCATTTTCAAATAGGACATGATAATGCAAAACATCCAGCTGAAAATTTTGGACTCCCGATTAGGTGAAGAATTTCCATTGCCGAGCTACGCAACAGACGGATCCGCAGGATTAGATTTACGTGCTTGTACCAAGCAAGCCATACAATTATTGCCTAACCAGACCGAGCTAATATCAACTGGTTTAGCTATTTACATCGCTCAACCTAATTTAGCGGCGGTAATTCTGCCGCGTTCTGGCCTTGGTCATAAGCATGGCATCGTACTGGGTAATCTCATTGGTCTTATTGATTCTGATTATCAGGGCGAACTGTTAATTTCGTGTTGGAATCGCGGTCACAGCGAGTTTGCCATCCAGCCCGGCGATAGAATTGCGCAACTCATGTTTGTACCGGTTGTTAGAACAGAATTTGAACTGGTTCCTGAATTTACGCAGACCGAACGTGGTACGGGTGGTTTTGGTCATTCAGGCGTGCAATAAAGTAATTTTGTGGTTTATGTGATAGAGGTGGGCAGTAATTTTTTCTTTACTTATCAATATAATTAATAATTATAAAATCTAACATGAATTATTTTTCTGGAATAATTTTATGCACTGCAGATTAAAATTTTTCTGTTAGACTATGCGCGAACATTTTTTATAATAAAAAGAATATGACCACTCTAACCAATACTAAAAAGTCGAGTTTATTTAGTCATTTAAAAGAAATTAATTCGGAACGACAGCTTGTTGAATTAAAAAAGCTAATTCAGGAAAATAATTTAAAAAATTTTGAACTGGATCTTACTCAATTAAAGGCAATTTTATCTTTATTTTCTGAGCACCATCTCTTTATTGCTTTCAAACTTTTAGTAGAGCATTTTGCGAGTATAACGCCCAATATAAAAGAATTAAAAAGTACTGAACTGAAGTCTACTGAATTAGTATCTATTCTATCCTTGTTTCATACGCTGAATCGCGGTATTGCTTTTGAAACTTTACTCATGCTTTTCACTCATACTGAATCAAAAGAATTAAAAAATTTTGAACTTAAGGCTTCCCAATTAAAAGCAATTTTATTTTTGTTTTATCCAACTGACCGTTTTAATACTTTAAAACTTTTAGTAAAAAACTTTGATGTCAAGATTCAGTTAACCGCTTCAGATATCAAAGAACTTGAAACTTGTTTATCAAGGGATCCTGCTTTTAATAATTTATTACCCTTTGCTAAGAAAAAATTTTGGGACGGTTTCTTTGTTAAAGATGAAAAGGTATCGGATACTTATTCAATGCAACAGAAGATTGCATCTGTTAGTTTCAATAAACTAAAAAATCCTAGATGCAATACTTCTCCTAATTTTCAGAAAAAAGTTAATCTACCGTTACGCTTAGAGACTCTGAAATGTCAGCAGCTAAGAGGTAGATTCAAATTTTTTGAAAATTACGTTAAGGTACATGGTAATCAAACTATTGTTTTTAAGGATATAGAAGAGCTTAGTAATTTTATTAAAATTTTTCCTCAACATGATGCCATTGAATTCTTGGATCTTCCTTACATAAAGAATCAGATAAAAGCGTTTGGACAACAAAAAGCTCGGTTATCTGAAGAAGCTTACAATGATTTATTAAACCACTTAACAAACAATTCGATTAAAAAATTGTTAAGTCCTTTTAGCCCTAATAGAGATAAGCAAGGAATATTTAAAGAAAAACAGCCTAATAGACTTCCAGATATAGTCTCAAGTCATAATATATTTAAAATAAGATAAGTTTTATTTAATTGGTATTTAAGCAAACGTATTTAATTTCAAGATATTCTTCAATACCATATTTAGAGCCTTCACGACCTATACCAGATTGTTTGAAACCGCCGAAAGGTGCGACTGCATTCGAAGTGCGTCCAGTATTGACACCGATTATGCCATAGTCGAGTTGTTGGGCGACATGAATCACTCGATTGACATTTTGTGAATAAAAATAAGCAGCAAGTCCATAGTCAGTGTCATTCGCTAAATGAATAGCTTCTTTTTCCTCAGAAAACTTAAATAATGCCGCGACAGGTCCAAAAATTTCTTCTTTGGCGATTAACATTTCGGCTGTGCAATTTTTTAAAAGCGTCGGTTGAAAGAAACTTCCACCTAAAGCATGAATTTTCCCTCCACAGATCAATTCAGCCCCTTTTTCCAGTGCATCGGTTATATGCTTTTCCACTTTCTTAATAGCAGACTGATTGATTAAGGGTCCTATTTGAATATTATCTTCTAAACCGTTACCTACTTTTAATTGTTGAATGGCATAAGCCAATTTTTTCGTGAAAGTTTCATAGATTTTTTCATGAATATAAAAACGATTGGTACAAATACACGTTTGACCACTATTACGAAATTTCGATGCAATAGCACCGAGGATTGCCTGATCGATATCGGCATCATCGAAAACAATAAACGGAGCATTACCGCCTAACTCTAAGGATATTTTTTTTATTGAACTGGCTGCTTTCTGCATTAATAATTTACCAATCGCGGTAGAGCCAGTAAAAGAAAGTTTGCGAATTAAAGGACTGTCAGTAAAAATATTGCCGATCAGTTCAGAATCACCTGTGACGATATTAAAGACACCGGCCGGTATACCGGCTTTTTCAGCGAGTACGGCCAATGCTAAAGCCGAGAAGGGGGTTAATCCAGAAGGTTTGAGTACTATCGCACAGCCAGCGGCTAAAGCCGGTGCACATTTTCGCGTAATCATGGCATTTGGAAAATTCCAAGGTGTGATAGCGCCTACCACACCTACAGATTGTTTGCTGACAAACAAATGCTGCTTGGGTAAAGGTGCGGGTATCATGTCGCCGTATACACGTTTGCCTTCTTCTGCAAACCATTGGATGAAGGAAGCACCGTAACGAATTTCTTCCATGGCTTCTTTAAGTGGTTTTCCTTGTTCTAGTGTGAGTAATAAGGCTAAATCATTAATATTTTCTAAGATAAGTGTATACCAACGGTATAACAATTCGCCACGTTCTGCGGCAGTTTTTGATCGCCACATCGGCCAGGCAGTTTCTGCTGCAGAGATTGCATTGAGTAAAGTTGCTGGTTCTAGATCAGGAACCGTTCCAATGATTTTTTCGGTAGCGGGATTGTTAACGTTAATCGTTTTTTTCGCAGTCACCCATTTTCCATTGATATAACAGCTTTGTTGAAAGAGTGAAGCATTGTTTAATTTCATACTGAGAATTCCAATTTTTCAGTGTGTGGTTTTTTCAATATTGACTTGTAATAAGCGAATCAGTCGATTATCCGCACGTAAAACTTTAAATCGAAAAGGATGAAGTGTAATGCTGGCACCACGTTTCGGTAAATAACCAAAACGATTTGCGATCACACCACCTATCGTATCGAATTGATTTGTTGCTAAATGAGCATTAAAAAATTCATTAAAATCCTCAATGGGCATCATGGCTTTGACAATAAATTGATTAGCATTTTGTTCTTGTATAAAGACTTCGTCATTGACATCATATTCATCTTCAATTTCGCCAACAATTTCTTCTAAGACATCTTCAATGGTCACTAAGCCGGATACGGCACCATATTCGTCAACAACAATAGCCATATGATAATGTTTATGTTGAAATTCTTCGAGTAAACTATCTAGGCGCTTACTTTCGGGTATAAACACTACCGGCCGTAGAATATCGTGAACATCAAAACTGTCTTGATGGGATAAGGGGTTATATTTAAGTAAATCTTTTGCCAGTAATAATCCAATAACGTGACGTTCATCATTAATGACGGGGAAGCGTGAATGACCTGATGCAATAACCACAGGAAGAAGTTCATCTAAATGAGCTTTTTCAGAAAGAACCGTAATTTTAGCATGAGGAATCATAATATCTCTGACATGTATATCGGAGATTTGTAATACACCTTCGAGCATTTTTAATGCTTGTGCATTGAGCAAGTTGCGTTGGCGTGAGTGATGTAATAATTGGATAAGCTCCCGTCTGTTTTTGGGGCCTTTAAAGACTTGATGAACACGTGTTAGCCAAGGTTGACGATTTTTTTTAATCTTAATCTTATCGTCAGATGTAGGGGTTTTCATAACCTAAGTCCTCTAATAATTGAATTTCTAATTTTTCCATTTTAATGGCGTCTTTATAACGGATATGATCATAGCCTATTAAATGCAAACAACCATGAATGACAAGATGTGCCCAATGCGCTAAACGAGGTTTTTTTTGTTGCTTAGCCTCTTGATTAACCAGCGCAGCACATATCACTAAATCACCTAAAAAAGATGAAAGTATTTTAGGTGGTGGATCAAAAGGAAAAGATAAAATATTGGTAGGACCTTTTTTATGTCGATAAGTGCCATTTAATTCAGTCATTTCTTTTTTACTAACAAGCCGTATATTCACTACTTTATTTTCCGTTTGATTTGATAATGCGTGGTTTACGCACTTTTGCAGAAAACAACGATTAGGAATAAAGGTGTTATGGGCAATGGTTTGTATTGTGATTTTAATGCGCTTTTCTTTGATTTTCGTTTTGCGCATAGGCGTGTAGTATCGCTTGTACTAAAGTATGTCTAACAATATCTTGCATTTCAAATTCAGTAAAGCTGATACCTTTTATATTTTTCAAAATCGTTAAACAATGGCATAAACCGGACTCTATGCCTCGCGGCAAATCAGTTTGTGTGGTATCTCCACTCACCACTACTTTGGAATTAAAACCGATACGAGTTAAAAACATTTTCATTTGTTCTTTTGTGGTATTTTGTGCTTCATCTAAAATAATAAAGGCATCATTTAAGGTACGACCCCGCATATAAGCTAAAGGAACGACTTCAATGACATGTTGTTCGACGAGCTGTATCACTAACTCAAAACCCAGCATATCATTTAATGCATCATAGAGTGGGCGAAAGTAAGGGTC
>Ga0209668_10000950_pt1 | contig 12171 bp, 11 predicted proteins | sample FrelakmetPLP11PL_FD_187150 | JGI IMG/M metagenome (GOLD analysis project Ga0209668, IMG submission 187150) | Freshwater lake sediment microbial communities from the University of Notre Dame, USA, for methane emissions studies - PLP11 PL (SPAdes)... | ecosystem: Environmental > Aquatic >... | reverse complement strand
TGCAGCGCGGTGATGGCCCGAATCTTTTCCTGGATTTTCTGTTTGTCCGGCGGCTGCTCCATCAGGAGAAGGGCAAGCTGCTCCCGCTGCTTCTGTATGCCTGATCGCTCCTGCCACAGCCGGTTGCGGAAATCTGCCCGTGACTGAAGCACCTGGGGAGGGCACTGTTCAGCCGGCATCTCAGGAATGCGTGCCGGCTCACTGCCGCTTACCCAGTACTGCCGGGCTAACGGGTAGCCGAGAGCGCCGAGCACAGCGCAATTAACTGCCAGAGAAAAGATAAAACTGATTTTGAGCCAGGTATCTTTCATATACCCTTTTCCTCCATAGCATAATTGACCTTTATATACGCATCGCCAATTGACTGGGGCGGGGTATCCTGAAATACTTCCAAGTACAGGGCCGTATCTGTTTCTCCCCGGTCAAGGTAGGTTGATGCAATGATCCGCCCGAGCCCGATGCCGATGACAAGCCCGATCACCAGAGCTGCTGTGGCAGCAGAAAGCGGAACCGGGAAGAGCCAGCGCAGGAGTTTCCGGGACCGGGTGTTTTCCCCATCAGCGAGAATACGGGCCATGGTAGCGGGAATAAGATCAGGCGCTTCCTGCACGTCAGGTAATGCGAGCAGAAGCTCCCAGGTTTTTGCCAGTTCTGCGGCCTCACGGGAACAGGCGGGGCACTGCGCAAGATGACTTTTTACTGCCGCTGCCTCTGCGGCCGGCAGCTCGCCGTCAAGACAGGCTTTGATCTTCTTCCTCATGGCTGTACAGCTCATACATTTTCTCCTATATATAATTAAACATAATCAGGCAAAAAAACTTGCGCTGCAGGTGGTTACTTATGGTATCTTGGTTGCGTTGAGAAGTCATTTTTCCAGTTCTGCACCAAGTGTTTTTTTAAGGGCATCCATTCCCCGGAAGACCAGGGATTCGACAGCTGACACTGAACACTCAAGAACCCGTGAAATCTCTTTATAGCTTAAGCCCTCAAACCGGAGCAGGGTGATGGCCATCTTCTGGCGGAGCGGGAGTGAATCCAGTGCCCGGCGGACCATGCGGGCCCGTTCCTGCTGCTCTAAAGCAATCTCCTGGGTCGCTGCCCGGGAAACAGCAGAAAGCACGCCTGGTGTCAGGGCGGCATCTTCCTCTGCCGCGTACAGCGGGTCTCTCTTCCTGCTTTGCATACAATTAATACAGTGGTTGGCCGTAATGCGGTAGAGCCAGGTGAAGACCCCGGCGTCAGGGGTATAGGAGCCTGCGGCGCAATAAACTTTCAGAAAAATATCCTGCACCAGGTCGCGGGCGCTTTCTCTATCGCCGGTAAAACGGCATACCAGCCCATAGACGCGCTCCTGGTACCGGGCCATGAACAGCCTGAAGGCATCGGCATCTTTCCCTGCTGCGGCCTTGAGAAGCTCAAAATCAGTTCGCTGATCGAACACTATGAGAAGTCCTTTTTAAATAAATCATCTGACTTAACTATATATATAATTAAACAGTAGTAATACATAAAAATTGCGCTCTGCGCGCAGAAAATCCCCGCACCTTCACTATGAAAACAGCGCGTGCAGCAGTTTCACCGGAAATAAGGGTTATTATCTTTGATCTCGGCAAAGTGATTGTTGATTTTGACCACCGGACTATCTGTAAACGGCTTGCCCGGTACTGCAGATTCACCCCCGATGAAATCTATGCAAGGATCTTTACATCAACGCTTGAGGCCCGGTTCGACGAAGGCAGGATAACGCCGGAACAATTTCATGCAGAAGCAGCCCGCAGCCTCGGCTGTCATCTCTCTATCACGGCCTTTAAAAAAATCTGGAACCGCATTTTTACCATCAATCCCGGGATTTCAGCGCTGATACGGCGCCTTAAAAAAGATTACCGGCTCCTGTGCCTTTCAAACACCAATATCTGGCATTTCGGATACTGCATTGAAACATTTCCCGTGCTGAACCAGTTTGATGCGTTCATACTTTCTTTTAAAGTGGGCGCGAGAAAGCCGCGGCGCAGGATTTTTGAGGAGGCATTAAAAGTTGCCGGTTCCCTGCCGGAGCACTGCTGTTACATAGATGACATACCTGAGTATGTGGATAAAGCCAGGAAACTGGGGATGCACGGCATTGTGTTCACGTCAGCAGAACAACTAAACCATGACATCAAGCAATATCCGGCACATTGACATCAGCAGTTTCGTGGTTACTGTAATAGTGTAGAAGTATAACAGGTAATTTAATAGCGATGTTCTTTAAAAATGATATAGTATAGTGGCAGGGCGAGAAAGGAAGCAACCATGAACAATAATAAAATACCGGGTCCGCGAGAGCTTGAAAAAGAGCTTAATGAATACCTGGCCAAAAAATATGGGGACCATGTGCGGCTTTCTGTGCCGCTTCTGTTTCCCGAGCATTCTGAAACGGGCGCTGAAGAGGAAATAAAGACGAACGTCCCTTCGGCTAAGATTAATTTTACCATGAAGCCGGAGGAGCTTGAGGCGTATTTGAATGAGTATGTTATCAAGCAGGAACGGGCCAAGGAGATCCTCGCCACTAAAATCTGTACCCATTTTAATCGGATCAGGCACAGCGATGAGTCAGCTCCCGTAGGAAATATCAAAAACAACATCATCATGATCGGGCCCACCGGCGTGGGCAAAACGTTTCTCATCAAGCTTATTGCCCAGAAGATCGGGGTGCCGTTTGTGAAAGGCGATGCCACCAAGTTCAGTGAAACCGGTTACGTGGGCGGCGATGTCGAGGATCTGGTGCGCGACCTGGTCCGGGAAGCAAACGGAGATATTGAGCGCGCGCAGTACGGCATCATCTACATTGACGAGATTGACAAGATTGCCAGCAGCAATAACCTCTATGGCCCTGATGTGTCACGCACCGGCGTGCAGCGGGCGCTGCTCAAGCCGATGGAGGAGACCGAGGTGGACCTCAAGGTGCCTCACGACATAGTTTCGCAGATGGAGGCGGTCGAGCAGTACCGGAAGACCGGGAAGCGGGAGCGGCGGATGGTAAATACAAAGAACATCCTCTTCATCATGAGCGGCGCTTTTAACGGTCTTGAAAAAGTTATTGGCGACCGGCTGAACAGCAAGGGTGTGGGCTTTGGTGCTGATCTGAAGAGCCCGGCGCGTGAGGAAGCGCTGCTGGGAGCGGTGAAGGCAGAAGACCTGATGAACTTCGGGTTCGAGTCTGAATTCATCGGCAGGCTGCCGGTTGTTGCGGTGTTTGAATCTCTCACCATAGATGATTTGTATGCAATCCTTAAAAACCCGAACAGCGCGGTGATAAACAGCAAGAAACGCGATTTTATGGCCTATGGCATTGATATACGGTTTGAAGATGATGCGCTCAGAACCATTGCAGAAATGGCGTGCGCAGAAAAGACCGGGGCCCGCGGCCTTATCAGCGCCGGGGAAAAGGTTCTGCTTACGTTTGAAAAAAAGCTGCCCTCAACCACTATAGATAAGCTGGTGGTAACCAAAGCAATGGCTGAGCATCCGTCCCGGGAGCTGAAAAGCCTGCTTTCCGGCAAGGGGCTTGCCACCATGTATCAGCGGCATCAGCAGCTCATCGAACAAGAGAAAGACGATCTCCGGGAATGCATTCTGGAGAAGGTAACATCACTGAGCGCTGCCCAGCAAAGTTTTTTGAGCAGTGAAAGCCTGGATATCATATTACACACTGCGGTGGTGAAATGCCGCGCTTATCAGAGCGTGCTTGATGAGGCGATGGACATCGAGCGTGCGGTGCGAAGGTTTGAAAAAAAGTTTTTAGGGCTCCATGGTATTTTAATTCAGCTTGACGAGAAGGCGGTGAACAGACTATTAGAAAAAGTGTTTACAGATAATGAACGGGTGGACATCCTCCTGGAAGAGCTGCTCAAGAATTATGAGCACGGCCTCAAGCTCCTCCGGGAGAAGACCGGAAAAAACAGTTTCGTGTTCTCCCGGGAGGCAATAGAATCGCCGCAGCAATACCTGAGCGATTTAATAAAAGAATCATACCAGCAGGGAGCGTAAATGGCAGCAAATGAAGATTATTATAAACTACTGGGTGTGAGCAGGAATGCCACGGAAGCGGAGATAAAAAAGACCTACCGCAAGCTTGCCATGCAGTATCATCCGGACCGGAATCCCGGGGACAAGAGCGCTGAGGAGAAGTTTAAGAAAATAAATGAGGCCTATGCGGTGCTGAGCGATAAGGAGAAGCGCGCGCAGTTCGACCGCTTTGGCTCGGCCGGGTTTCATCAGCGCTACACGCAGGAAGACATTTTTCGCGGCTTTGACGTGGGAGATTTATTTAAAGACCTGGGGTTCGGCTCTGAAGATATTTTTAACCGGGCTTTTGGCGGCGCACGCCGCGGCGGCAGCCATGGCCCGGGATTTGGCGGGAGAGGCCGGGGTGCCGGGTACCGTCCAGAGGATCTGTTTGGCGGCGGCGGGTTCGGCCAGGAAGCATATACGCCGCAGGGCCGGGACTTGACCATGGACCTGACCATAGATTTCATGGAAGCCATTACCGGGTGTGAAAAAAAGATTGCCTATATTGTTGACGGCGCAAGAAATGAAATCACGGTGAAGATTCCCCGCGGCATCTCGACCGGTCAGAAACTGCGCCTGAGCGGTAAAGGGGAGCGCGGCGCGTCCTCTGCTCCGGGAGACCTGTATGTGACGGTTCAGGTACAGGAGCACCCGGTATTCAAACGGGAAGGAGACGACATCCTGGTTGAGCAAGAGATAAAACTGTCGGAAGCGCTTCTGGGAACTACCATTGAAGTACCCACCGTGACCGGGACCAGCAAAATCAAGGTTCCCCCCGGCATCCAGAGCCATACCAAACTGCGGCTCAAAGGCTGCGGGGTGCATCATTTCAAGGGCAGCGGTCAGGGAGATGCATACGTAAAGATACTGGTGCAGATTCCCAAACACCTCACGGCGCAGCAGAAAAAAATATTTGAGAATTTGTCGGAAGAGGGGCTGTGATAGAAATCAGCAGGTTTGAACAGGCATACTATAACAAAAAAGGAGGAAATCTATGATATCCAAAAAGCTGCTCGACCTGATCCTGCATAAGGAAGACCGGCTGTCACAGCGCTGGGTCGACGAGGTTAAGAAATCGCCCTACATGAAAAGCTACCAGGGCCACGGTGAAGATGAATTGCGCACCAGAAACAAGAAATTCTTTGAGTACCTGGCAAAATGGATAGATGAAGGGGCTTCACGGGAAGAAACAGGCGCCTACTTTGAAACGATCGGCAGGCAGCGGTACCGGGAAGGGTTTCCTCTTCCTGAAATACTGTACGGCGTATTTTTAGCGAAGAAAGTGTTTCACGATGTATTAGTGCAGGAGGCGCTGTTAACCAGCGCTATGGAAATCTACCAGACGCTGGAATTAATCACGATGATCTATACCTTTTTTGACCACGGCAATTTTAATATCACCAGGGGCTACCTGGAAGAGCTGTATGCGGCAATCGGTAAATCCGGGAAATTGTCGGATGCTGATCTGAAGAAATACTTTTTCTCCGGGTCGTTTGGCACGCAGGATGTCCGTTTCCCGTGAAGGTATTACTGGGGTCATCAAATAGGTTACATTTTCATGCTGCATAACGGACATGTTGGCCATGAAAATATTTCTTGACGATTTCAGGTTTTCTTTGCCGGCTGCGGAGGTAACTCCGGGTATTGGACAGCAACTCCTTTTCGTCACGAGCGCGGCGCCTGCCCAAGGCATTGGACTTGACATCCTGGTTCAACAGTTCATCGGGATTCAACTCCGGACTGTAACCCGGCAAGAAAAACAAACGGATCCGGTCTTTATGAACCTCCAGCCAATCCCGAATCTGAGCCGACCGATGCACGGGATGTCGATCCACAATCAGAAACATCCTGCCTGCATATTGCCGTATCAATCGACTCAAGAAATCCTGGAACACCCCGGCGGTGAACTTCTCTCGAAAGACCATGAAGTTGAGCTGACCCCGGTTGGTGATCGCCGAAATCATGTTGCAGCCGAATCGCCTCCCGGTCATGGGAACAACCGGTGTCTGTCCCTTCCGGCCATAGGTGCGACCTACGGCATGATCGGATCGCAATCCCATCTCGTCTCCCCAGTAAACCTGTGCCTTCTCCCGTTTCGCCTGATCGCATATCTTCGGATAGTGACTCTTCAACCATTGACGAACAGCCTCCGAACTCTGCTCATAGGCCCGTTTCACAGGCTTCTGGGGGGTGAATCCCCAAGCTCGCAAATACCGGCCAACCGTCCATACCGACACCTGAACGTCAAACCGCTTCTCAATCAACTCCGCCACCGCCTGCCGTGTCCACAGGTAAAAAGGCAATTTCAGCTGGTCCGGGTGGCGATCCGTCACCATCTTCGCCGTCTGGGCCAACTGCCAGGCGAGAAGCTTCTTCCCTTCTCCTTTCCTCCGACCTCGCTTCCTGGCTTTAAGGGCTTTTTCTCCTCCCTGGTTATAGCCCTGAACCCATTTGCCAACGGCCTGGCGCGTAACACCAAAGAGCTCGGCAACTGCCGCCCTCGTATGTCCTCCGAGAACCGCCTTCACCGCCTTGCGTCTCATGTCCTGTTGAGCGCTCGCGTGAAGCTTTCGTGCGTCTATCGTCTTCATGAACAAATGCTAACACAGAAGACCTCAATTGTAAACTATTTTGTGCTCTGATTAATAATTTAATCTCCAATAAATAAACAGGGATAGTGTTATAAAGAAAGGGCTGTGATCGTTATGGCAATAGATAATTTACCCATGAAACCAAAACCATTCCTGCCATTTCCTAAACAGTCCTACGCACTTCCATACCAGGAGCTTTATAAAAACATAAACGGAACCGGTTCATCCTGTACTGAAAAATCTGAACATGCTGATACCTGGATGGCACAGGTACACTGTTGTCGCGGACCAGTTCTGGAGAAGGCAACGTACACTTTTCTCCATATTGTCAATGGCACCGTGGGCGGAAGCCCGGGAAGCATCAGCAGGTTTGAAAGCATAGCGTATCCTGCCAATCCAAGGATCCCGGCACTTTTTGTCATGGCCGATATAAATGAAACCGCAGAGATGGGGCGGTACCTTGTTTTTTATCCTGACCTGATTATCCAGGACGGTCAGGCGCATACACAGGAGAAGAATTTTTTCTCAGCTGCTTTAAAAGCTGTTTGCGAAAAGTATAACCAGGATTTTGAGCAGCATAACAGCTTTATCACCGGTAGAGGTGTTTTTGGTGGCTGTGCTGGAGAGTGCGGTTTGATGGGTTTCTTTCAGGAATCTGACATCCCGTTTCTTGAGGAAATGCTTTCAGCTATTCCTTTGGTCTATTGCCAGTTGCTTTCAGATTGCAGCTATGAACCAGCGAATGATGCTGACTATAAAGCACTGTATGCATCGCGTGCACGGCTTATTGAATGGATGTTTGCAGAAAGTTTAGGAACAAAAATTATGCGGGAAAACAGCATCCCGCTGTCTATCGTTGAGGCATCCAGTTTCCCGCCGGTGGTAAAGTATTAAAAGCAACTGGTGAATGGGTCAACAGGTGGAGAGATAAAGAGTGCAAAAGGATCAGGTGTTAGGATGGAAACACCATAATATATTCTGATTTCTTGAGTTCCAGATATTTATTATTTATTCCCGTAAAAAAAAGGCTGCAGTAAGGACCTGCAGCCCTGAACAAATGTACATCTCGGATAGTGCGGAGATGTGCTTATTATACCGGTAACCCGCCAATTACCGAAAACGTTTACGCACTTATTTCATCTACATCTACTTCAACTTCCACAAATTTCAAGGCATCGCTGGTGCACCATTTGACACAGGATGGATCCGGCGGCTCGCCGCATAAATCACATTTTAAAGGAACTTCGGTTCCCGGCTCAAAAAAGAACGGTTTTTCCGGACACGCTGCCCGGCATAGTGCACACGTATCATACGTATCACCCTTAATCGTTATAACATTTCTGGACGTGCACTTTGCATCAGTATAGGGCCCGGATATTACGGGATAGTTATTGCCCTTTTCCATATCCACAAAAACTTTTATGCGGGATAAACGGGGGTTGATGGTATTTTCCTCAGTATGTGCCATGGCACACGCCGTCTCACAGTGTCGACAGCCGGTACATTTATCAAAGTCTATAAATATTTTTTTGACTGTCTGCTTCATAAGTACCTCCTGTTATATAAAGGTTAGCAATAGTATCCTTCGGTTACCCGTTCGCCATGGAGCAGAGACAACTCATTCTCAGCAATGCGCCATGAGCCGGAAAATTCTTTCGGCAAACAGCTATAGCGTAGTAAAGCAAATTCCCCGGACATTAATATTCTGCTCCGTCGGTTATCAATACTTGCTGTTCGCTGCTATAGTAATGTCAGTCGTATTTAGTTGCTGCCGCAAAAGGAAGAGGAGGAGTGAAACCAGAAACAGTATGCTACGGTTCAAAGAAAAACAGAGTATGGTTTGTTTAACTCTTCATTAATTTATCGGTTGTTTATATTATAACCCTAATTCTGCCAACTTGCCAGGGGAAGGAACACCGTCCGTGTTCCATCCTCGTAATTCATAATACTGAGGCAGCATTTCATCAAGTTTAGAAACGCGCCCCTTAGCAGGGCCCTCAGGCATAGGCTCTTTTAAAAACCGGGAGGGCAGGGTATCATCAGCTTTGGTAAGGCCGGCCTTGAGATTAAATAACCGCTCCATGTTCCACATCCGCTCCCCGGCCAACAGCACATTTTCTCTGGTATAGCCAGCGCCGGTACAAACCTCAAGCATGTCAACCATATCGTCAACACTGAAACCCTCAGCAAGGCTGACAAACAGGCACAGCCCTGATGAATCAATGACACCGGTAAGATCCTGAAATGCTTTAATGACCGCTGGTTTGCCCTTACTATCGAACGGATCAAGCTTCTGATTTACTCCCAGTATCTCGACCGCAATACCATAGCTGCGCACATGGCAGGCACCTCTATTTGAGGTGGCATAGCTGAGGCCCATTGACTGGACGCCGCGCGGGTCATAGGCAGGAAGCCCCTGCTTTTTTACCCCCATGAAGAGTTCCGGGTGGCCGTATTTTTCCGCTAATGCATAGCCTCCTTCAGCCATGACATCTCCAATGCCCTCGCGCAGCCCCATCATTGACGTCAGTTTAACCAGTGCCTCGCCGTTGCCAAAGTTTGCCTTAAAACCGATGTCTTTCTCAGGCAGGTATCCTTTTTCAAACAGCTCCATGAGGCAGGCTACTATATTTCCCACATCTATGGTATCCATGCCTAATTGGTTACAGAGATAATTGGCCTTGGTAACAGGGGCGAGATCGTTTATCCCGCAGGATGCTCCCATAAGGGCAACAGTCTCATATTCAGGCCCTTCTCCTTCTCCTTCATATTTTTTATCTTTTATAACCGTGGACCTGCCGCAGGCCATAGGACAGGCAAAGCAGCCCTTATTTCTCTTTAAAATGGTGTCCCTGATGTTCTCTCCACTGATTTTCATGGCATCCGGAAAGACGCCGGATTGGAAGTTATTGGTGCACAGGATGCCGCTCTCATTTATGATATTGACGAGTACTGATGTGCCGAATATGGGCAGTGCCTGAGCAGTGACCTTCGCCACATCCGATCTGTTTTTGGCAATGCTTGCCTTAATTATGTCTCTGAATTTGTTCCGGTCAGGAACAGGAATACCCTTAGTTCCCATCACCGCGATTGCTTTTAAATTTTTTGCGCCCATCACCGCGCCGACGCCGGAGCGCCCGGCTGCGCGCGATTTGTCGTTTATAATACAGGCGACCCGGCACAGCTTTTCTCCGGCCGGCCCGATGCTTGCAATCCGGAACTCCCGGCCTTTCCACTGGCTGCCGATCTCAGCCCGGATCAGGTCTTCTGTCTCATCAGTCTGTTTCCCCCAAAGATCAGCTGCTGATTTAAATTCAATCACATCATCCTTGATCATCAGATAAACCGGTTCCGGGGCTTTGCCCTCAAGAATAATCATATCGTAGCCGGCATACTTGATTTCGGGCCCGAAATACCCGCCGGAATTGGAACAGGCAATGCAATTATTAAGCGGCGATTTTGTTACGACCATGTAGCGGGAGCTGGCAATCAATCCCGTTCCTGTCAGGGGGCCTGTTGCAAAGATCAGCTTGTTGTCCTCGCCGAGCGGGTCCACCGTTGGATCAACTTCATCGACAAGATATTTCTCCGCAAGCCCTCTTCCGCCTACATAATCTTTTGCCATATCAGGGTCCAGATCTTCAACAGCAAAGCTTGAATTGCTCAAATCAACTCTTAAAATTTTACCGATCCAGCCATTCATAATGCGTGCTCCTTTCTGAGATAGGAACCTTTAAAGATTCTTTTTTTTTGAACTACTCATAGCGTATATGTGCAGATAGTATGCAGGAACATATTTTATGTCAAGTATAAATATATTGTTTCTATCACGCTGATAAAACATATATTTATCAAGCAGCAGCAGAGCTGCACACCATGCAGCGCGTGACGGTTAAAACTCGGGCAGATTTTTCAGTGTCGCATAATCAAAGACCGGCCCATCCTTGCACACATAGAAATTGCCCACATTACACCTGCCGCATTTCCCGATGCCGCACTTCATCCTGTTTTCCAGCGTTGTAAAAATCTGCTGTTCAGAAAAGCCCAGTTCAAGAAGGTTGTGTATGACATATTTAATCATTACCGGAGGGCCGCAGGTGATGGCAATGGTATTCTCGGGAGACGGCTTGATGCGCAGGACATTATTGGGAACAAAGCCGACAAACCGCTTCCAGTCAGGGTCTGCCGTATCAATAGAGAGGTGCACTTTTAAATCATTGCGTTTTTCCAGTTCAAACAGCTCAGTTTTATAGCATAGATCGCCGGCGCTGCGCGCGCCGTAAATAATATCAAACTGTTCAAAATCATCTCTGTTGTCCAGGATATACTGGACTATCGGACGCAGCGGCGCCTGGCCAATGCCGCCGCCGATGGTTACAATGTTTTTGCCTTTCCATGCCGCAATGGGGAAGCCGTTGCCGTATGGTCCCCGGAGGGTTATCGTTTCACCTGCTTCACAGTCATGCAGGGCCGTTGTCACCTTCCCCAGCTTCATGATGCTGAATTCAAGATACTCGCTCTGCGTCGGGGAAGAGGCAATGGAAATCATGCTTTCACCTACCCGCAGAATGCCGACCATAGCACACTGGCCCGGTTTCTGATTTAAGGCCTGGCCATTCTGCAGGGCCACTTTAAAGGTCCTGATGGGGCGCGCGCCGTTGGTTTCCTGGCGTATTTCAAGAATAGTAGCTTTCTCTGGAAGATACGGATTCATCATGCAGCGCCCTTAACCGCCAGCAGATTTTCAATGATATCCTCATTGACCGGGCACAGGGTAATGCAGCGGCCGCAGCCCACACAGCCGAAGGTGCCGAAGGTATCAACATTGAATTTGAATTTATGATAGATTCTGTTTTTAAGCCGTTCCACCCGTGTCGGCCTTGGATTGTGGCCTGACGCGTGCAGGGTATATTCCTTGTACATACAGGAGTCCCACACCCTGACTCTTCTGCCTCTTTTTTTTGCCATGGGCTCATCCTGCATATCAAAGCAATAGCAGGTGGGACAGGTGTAGGTGCAGATCCCGCAGCCAATGCACTTTAACGCCATTTTCTTCCAGACCGGGTTTTCAAATATTCTGCCAAGCGTATCGGTCACTCCCGCAAGGTCTATCCGCCGTTTCATGCTGCGTTCGGCATTCTGTGCCAGCTCCGCGCCCTGTTTGATATCTTCTGCCGGCGCGGCAATAAACAGGGAGGATGTTTTATCAATTAGTTCTTTTCCTTTTTCTGAAAGCACTGCGACCAGGTACCGGTCGCCGAGATCGGTAAAGAGCAGGTCAAGCCCCTCCTGTCCGCACGGGTTGCCTCCCACCGAGCTGCAGAAGCAGTTTGCAAACGGCACAATACAGGCCATGCCAATCAGTATTGCTTTATTTCTGTGCGTCAGATAATACGGATCAGGGATATCGCCGTTGAAGACCGGGTCAAGAAGAGAAAAGCTGCGGGCATCACAGGGGCGAACGCCAAACAAAATGCTTTGTTTTATGTCCTGGGCATCCGGCGCCTGTATCTGATCATTCTGATCATAG
>Ga0209668_10000949_pt1 | contig 12172 bp, 9 predicted proteins | sample FrelakmetPLP11PL_FD_187150 | JGI IMG/M metagenome (GOLD analysis project Ga0209668, IMG submission 187150) | Freshwater lake sediment microbial communities from the University of Notre Dame, USA, for methane emissions studies - PLP11 PL (SPAdes)... | ecosystem: Environmental > Aquatic >... | reverse complement strand
CAGCACATTTTTCGACTTCATCAACATCACCCGTTGTGTTGTATATGTATCCTCAAATTATATATAAAAATATTATTATTCTCATTCGAAGAATCGGATATTCACCTGGAATTGAATGATATATACTGAAAAAAAGAAACGAATTCTTAAGTTTAATTTGAAAGGAGACCGAGATTTTTCAGGTCTGACACGATCTTCAGGACTGCTGCCCGGGCATCTTCAGGCTGTTTTCCACCTGTGATAATCAGCTTTCCGGAACCGAAGAGGAGCACCACCACTTTTGGCACTTCAAGCCGGTATACGAGACCGGGGAACTGCTCAGGTTCATACTCGATCCTGTCAAGGTTGAAACCAACGGCAATTTTATTTAAGTTAATTCCTGCACCAAGATCTGCCGATGTGACGATATTCTGTATCTTGTAGGTAAGTTCTGTTGGGATATCGATTTGTAATCCGCGCAGGAGGTTGCCGAGGATCTCGAGTCCTGCAGAAAGGCTTTCAACGCTTTTTGCCCCGGTCAGCACGACCTTGCCTGACCCGAAGACAAGAGCAGCAATTTTTGGGTTCTGCATTCTGATAACAACACCAGGAAAGCGTTTCTTGTTATATTCCGCATCCTTTATCTGAGACGCAAGCATGGGAAGATCCAGATAATCTGTCACCTTCGCCGAGGCTACAATATTTTCAATTTTGAGAGAATCCTCTGGCCTGACCTTCATATTTATAAATGCCACAAAACAGTATATAAACAGTTGGGTGGTAATCTTCCGTGATAGGTGAGAATACACGAGGGCTGTAGTCTTTGTTATTCTTTGATTTTACTGTGCAAAATCTCGCTCTTTTGAATTTATAGAGAGATACGATGAATTTTTACTATGAAGGATTTGTCAGGGACGTTGTGAGATTTTTAATCTGGAGGTGTATAATCACCAGGACATGCAATAAGACAGAAGAAATTACCAGTTTATTATGGTTGAAAATTAATTGATTAGTCATTGCATCCAAAATTATTGTGCAAGCAGATTCAACCCCCATAACTAAAAAGAGGCGTATTGTTCTATTGACGCCCGTAAATCTCCTGCTGTAACACAGAATTTATAAAATGCTTATAAATTCAATAACAATTAGCAGAGGGATACAGAAGCAGAATATACAAAAGATTTTGGGTTATACATTACACAATTACGAAAATGGAATAAAATTCAATTACAAATAAGGGGACACTGTTGACAAATAATAATTGCGCCCCGGGGCATACCGGACAAAATAACGGAGGATTAGATGAACCGTCTGCCAGTGAGAGACCCCTGGTTTCAGTAGTAATGCCTGCACGCGATGAGGAATTAACCATTGGGGAGTGTATAGCAGGAATACAGGCTCTTTTTGCAAGAAATAATATTAAAGGGGAAATTATTGTATCTGATTCCTCAACTGACAGGACCGCAGAAATTGCATCGGCGCTTGGGGCAACAGTGGTACATCCGGCAAAACTGGGGTACGGGTTTGCCTATCTTGAAGGATTCAGGTATGTTAAATCTGATAGTATCGTGATGATGGATGCAGACGGCACCTATGATCCTTCAGATATTATACGGATGGTAAAAATACTTAAAAACGGAACAGACCTGGTCATTGGTTCCCGGTTCAAGGGAACTATTTACCATGATTCAATGACACCACTCCACAGGTATATTGGCAACCCGCTACTCACGTGGATTTTAAACGCGGTATTCCATACACATTATTCAGATGCCCATAGTGGTTACCGGGCCATTACGGTAGAAGCACTGAAATCGCTGGAATTAAAATCAGGGGGTATGGAGTTTGCATCTGAAATGCTCATCATGGCCTCAAAAAAAGGGCTAATAATCGAAGAGATCCCCATTACGTATTATCGGAGAGTCAGTCCCTCAAAACTCCATAGTTTTGCTGATGGCTGGAGACATCTCCGCTTTGTATTGCTCATGGACCCTCTCCCGTTTCTCACAATTCCCGGGTTATTATTCGCGGTACTTGGTCTTTTTCTTATGGCAATTTTCTATATTTCCGGGAATATTGAAACCTCTCACCTCAATTCCTTTATCCTGGGCGCTGTATTACTCATCGGGGGGATACAGCTGTTTTTCCTGGGTGTCACAACGAAGGTATATTCGATGGTCCATGGCTATGGGGAACAAAGCGGGTTGACAAAAAAATTTCTCGATTATCACAGTCTCGAAAAATTTTTGATTGTAGGGGGGGTGTTAATAATTGGCGGGGCCCTCCTTGGGGTATCAGTAATCTACGAGTGGATATCTGCAAATTTTGGAGTAATCTCCCAGGTATCTACAAGTGTTGTTGCCTTATCTCTGATCATTATAGGCATGCAATGGGTATTTTGCTCTATTTTCATCAGCATGATGTTGTTGAACGATGGTGAGATCAATTAGAGGTCAGTGATGAAAATCGCCTATGTATACGATGCGGTCTATCCCTTTACCATTGGTGGCGTTGAAAAGAGAATTGCGGTTTTATCAGAACGACTTGCAGCCCGTGGCCATGAAGTCCATGTATTTGGGTTAAAATCCTGGGAAGGAGACCCCTGTTTCTCCCGTAACGGGGTACAGTATCATGGGGTAGGACACCCCAAATTGCTGTATAAATCAGGCCGTCGTTCAATTGGAGAAGCCATTTACTTCGGTTTGAAAGTCCTCATACCACTTTCCAGGCAGCGTTTTGATATCATAGACTGCCAGAATTTTCCCTATTTCAGTTGTTTTTCTGCATTTTTCGTCTCCCGCATCAGGAAAACACCGCTGGTCATCACCTGGCACGAGGTATGGGATAATTACTGGGATTATTACCTTGGACTATTTGGGATTTTTGGGAGAGCTATCGAGAGACTCACCGCCCGGTTGTCCTGCAACCTTGTTGCGGTATCAGATATGACAGGAAATGATCTACAACCATTAACAACCTGTTTGCCGGTTACCATTCTCCCGAACGGAATTGATATCCAGCATATTGATTCAATTCAACCATCAGGATCAGGTTCTGATATTCTATTTGTGGGGCGACTCATCCGGGAAAAGAATCCCGAACTGCTCATCAATGCAATCAGTATAATCTTCAGGGAATTCCCTGGTATACGCTGCATAATTGTTGGGGATGGCCCGGAAAAGGAACGGTTGACAGGGCTCATAGAGAAACACAAACTTGGAAATAATGTAACTACTGTCGGTTTTATGAGAAATCATGATGATGTCATCGCATTAATGAAGGCATCAAAAGTATTCGCCTCACCGTCATTCCGTGAAGGGTTTGGAATGGCAGCGCTTGAAGCGATGGCATGTGGATTGCCAGTAGTAACCATTAATGCCCCGAAAAATGCGGTGAAAGAACTTGTTACCGGTAAGACCGGGATTATCTGCAATCCCTCACCGGAATCATTTGCAGAAGCCGTTCTTTTATGCATGGAACGTAAGGATTCAATGGGGGAGGAATGTAAAACGCGGTCTCTGTTATATAACTGGGAAAAAATTGTTGCAGAGGTGGAAGGATATTATTCGGGTATTACAGGGAAAACTTAACCCGGGTGGAAATTATCGGTTACCATGGAGATCTCAAGGATAATATGGAAAACCTGATACTGCTTGTATGTTCAGGATATGATAGGCATTATTCAGAGGAATAGGCATGAACGTTCTTCAAACGTTGACCATGTTTATTCTATGCACCAGGAAAATTGAAGATCATGTCTTTATATCCGGTTGATGCATGAAAAAAAGCCCTGATGTTACAGTATTTTGTACAAAATACCCGATGAAATTGTTGAACAGTGACTGATATCCCGGGAAACAATCATGAAAATTGCAATATTCCACGATTATTTTGGTACCGTTGGCGGGGGTGAAAAAGTAGTTATTGAAATGGCAAAAATCCTTGATGCAGACATTATCACTACCGATACCGATGCGATAAAAAAAATTGATCCCCGTGTTCGTGTCATCAGCCTGGGAAGGACGATAAAACTCTCACCACTCAAACAAATTTCCGCAACACTCCTGTTTTTTTCCTGTGATGTCTCAAAAAAATATGACCTGTTTATTTTTAGCGGCAACTGGGCTCATTATGCAGCACACCGTCATCACCCGAACATCTGGTACTGCTATACACCGGTCCGGCCATTTTACGATTTGTATCAGGATTTTCTGACCCGGCTGAATTTTATAACCCGGCAATTGTTCCGCACCTGGGTTTATGTACACCGTTTCTTCGATCAACGATCGATACGACAGGTTGATCGAATTATCGCCATTTCAGGGATTGTGCAGGGACGGATTCTCATGTTTCATAATCGCCATGCTGATGTAATCTATCCCCCGGTTAATACCTCATTGTACCAGTGTCTTGAGTACGGTAATTTCTGGCTGTCAGTAAACAGGTTGTATCCCGAGAAGCGGATTGAACTTCAGATAGAAGCGTTCCGGCAGGTAACGGAAGAGCACCTCGTGATTGTCGGGGGTTATTCAGAGGGGGACCATGCTGCACGGTATGCGAAAAAAATCAGGGAACATGTACCTTCCAATGTACTATTCCAGGGAGAGGTTTCTGAAATCCAGCTTATTGATCTCTATGCACGGTGCAAAGGGGTGATTTGCACCGCAATGGATGAGGATTTCGGGCTTACTCCAGTTGAGGCAATGGCAAGCGGGAAACCTGTCCTCGCGGTGGATGAAGGTGGGTACCGGGAGACGGTGACGGACAACACCGGAGTATTGGTTGAATCCAAGGTTGGTAGTCTTATTGTTGGCATAGAAAGAATAGGAAAAAATCCGGAAATTTTCAAGGATGCCTGTATTGCACGATCCAAAGAGTTCGATCTAACTGTATTCAGGGATAAGGTCCAGAAGTTGGTCCAGGAACACCATCCATCCGATACAAAAACATTATGAACCTGATATTTTGGCCCATTTTTATCTTTCTTTTCCAGATGTTTTTCTAGTAGATCCAGTTATCTTTAGCATCCAATTGGAACGATTTCGAAAACCGAACAGTAACGTTTACTCTCATTACCACGTATCTAATAGCAATATCACTGAAAGGGGATCCCATATCCTATGAGAACGACGTCTGAATTACCTGCGCAATCTGCGGATACCACATCATTGCCTGCCAGGCTCCGCCAGTGGCATGAACTGCATCCACTTGCAGGTGATCCTCCTAATGCACTCCTTTCAGTCCCAGATGACCTTCTCTGTTACGTGATCGGTACCGTAAGAAACATTCCCTGCACCACCCCGGTGTGCGGTCCTGAAGCATGGGACCATCTTGTGAGCTGTCTTCGCCCGCACTGGATAATCCCTCTCATGGCTTCTCATCTGTTGTCATGGCCAAAAGAGTGCCGGCCGCCGGAAAAAATCATGTCCGTTTTTCAACATGCTCTCATTGCCGGTGCTGCACGGAACCTTCTGATGGGTCGACAGATCAGCCAGGTCCTAACAGCGTTTCAGGAGGCAGGAATTCCTGTTCTGCTGATCAAGGGCCCTGCACTCGCAAGGACGGTATACCCTGACCCTGCACTACGCCATTCCAGCGATATCGACCTTATCATCAGGCCGGAAGACTTTTTGCAGTGCGAAAAGATCATGGGAGAACTCGGGTATTCCTGTCCTGCCCGCACGTTTCATCTCTCCCGCTATACGTTCCATCACCAGGTATTTTTATCCGGAAAAAACAGGTTGATGGTCGAAATCCACTGGATGGCCGATTATGGTTTTGGATATTTCCCGAAAAACTGGCTGGAAAAATCCCTGGAACGGAAAATTCACGTTCAAACCGAAGATCTGGCCTTTGACACCCTGCACCCCCTGGACCATCTCCAGTTCCTGGTATTCCATAACGTGATCCAGCATAACCACCGGCGGCTGGACTGGATCATGGATGTTGCACGCCTGTTACAGGAGTTTTCTACACCTGAAGACTGGGAATCCGTCAAGGCAATCTCTGTTACGCATCATATCCGGATCCCGATTGAGATCGCCATTCACGAGGCACTCCTCTGGTCGGGACATACACTGCCTGCCAATAATACCGATTTTTCTACATGGCCTGCCCCATCAGCACGGGAAGAACAGTTATGGCAGTATGCACAAATCCAGTCAATATCAGTCCGTGCATTCATCCGTCTCCGGCTGCAAGGTCTGCCGGGATATAAGGAGAAGCTAAAATACTGCGGGCGCTTCATCCTGCCACCACCCCACCTGATGACCGAGTATCGGTGTTCAGGAGGCCGGTTGGACCCTCAACTAGCCCATCTGCGGCGCTGGTGGAGTATTATCCATCACCTGTGAGATGGAATAGTGACTGGTTTTTCTGGGTACAATGTTTGATCCTTGCCTATGATCTCTGATACTGTGCCAAGAACGCCGCGGTGCTGGATAAACAATTGTCATTGCAATAACGTTTGTAAATTTGTACTCAAATTCCCAGAAGTATCTGGCATACCAGGCACCCTTCGGTTTCGTGTATATACCGGGATCACTATTTATTGATTTAACACAACTATATGTGATAAATCGGAATATAATTAAGCCCCGGTTAACAAAAATAGAGGCTTTTTTTGGGATAATCCGTATAAAAGTCCATGCTGCATTTTTCCTAGCCTGGATATCCCGATAAATCGGTTGGATATCAGGCCGATTTGCGTAATACCGACATATTAACCAGAAAGTTAAAAATCACTGGATATCCGTGAAATCGGAAGGAATTGACTTCGAATTGACGTTATTTACCTTGTAATCGGGGTTAAGAGCTAAACGTATGGAATTGACTGGAAATTGGGTAAAATCCCTTGGTCCGGCAAAAATAACCGAGAATTCCATCAAAATATTGGCGTTTAGAAGACATCAATTGCTCATATGGTAGTCCCAGGATAATGATTATTGACTTATGGTTTAATGGAGTAATATTTGAGGGTGGCTTGTAGGGCTGTAACTTATAAATTACAAATGCTTCTGTCCGGGGTGAATAATCCCAAATATATGGTTGTTTTCAATGTTTGGCTAATATAATTATTATTTTGATGAAGTTACTTGTTGATATAATCAATAAAAAATAGAATGAAAAAGCAGACGACGGCAAAAAATATTAAACATTTAAACTTGTATTGGTGAGTTACCTGCGCTCCAACAACCAGGGTATGCTCCGGCCGCACTATTTCCATTCCTAAAGCAACCTTCAGTGTCTCCCGAACCTGTGGCTGTACATCGCCCTGCACCCTGCTTGAGATCGCTGATCCTTACAACCACGGGAGGAGTATAAACTGCCCGTGAATCACATCCATTTACTTCCTTTGACACATCCAACACAACCAAATTTTATTATTCTTCTGATGCTATATAAACCTGATGAATCTCTTTACCGTGAAACAAACTAAAGATTTTGGCACAGATTAGCCTTAATTTTGATATAGTGTCATTAAGTAGAATCCCCATAAGCATTTGCCTGAGCATGGAACATCGGTGCGTACCTGCCGTTTTGTGCCATAAGGTGAGTATTACTACCTTATTCAATGATCTTCTCACCTTCAAAGGCATTGATACAGTCTACCATGAGCACCGTTGAAAATAGGTGGCTGATCAAGACCGCTGATCTGTAGAGGATAATCTCACGGAAATTCGTAAATATTTCCTTCTCTGCAATCGTGTCTAGAGAGCTTGCAGGTTCATCGAGAATGACTATCTCTGCATCCCGGAAAAAGGCCCTGGCACATACATAAAAAAATAAGCTAAGTATTCATTGAAAAAAAGCAGCCTGAAATTTCTATACCCGATTATAGTGGAATATCTCCTGATATAGAACTCCAGTTATCTGCATGAAATATACGGGTATTTGATAGAAAAATGGAATTAAGCGGGTTAATACCGCCCATTACCTGTTGGATCACAACGCCCGTTTGGATTATTTCCAGTCCCGCAACCCCCTTCAGCGGCAGTACTACCTGTAGGCGTACAACCATCTCTGTCGCCGGAACCCTGGGTGGCACAATACCCTGCTCCCCACTTCATCTCATTGATCCTGACCACACAAGGGGGAATATATACTGTCCGCAAATCACCCACCTTTGTTTCCTTTGGCGCATCCATTACAATCGAGTTGCTTTATTCTTCCGATGTTATATAAACCTGATTAATCTCTTTTCCTGAAGCAGATCAGACATTCGGGTGTACAATATTCTCACTTTGTTATAACGGTGATTCTAGGTATAAATCGGCATTTCAATGGAACATTGTGGCGTACCTTCCGTTTTGTGACATTGGATCCGCATGACTACATTGTTCAATGATCTGCCCTCGTTCGAGGAGATAGATAAGGTCTGTCATGAGCACCGTTGAAAACCGGTGGCTGATTAAAATCACTGACTTGCACTGGATAATCTCCCGGAACTTTGTACATATTTCTTTTTTGCAATTACGTTCAAAGAACTTGTAGGTTTATAGGGAAGGACGATCTCCAGGTACCGGAAAATGGCCCGGGCAATTATATCAAAACAGTATCATTTAGCAATTGGAAAAAATTCAGTCAGGAATTTCTACTACCGTTCGACGCTGAATATCAGCTTATTAGGAACTCCGGTTATCGGCACGGAATGTGACTATATCAAATACTAAAAAATGGCTTCTTCGGTGTTTCGGGTGGGTAGGTAACCTATACTTAAGAGATCAACAAATGTAATCAAAAGATAATCAAACATTAGAATTATAAAATAGCCCTAAATATTGGAAATACTATGGAAAATTGCTTCAACACGAACTGAACCGCCGCCGGGACGCCCTTCGGGGGCGGTGGAACTCTCTTAGTCGGGGTTTTGGGCGGAACCCCATCAATTCAATTTTTTTACACACAAATGATTACCCCTCAAAATAGCAGGAGACTCAAAAAATATGGAATTAAGGTTAATCAGTCACCTTTACAGTATTCACCATTTATTACATTACTTCCAGTCCCACTACAAATTCCGCCCGCAACATTTCCACTATTGCATCCAGTAGAGACTGCCCTGCTCCCTGATGGTGCGCAACCCTGTGAATCTCCCGAACCTTGTGTTGCACAAATCCCAGCACCCTCTTTGAGATCGCCGATCCGTACAACCACGGGTGGTGTATAAACCGCCCGAGAATCAATTACAATTGTTTCCTTTGATGCATCCATTATAATCAAGATGTTCATCTCCTGATGCTATATAAATATGATGAGTCCTTTTACCCCGAAGCAGATCAGCGATTCTGGTTCATAATACTCTCAATTTGTCATTCATAAGATTCCTGGTAGGCATCTGCCTCAGATAATTTCAGGTAACTTGGTAAATATTTCCCTTTCCCCAATCACATCCAGAGAACTTGTAGTTCATCAAGAATGACAATCTCTACATCACGGATTAATATCCCGGGAAGTACCTCAAGACGGATTCATATATTAATAGAAAAAAATTATCGGTTTGGTATTTCTACACACGTTGTTTTGCTGCTGAATATCCCGGATTATATCTCCGATTGTCAGCATGAGATACAAAGGTATCCGATTCAAAAAAATAGATTAGGGGTTAACTTCAGCTTGGGATCCTGTGGGATTGCAATTATAACCGCTTGCATCATTCCCATAACCACACCCCGCATTTATACGAGCTGAATTCCCATATGTCTTACACCCGTCTGCGTCTCCCGAACCCGTTGCACAACTCCCTGCACCCTGCTTCAGATCACTGATCTTTACCACACATGGTGGTGTATATACCACCCGCGAATCGCCCACACTGTTTTCCTTTGACATACCCCTCACATCTAATTTGACTATTCTCCTGATGCTATATAAATATGATTAGTCCTTATACCTGAAGTGGATCAGATATTCCGGTGCATAATACTCTCAATTTGTCACCCCGGAGATTCCAGGTAGGCATCTGCCTGCGCATGGAACATCGTGGCATACGTGCCATTTTGTGCCATAAGGTCCGCATGACTACCTTGTTCAATGACCTGCCCTCCTTCAAGGACATAGATGCGATCTGCCATGAGCACCGTTGAAAACCGGTGGCTGATTAAGACTGCCGATCTGCCCTGGATAATCTCACGGAACATCGTAAATATTTCCATCTCCGCAATCGCGTCCAAAGAGCTTGCAGGTTCATCGAGGATAACGATCTCTGCATCCCGGAAAAAGGCCCGGGCAAGGGCAATTTTCTGCCATTCCCCGGTGCTCAGTTCATAACCACCGGAAAAAATCCGGCCAAGGGTTGTCCCGTAACCCCCGGGAAGACTTCTGATAACGGCATCAGCATCGGCCTTCTGTGCAGCTTCAGCAATTCCCGGATCATCCTCCGGTTGCCGGACATCGGCCAGCCAGATGTTTTCCCGGGCGGTGAGATGGTAACGAACGTAGTCCTGGAAAAGGACCGTAATGTGCCGGTACCATGCATCCGGATCAACGTTTGAGAGGTCCGTACCATCGATGAGAATGGAACCTGACTCCGGGTCATATAACCTGCAGAGCAGCTTAATGAGTGTGCTCTTTCCTGCACCATTTGACCCGACCAGCGCAATCACTTCTCCCGGGTGAAGTACCAGGCTGACATTTTGTATTGCAGGTTTTTCCGTACCTGGATATGTAAAAGTGACATTCTCAACCCGCACTTCATGCTGAAATTTTTCCGGCAGAGGTTGGGGAACTTCCGGTACTTGAATCTGGGGCTTGAGGTCGAGAAATAGAAAGAGATTTTTTAGGAAGAGCTGGTCTTCGTAGAGACTGTTCATACCGCCAAAGATGGACTGGATATACCCGATGCACATCTGGAATCCCATGAAGTACATCACCATTTCGCCCAGCGTCAGTTTCCCGTCAATAGTCATGAATGCAATAACGGCAAATGACCCGAACACTGCTACCGCGACAAAACTTTGAGCGACGACATCCCAGAGTGCTTTCGAACGGGAAAGGGCAAGACGGGCGTACCGCAGTTCCTCCTGTAGTGAGCGGTACCGCTGCCGGAACAGGGGGCCCAGTCCAAAGAGCCGTATCTCTTTTGCGTGTGAGACATCTGATATCATCCGGTGATAATACCAGGTCTTACGTTCCGCTTCGGTCTGCTGGTTCCGGAGGGCAAAAAGCCGCCTGGAATACCAGATCTTGAAAATGACGGCAGGTATCGCGGCACAGACAAGCACAAGGCCTGCGATTGGTGAGAACGCGATGACGAGTGCCCCGACTGCCACTAATGAGATACAGCTCTGGCCGATCTGGACTATATCATTGACTACCTTGGCCGGGCGGCTGGGTCCCTCCAGCTGGGCACGGTGAAGGTCGTTTAAATGTTCGGGATTTTCATAATATGCCAGTTCGAGCTGGATGGAATGTTCCTGGATCTGGTCAGTGACTACGTCTGTCATAATCAGGGACTGGACTTCGGTTGCATAGGAAGAGAGTGACCGGAACATCACCGTTATAATAGAAATTGCGGCTGCAAGGACCAGCAGGGGTACGAGCTGATTGATCATTGCCGCCTTATCAGGGGTTGTAATTCCAAGCGTGACTGTGTCCACCAGCAGCTTCATGATATACAGGCCGGCCAGAGGGAGAAGTCCGAGGACAACGATGAGCAGGATTGTGATTGAAGTCCAGACAGGGGTATGTGTAAAAACGAGTTGTATTGCCCGCCGGATATCAGATTTCATTACGATAAGTCCACGGAAAAAGGCAGATATGGATGCGGGTTCATTCATGGTTTTACCACAGGTGCTTGTGCAGGATCGCACCAATGTTATGTTGTGCTGGCTTCATTGGTGCAATATTCTCATGTCTATTTGATGCACAAAAAACAAGACTGCACCGGGAATCTATTCAGGTTCCGGAGACAATTCCTGGTATATGTTGCATCACATCCTTTGGAATTATATTGTAACATTGAAGTCTGCATGCTAAATTATTTCCTTTCTGTTTCCGATCTGCATATAATTCCTTTCACATTTGTTAAGGGCTGGGAATCAGGGTCCAGATACCCCTGATATACAGGTATGTATCATTTATGTGGTACCTGATCGAACATACATGTGCACATAATGGGAAACGATATAATTCTGGGCGACGTCCCGGTACTCAATCCCGCGGTGATTTCCCGCGAAGGTCTGTGCGAGGGGAT
>Ga0209668_10000948_pt1 | contig 12175 bp, 12 predicted proteins | sample FrelakmetPLP11PL_FD_187150 | JGI IMG/M metagenome (GOLD analysis project Ga0209668, IMG submission 187150) | Freshwater lake sediment microbial communities from the University of Notre Dame, USA, for methane emissions studies - PLP11 PL (SPAdes)... | ecosystem: Environmental > Aquatic >... | reverse complement strand
CTGGGGATGGACCTTTCAACCGGCCCGCATGACCTCACTAATTGCATAGAGGTGGTTTTTATGCCCGCCGGTAACAGGCTTGCCGGTTGAAAGGTCCATCCCCAGCGAGGTCCCAAACAGGTTATACTCGATATCGTGGGTGGCAAGCGCATTCCCAGCAAAAAGGACGTTAATGTAACCTTTCCTGATAATTTCTGCCAGTGCCATGTCAGCACCGGTATGAATGATGGCAGGCCCGCCCACGAGAGCAATCTTCCCACCTTTCCTGTGCACCTCAATGATCTCCTTCGCGACCCTCGCAATTATCGTTTCACTGGGACGTTCTGAAGATACGGTCCCGTGCATGAATTCGAAGTTAGTTTTTTCCCTTGGTCGTTCGGGTGGTACAATCCGCACACCCTGCTCACCAACAACCACCAGGTCCCCTTTCTTCAGCTTTGAAAGGGGGGTGCTCCGTGCAACGAGCCTTTCAGTATCAAGCACGACCAGGCAATCCATCTCAATCGCCTGGACCGGGATCCATGATTCAAGATATTTAACAGATGTTGGGTAGTTCGTCGTTGAATAGAAGCCTTTTGGAACAACGTGGTCAGCCTCAGCCGGTATTATTTTGACATCTGCGATTGCAAGAAGACGGGCACCGTAACGGTGGAGCTCAGAGATGATGGCATCGACTCTATCATCATTCGCGGCATTTACTTTAAGCCGCGCATAGCTTGGGTCTGTCTTTTGCTTTCCTACGTCAAATATGAGGATCTCAAAATTGCCACCCATATCCATGATCTTATCAAAGATCTGAGTCATGATGCCTGAATCGATAATATGGCCTTCAAGCTCGATCTCCCGCGAGGCTTCCATATTAGAATATGGGCTCTGCTGCTATTTTATTTTATTTCTGGTTTAATATGGTCGTAATTTTTTTTATCATCCCGGTGCAGAGCACAACCGGGAACCTGGTATGTGTCGAATTCACAAGGGGACAATTGGGGAACAGGAGCAACTCTGAATAACCCCGCAGCTACGTTTGCCTCTGTAAATGTCATCAAAACCCTGCCTAACAATCCGGATCAGAACCGGAATATATTGCCCGGCTTTCCAGGATTACGACACGGATTAATATGGCATTCCATCCTGTCGGTCTTCTTTTTTAGGTGTCGAAAGGAGGAGGTGCTGGCGTAATTTTTCAAGATCTGCCGGTGTATTGATATTATTGGCGAGATGCCGGTCCGTTATAAGGAATTTTTCTTCTTCCTGAGGGCGGTCGATAATGTCACCCCGGAGGATATTAATTCCTGCCGGGCAGGCTTCAACCCCGAGTATACACTCCTTGTACAATCCGTCAGTCTCTTCTTCCCGGTATGCTGCTGGTACCCATGTTGAAAGGGCCTCCTTACCCGATGCCTCGTATGCTGCCCGGATTTGTCTGATATGCGCAGTAGTGATACAGGGAAGGTCTGCCACACAGGTGAAAAAGGGACCATTTTCCTCTATACCTTTTACAGCTTCCTGCAGGTCCTGGATATATCCCTGCCCTGAAGCCCGGATACATGCAAACCCGTTCGCCCTCGCCCAGTTCACGGTGAACGGAGTCCGTGGGGATGCAACGATAATAACCTCGCAGCCGGTCTTTTCGAATGCAGACAAGACACGCGAGATCATAGGGCGTCCGCCTATTGTCACCAGCGGTTTTTCACCAAGCCTGAGGCGTGTCCCGGACCCGCCAGCCATTATCATCGCACGCATGCCTGTAATGCCTCGATAAGAAATTTATTCTCGGACCTGGTCCGGACTGATATTCTGATCGAAAACGGGAGACCAAACGATGTGCAGTCGCGGACGAGTACACCATAACAGGTCAGGGAATTACGGAGAGTTGCAGCGTCCATTCCGGTGTCTGCAAGGATAAAGTTGGCGGCAGGCGGGGTCACCGTAAATCCAAGATCCTGCAGAGATTCTAAAAGATAATTGCGTTCTGTCCTGATTTTCCTTCTGGATTCTTCAAGTTCATGGTACTTTTTAAAAGCCTCGATTGCAAAATGTTCGGCAAACGCATTCACACTCCAGGGAGAACGCAACACCTCCATAGCGCGTACCAGGTCAGGGTCGGCAAACGCATAACCAAACCGAAGACCGGGTACAGAAAAACACTTGGTCAGGGAACGAAGGAGACACAGGTGAGTGTCCCTTGTATCGATGAGACTCTCCGCGGGGGCTGATAGTTCAATAAATGCTTCATCAAGAAACAGGGTAGTGCCCTGGTCCGAATATGATTTAAGAAGCCTGGAAACATCTTTTTTCCTGTTAATCTGCCCGGTCGGATTATTCGGGTTGCAAAGGAATGCAGCAGACGGAATTTCCCCATTTTTCATCTGGTGCCCACCAGCCAGCTGCACAGACAGGAGATATTCCCCAAACGTAGGAGGGTCAATTTTTGCAGCGCCGTTGTTACGGAATATCGCCAGGCAAAATGATCGGATCAATTCGATTGACCCGTTTCCAACTGCAATTTCTTCAACGTCCCGGTGGAACAGGCGGCTGATTACTTCCTTAAGCTGGAGATAATCATCGTCAGGGTAGTGATCCAGCAGGGATGGTGGAAAATCCCAATCCATTGGTGGTGGGAACGGGTTCAGGCTCGCACTGAAATCAATGGCTTTCTGCCCTGTCTTCTCAAGGTGTCGTTTTACCGTTCCCCCATGCGTTCCTTTTACCGGAAGTCCTGGCCCCACAATTTCGTCCTCTTTATGGGTTTATGTTGAATATCGGGGCTTAAAGTCATTACGAGTCAGCACTTTTCATACCTGTCCCGGTTGATCTAAAAAGATTTATATAGATAAACGTAATATTCTGGTTTATCTGGTTAGTCAGACGAATAGGATCTATCCGTCTGTCAATTGTCAGACATATGTCAGTCAATTGTCAGAACTAGGTGATAGTTATGATGAAACGAATCACACTCCGGTTACCCGAACAACAAATTGAATTGCTAGAGCAGATGGTAGATGCCGGGGAATTTCCGACCGTCTCAGAAGCGGTACGGGATGCGGTTCGTCAACTCATCGAACGGCGAGCAGGCCGTATAATCAGAGACAGTGACCAGGTTTCATTCAAGGTTTAGGAGGGTAAGAAGAAATGCAGACTATTATCAACGAGGCATTGAAAAATGCAGAAATTGAAAAAGAGATGAAAAACGGGGGTGCAATTGACGATGATTTTGTCGGGCAGCCACGTATCGTTATCGTCGGGTGCGGTGGCGCGGGAAACAACACCGTCAACCGGTTGCACCACATGGGGGTAAACGGCGCTGAAACTATCGCTATCAATACAGATAAACAGCACCTCGACATGGTCCAGGCTGACAAAAGAGTCCTGATCGGAAAATCACTAACCCGCGGACTTGGTGCAGGCGGTTACCCTGACGTAGGGAAACGAGCAGCAGAGATGGCAAGGCCAACACTCGAAGCACTCCTTGAATCCGCAGACCTCTGTTTCATTACAGCTGGTATGGGTGGCGGTACAGGAACCGGTTCCGCACCAGTTGTTGCTCAGATCGCAAAAGAACAGGGCGCAATTGTTGTTGGAATGGTAAGTTACCCGTTCCAGGTTGAAAAAGCCCGTCTCATCCGCGCGGAAGAAGGGCTTGAAGCATTATCTGCAGCATCAGACTCAGTTATTGTCCTCGACAACAACAGGCTGAAAAACTTCGTACCAAACCTGCCACTCGGACAGGCATTCTCGGTAATGGACCAGTTAATCGGAGAGACCGTAAAAGGCATCAGCGAGACAATCACAGAACCATCGTTGATTAATATCGATTATGCAGATGTGCGGGCAATTATGAGCAAGGGCGGAGTAGCCGTCATGCTTGTTGGTGAAAGCAAACAGCAGAACAAATCAGAGAGTGTAGTCAGGGAATGTCTCTCAAATCCAATGCTGGACATTGATTACCGTGGCGCCACGGGCAGCCTGATCCACATCACGGGAGGAAGCGACCTTACTCTCCAGGATGCAGAGGAAATTGCCACGTCGCTCACCTACGAACTCGATCCCCATGCAGATGTTATATGGGGTGCCCGTGTTCGGAACGATATGGAGGGCAAGGTGCGGGTTCTCGCAATCATGACAGGTGTCGAAAAAGGCGCACTTCTCGGAAACCGCCAGACCTACAAGTCTATGATCGAGGAGATGGACCAGAAAAAAGCTAATCCCAAGATGGTAGAACTGCCAAAGAACAGGAAATCACGAGATATGACAAGCGGCGGAAATCTTCTGGAATGGGTTGGGTAACTACATTATCTGTTACAACTCAACTCTTCCACTTTTGTGTAATTTTGTTTAATCCCGGTTCAGGTGGTAGGGAAAGTGTTATTGGAAGGGCCATTAAGATCAACATGAACGGGGTAGTTACTTACATTCCCTTGAAAATCAATTAAAAATGCAGTAATCAACCCCCGAATAGCTGAAAATCTCTCTCGATAGGTGAAACATGAAGATAGCCACGGACCTGGTAGAAAAAAACAGTATTAAGCTCCTTATTATTGGAATTATAACTGTTGTGGCAATTATTTTTGATATTTCCGGTCAGGTAAACGGGGCATCAATTTTTGCACCGCTTCTTTTCTTCCTCCCCATTATCCTTGCCGCATACTGGTACCCGCAAAAGGGAGTATTGTATGCTGTAGGTATAGGGATCCTGCAGCTTCTCATCGTTTCACAGTTCACCCATCCTGATCTCGCCCCTCTGACCTATGCTACTGCTACGGCAAGTTTTTATGTCCTTGTAGCGGTTTCAGTGGTGATATCAGCCCTTTCAGGGAACCTGAGGTTGCAGGAAGCACGCTACCAGGCTATTTTCAATGATTCTCAGGCAGGGGTGATACTGGTTGCAGAGCAGGCGGATACCCTGGTGATCGAAGAAGTGAATAAAAGTGCAGGTGCGAGCCTTGGATACCTCCCGAAAGACCTTGCAGGGGTTTATCTCATCTCAATCTGGGATGATTCCTCAACGTTTCAGAAAACAATGGAACGGCTGGAAAAGGAATCCAGTATTTCTGATATCAAGTCTTCCTTGTTAACCCACCAGGGCTCATCACTCCCTGTGCTCGTCACCGCAGCGCGTCTACCGGAACACCACCTGGTCTTTACATTCATGGATATCACGTCAATTCGGGAAGCGGAAGAAAGAATAAAACGGCGGAATAACCAGCTGACCATCGTAAACGAAGTAATCACGATCACATCAAATTCAGAGAATGTTTACGACCTCCTGGACAAATCGTTTGAAAAAATTAAAAAACTGCTGCCTGTTACTTCTGGGGCAATATACCTTCTTGATGCGGACCGGCAGCTCCTGGAAGCCCATTACAGGTCTGGGGAAGAAAGTATTCTCTCTTCATTACCATTGAATATCCAGGCAGTAACACCCCCGTTCAATGACATTGTGCGTCATGGAACCGCGCTTTACACACTATACTCTTCAGGCGGAAATGAGTCAAATATGGAACAATTGAGTGCTATCATTCCTATCAGTTGTGGATCGAATGTGATTGGATTGTTATGCCTGGTAAGTCCCAGGAATGAGCTATTTGCAGAGGATGACCGGGTTGTCCTTGAATCCATCGGTAAAGAGATAGGGTGTGCAGTCCAAAAACTCCAGCTCTCCGATAACCTGACCGAGGCGAACAGGAAGGCCAACCTTTACCTCGATATCCTGATCCATGACATTAATAACGCAAACCTAGCCTCCCTTGGTTATGGGGAGCTTCTCCTAGAAATGCTGACAGGGGAAGAGAAAGAAGTGGCAGGGAAATTGCTCGAAGGCGTTCTGAAGAGTCGTGAAGTTATCCGGAACCTTGATACTATCCGTCATATACAGGAAAGGAAATTTGATCTGAAGGCAATAAATCTTGATTCAATGATCAAGCAGGAAATCAGGCATTATCCTTCTGCATCGATTGACTATGAAGGTTGCAAAACCCTTGTCATGGCCGATGAGCTGCTTGCAGAAGTCCTTACGAACCTTATCGGGAATAGTGCAAAATTCGGTGGCCCGGGGGTTCATATCGTCATTCAGGCACAGGAATGCGCTGATAATTATATTAAAATTACTATTAGTGATGAAGGACCTGGTGTACCGGATGAGCTAAAATCGATAATCTTTATCCGGTTCCAGACAGGGGAAGAAAAAGGTAGCGGGAAAGGACTGGGGCTGTTTATTGCAAAAACTCTTATTGAACGGTATGGGGGCAAAATCTGGGTCGAGGACCGTATTAGGGGTGATTCCGGCAGTGGTGCCACATTCGTGTTTACACTGCCAAAAGCAAATCATGGGTTATAAGTCTTATTTACACCGTGGATGCATGGTATTCCATATAACCCGCGCATCTCTCTTTTATTTTATATTTAAAATAATATTAAAGACAGATAACCCTGTTTTTAGTTCATCCCCACGGCGGGTGGAGCAGGAGGATAATTACCGGCTGGTGCAGGATATAGATGGCAAGCGAATGCCGACCGAGGAATGCGAGAAACTTTCCTGGAAATTTCGCCAGCTGAGAATAACGAAAGAATCCTGGTAGTGAGTAACCACGTTTACCGTCCGGATAGAGTCGTTCCCCGAGATATATTCCAATGAGCACGAGACCGAACCATGGGAATATGGGTGTATAATCAACGCTGTAAAAAGATACCGGATGTATGCCCAGCGGGAGCAGAATTAGTGGTCCCCTGACTGCTTGGAGCAGGATCCCAGCAACGATGAATAGTATTCCGCCATACAGGGATAGTACCTTCCGGTGGAAAACAAACGGGGCTATAATAATGGAAACCCCAATGAGGTGCAGAATTCCAAAAATAATATAGCCTTCTCCGAGATACCACCAGGTTACAATGGTAATCAGGGCAGCTATCAGCAGGATTGAAATGCCTCTTTTCAGGTATTTCATAAAAAAATTTCTCCTGTTCATTGTCACTTCAGCTTTTGCAGCACTGATTGTAAATGAAATCCCAACCAGCAGAAGAAAAAGTGAGGCTGTTATCATGGCAAATATTTTCCAGAATCCGGTTGTTACATCAACCTGGTAGATATTAAAAAAATAAATATCAAAGAGGAGATGAAAAAGGACCATCATGATAACTGCAATGCCTCTCATGAGGTCTATTTCTACGAATCTACCTGTAGAAATTTCTTGTGGCATAGTACATTTCCGGAAACTGATATCTGTGTAGTTGGATTTTTTGTTATTTATAAGTCAAACCTGCAGGAACGCTTCTTCGCTGATTTTTTTCCTGCCTGGTTGCACGTATATAAAAATTCTATTGATAATTCATCTGTTGCACAAATCAGATAATATAAATAGGTTTTTTTATAATGTAATTAATTATTACATCCGGAGATTTATATGACGATTGAAGAGCTTCTTTCAGGGAATGAGCAGTTCAGGAGTGTACAGTTCAAGAAAAACATCAGCGTCTACAATGAGCTGGCCAAAGGACAGAAACCCCAGGTGCTCTGGATTGGGTGTTCAGATTCACGCCTCCAGACCGGTCATATCACGGATTCAATGCCGGGAACCCTGTTTATTCACCGTAATATCGGGAACATGGCTCCCAATAATGACTGGAACCTTTCAACAGTTCTTGAATACGGGATCAAGCACCTTAAAGTCAAACATATCGTGATCTGTGGGCATTCTGACTGCGGAGCAATAAAAGCCCTCGATAAGGACCTGGATGATGCGTATATACCCAATTGGCTCAACAATGCAATGGAGGCAAAACAACGTGTTGATGCAAAGATCCCAAAGCCAGGTACACCGGCGGAATTGAAGGAACGCTCTAGGATGATCGAGCAGGAGAATGTGAAACTGCAGATCGAACATCTAAAAACATATCCCCTGGTCAGGAATGCTATTGATAAGGAGGGTGTCCAGGTCCATGGTCTGTATTATGATCTGGAAACCGGTCTCCTTACAAAAATTGTATAATCAGGCAAGGCATTTCTCAATCTCTTTTTTTATTAACGGCAATGAAACTCGTCCGATGGGTGTAATTTTACCATTTACAAGGATGATAGGGATCGGGGGGAAGTGTTCCGAAATAATTTTTTCGACATGGAGAGGGACTTCATCATCAATAAGGGTCAGTGTTGAAGATACGGTGTCACCGAATTCTTTCCGAAGCGTTTTTTCCAGTACTTCAAATGCCCTGACCAGACTCCCCATTGGATAACAGTCTGAAAGACCGCAACTTCTCTCTTCGTCACATGCAAACGGTGAACAGTATGAGTCACGGAGTCCAATCACCTCGACGGTGATACAATTCGCCATAATAAATCATTGAAGAGGGAGTATTTGATGGTTCAGATACCCGCACCATAAAAGGAAATAGTTCAACCGTTTGAGAGAAAACGCGCAACGATAATAATTATCACTATAACAGGATAAAGAGGTAAAATATAGGGCTATTCTAAATATTAACTGAATTTTTCTCGTTTTTACAATAATCCGATGGGGGGACTATCAGATCAATTGATTCTCAATATTTTTTTTCCTGCACTGAAATAAACCCTAAATTATTAATTTAAAAGAAGATATCCAGCAATAATGAAGGGATCCCTCTTTAAATGTTGAAATATCCTGGCATAGATTTGTAGGAAAATTATATATGTTAATGTTTTAAAAGTATGTAGACCGAAGCAGGCTGAAGCAGGTCCCGGGAAAAGTGGAATATTATTCTCTTTTCGGCAACGGTATTCAGTAAACAATTATTGCACCAATCGGGTACCGGACAATCCACACAAAGGAATCGACCAGATCCCTCATCCGTACCAATCAATTACACCCCTCATAAAACGAAAAACCCTGGAACACCGGGTTCATCGTATATTTTTTCATCCCTGGTTGTCAGATCATTTTTCCCTGGAAACTGCTACTCGCGAGAAAAAAGGAAGTCGTTGAAATTTATTCATGAGGTCCTGTACAATTATTCCAGGACCAGAGGTTCCTCATAAAAATCTTTCAAAGCGTTCTTTTTTCGCCTTACAAACCGGGCAGACCAGGGGAGCTTCATCCCTGGCGCAGAGATAACCGCAAACCCTGCAGCGCCAGACCGGGTACGAAAGGACACCCATGTTAGTTGTATGAATCGTTTTCCTGCTGTTTCTTTCAGACCTGTGGGGCCGTCGCTCCGGCACAGGGGCAAGGGCTTTTTTTTTCAACAGTACTTCATCGGATATATACAATGCACAGTAGCAGGCACCAAACTGGTCAAGGTCAGGGTCCCGGTAATCACATGGACATATGATATCTAGATCTTCGGCTTTTATTCCCTTTGAGAGGCGGCAGGGACATGCAGGATATCCATACCGGGCTTCATTCACCAGCAACCCATGGACAAGTTTTTTTGTAAACTCCTTATCAGGGTTGAGGTGGTAACCGCCTTCACCAGCCTCGCGGTCAAGTACCTGGTATTTTCTCACCAGTTGTTCTTCACTGATATCCATCTCGCTCATTTTCTGAATGTGCTCCTGATCTCTTCCTCCCGGAATCCGATAATCACTTTACTATCGTCAATGATAAGCGTAGGAAATGATCCTGCAGGGTTGTATTTTTCGATAATCATAATTGCATCATCCATCTCTTTTGGTGTGAGGAGATCAACATATACAAAATCGAAGGCTATTTCGAGTTCTTTTAATAATTCCTTGGTCTTCCCACACCATCCACAGGTAGAGAGTGCGTATAATACTACGTTTCCGGCATTTCTTCCGTCTATATGTTCCATTTTCATAACGTTCAGCAGCCCTTAAGGTTATCTTTGCCAAATAGCATTGAAAGAGGTAGTATATAAGGGTTCATTGAGTGGACAGATTGCCCTTTTCCCTACTCCATGTGACGCTACCGCGTTGAAGGGGCTGCTTTTTTACATCCATTTATCCGGGTGTTTCCGGTCCCCGGAGGGTAGTAAAATTTCCCCGCCGGTTACTGTCCGGGTAATCCCTTCCAAACTGGTTTACCTTGAAAATAAACTCTCTGAAAGATTGGGATTATCAGAAATCATTTACCATATGGCGATGGAATACTTGTAACAGAGGTAAATGCCGATGACCGAGATAATGACCGCGATAACGCTTGGCAATGCGAGCCTTAAGAAGAAGTTGAACGCTATCCAGGGGCCACTTGTATATGAAGAGACTGCATACCATCTGCCTGTTGCCTATGCTCTGACCGGCCGCCCGGTACATACGGCACAGGAAGCGCTTGAGGTATACAATCTCACCAGTGAGAACCCTTTTGTTGCATGTGAGGCCTTAATGGCCTTTTCTGAACAGGGACCTGGTCGCGAACCTGCACCGTATACCGGGTTTATCGGTGATGCAGTCCTCAGGAAACTCGGCTATTCCCTTGTCGACGGGAGCATCCTCGGGCTCGCACTTGTAATTGGTACACCCGGGAACGCTGATACGGCCTCCCGGATATGCCGGGAACTTCAGGAGAAATACATGCTCACCTTCCTTGCGGGAGACGTTGTGCCATCACTCTCGTCAGCATCTGTTAAACTGGGGCTTGAGTACCGGCTTATCCCTCTCGGTCAAACAGCGGTCCATGGTGTCCATTTTGTTGATATCATCACCCGTGTTGCCTTGATGTTCGGGGGTGTTGTCCCCGGTGATCCGGGCAGGCTGCTTGCATATGCAAACCAGCGTGCAAAGGCGATTGCCATCGTATTTCCCGGTCTTGATAATGAGGGTATTGTACTTGTCGATACTCTAAGGGTACTCGGTATCCCCATTATTTCTCTCGGTGGATATGAGGGAGGTGAGTGGATCACCACGCTCCCGCAGGACGCTGTCAGGGAAGGGATGGAAAGAAAAGGTATCAAGGTAACGGTCACGGCAATACCCATTCCCATGTCATGTTCCCCGGCATTTGAAGGTAAGAGCATAAGAAAGGAAGAGATGTACGTCGAATTTGGGGGGGGGCGTTCTCATGCATTCGAACTGCTTCGCGTGAAACCTGCATCTGAAGTAACAGATGGCCTTATCCAGGTTATCGGTCCTGAAATCGGGTCTGTTACGGAAGGGTCAGCAGTCCCGCTGGGGATCATTGTTGATGTCGCCGGGAAATCCATGAAGAAGGATTTTGAACCTGTTTTAGAGCGGAGGATTCATAATTTCGTCAACTATGGTGAAGGCTCCTGGCATGTTGCCCAACGTGACCTCATCTGGGTACGTATATCAAAAGAGGCGGTTAAAAACGGCATTAAAATCGAGCATATCGGTAAGCTGATCGCCACCAAGTTCAGGATCGATTTCCCTGACCTTCTGGACGCTGTCCAGGTGACAATGGTTACGGACCTTCCGGCAGTCCTGGAAGGTAAAAAGGGGGCAGAGGCGGTCTATGAAGAACGCGACAGGCGCATCCAGGGTATGAAAGATACCGATGTCGACTTGTTTTATTCCTGCACGCTCTGCCAGACGTTTGCTCCAAACCATGTCTGCATTATCACCCCTGAAAGACCGGCATTATGTGGAGCAATTTCCTGGCTGGACGGTAAGATTGCATATGAAATATCACCTTCCGGGGCGAACCAGCCTGTTGAGAAAGGAACAGTGATTGACAGGGAAAAGGGAGAATTCGACGGGATTAACCGTTTTGTTAAGAAAGCTTCGCATGGAGAGGTCGAACGTTGTTCCCTCTATAGTATCATGGAATACCCGATGACCTGTTGCGGGTGCTTTGAATGTATTGCACTGATGCTCCCCGAAGTGAACGGCATTATGGTCGTGAACCGTGAATACAAGGGTGACACACCATCAGGAATGTCATTTTCCACGCTTGCGGGGACAATAGGTGGTGGCGCCCAGACACCTGGATTTGCCGGGATCTCTAAAAATTACATTCTTTCTGACCGGTTTTTACAGGATGAAGGGGGAATTGAACGACTTGTCTGGTTACCGGCACTGTTAAAAGAAGAGCTGAAGGAACGGCTCGTCCGGAAACTGAATGAGCTTGGTCATCCGGACCAGTTTGAAAAAATTGCCGATGAAACGAAGGCGACGACCCTGGAGGAATTGATTGCATTTCTCGATGAAGTCCAGCATCCGGCACTCACTATGAAACCGTTACTATGAGGTGATTGTGGATGGCAGAAAAAAGCCCGGATCTGGACGGAA
>Ga0209668_10000947_pt1 | contig 12176 bp, 13 predicted proteins | sample FrelakmetPLP11PL_FD_187150 | JGI IMG/M metagenome (GOLD analysis project Ga0209668, IMG submission 187150) | Freshwater lake sediment microbial communities from the University of Notre Dame, USA, for methane emissions studies - PLP11 PL (SPAdes)... | ecosystem: Environmental > Aquatic >... | reverse complement strand
ATGGGAACAGCGAGCGTGTGCCGGAGACGGAACTCGAGCACCTTGTGATGGATATGTGGGAACTGCTTCCGCCCAACTTTGAGCCGGCAGGGCTAGCGGTGCACATTGGAGACGTTGCGCCGATTGCGCTCCAAGCATGCTCGGGGGTCGTGTACTCCCCCGACCAAAAGGCGAACCTCTGTGTGCGCCTCCGGGCGGCATCGGGCGACGCCGTCCCGACCAACTATAAACTCCAAGCGCTTCTGTGGACGACGCGCAAGCTCGTGTTCCGCAAGGACGAGAAGGACGAGCTCGTGTACAATGTGTCCGTGCACCCCGACCCGATCACGGAGAACTAAATAACATTCATGTATGTTATTTATGGAGGAGTTAGAGCGCAACGGCGGTGAGGAATCCAGCGGCGAGAGCCGCGACGGCGCCCGCACACACCGACGACAGGAAGTTGACGTTGACGTCGATGGCGGGGACGAACAGGGTGCTCGTGAGCCCGCCAAGGAGGTTGGCCGGGTCGTACGAGATCGACAGGTTGCCGGCCACGAACGCGGTCTGCCACGCCTGGCCGAAGAGGGCGTTCGGGGTCTGGCTGTTGCTCAGGAGGAGGCTGAGGATGGTCGCGATCTGCACCTGGCTGAGCGAGTTCAGGAAGAACGACACCAGCGCGGCGTAGGTCGTCTGGTTCGCCAGGATGAAGGGGTTGATGATCGCGCCCTCGGTGTCGTAGACGGTCGGGAGGGCAAAGATCCACGCCAGCGAGTCGTCCAGGGCGGTGCACAGGCTGTGGCAGTGCGTGTAGAACTCGTTCGCCTTCTGGAAGTCGATGGTGACGGTGTCGCACGGCTGGAGTTGGTACAGCAGGGTCGACGGGGTGATCTGGGTCGGGAGTTGGCCGACGGGCATGCCATTGATGCCGGTGATCAGGTCGAGCGCCTCGAGTTGGAAACCAACCCAGTCGGCTGGGAGTTGCATGACGGTCTTGCCCTGGAACACTGGGAACTGAAGGGCGCGGCAGTCCTCGTATGCGTCGGCGAGGGATCCGACAGGATTTTCCTTGAGGACGATGCCGATGAGCTGGCGGTTGATCTCGCAGTACGCCGGGTCGTACCAGCGCGCCTGGTCGGGCGGGAAGATCGCCTCGCCGGCCAGCAGACCGATGTCGGCGCCCTGGCGGTAGTAGTAGCAGATACCGAGGGCGGCGTGGCGGTAGATGTTGAAGCCAAAGATGTCGTTGTATAGCACGAACGGCGTGCATTGTGGGCGGAGGTCGGCCTCTATGAGGCGGTCAACGACGGCGTTGATGAACGCCGCACTGACACCGAAGGCAGCGCCGGAGGTGTTGGTCTTGAGCGCCTTGAGGGCAATCGCCGTGTTGGTGTTGATCTCGTCGCTGAGGATGCCCGGAGCCTCCAGGGGAGCAACCGACAGCGTGGAGGTCGCGCCGGCCTGCTGGACGCCGCTGCGTCCGGTGACGACACCGATGACGTAGCCGCACTTGTCGAGGATGGGCGCACCCTCGGCGCCGTTGAGCACCTGGATGTCGGTGAGGACGCCCTCGTAGGTGATCACGGCGTTGGCCTGGACGGTCGTGTTGTTCACGATGGATCCGCTGACCATGCTCTGCGGGCTTTGCTGGCTCTGGGTGGCGATCACGAACGCGCTGTTGCCCGGGGTGTAGCACTTGCTGGTGCCGAACTTGAGGTACGGGTGCTTCTTGATGCACACCGTGCACTTGTTCCACGGGTCGCACGGATCGATGCGGTAGATCGCGATGCCGGTCTCAAAGTCCACACCAACGACGTAGCCGCGGTAGACGTAGCTGCGGCCGCATCCGTTGACGTTGAACACGGTGATGAAGAAGTCGAAGAAGTCCACGAGCGACTGGGCGCTGTTCGGGTTGAAGATGGTCTCGATGACCTGGAGCAGCGAGTACTGGGTCGTCGCCAGGTTGCTCTGCGGGAACGGCGCGGGCACGACGGTCGGCGGGGTGCCGGAGCCAGAGCCCAGGTCGGTCTGGAGGTTCGGGGCGAGGTAGAGCAGCGCCAGCACGAACAGGTAGAGGAACGCCGCGGACGACACGATGTAGCCGTCTTCCTCATAGAAGAAACCGCTGTAGTCGGCGGGGGTGGCGAGCGCCAGGGTGCCCGACGGCGACACGCTGAGGGACTCGTTGTACGGCAGTTCGTTGTTCTGGCGGGTCTGGAACTGGAACTTGGGGACGGCCGAGATGGACACGACGGCGTCCTTGAAACGCTTGAAGACTTCGGAGGCACAGAGCGAGGCGGGCTCGACGCTGAGAGGGAGGCTGGCTTTGCCAGCGCAGTCACCGGTAGTGCAAGCCATGGAGGAGGTGTGTGGGGTGTTTTTAGGGTAGAAAAAAAATAATTCCAAACTGGATTATTTTCAGAGGCATGACCGTGCCCACATGAGGACGGAGACGGGGGTCATGGGGTTGTTCCCCGTGAGCTCGACGCGCCCCGCGGTCTGGTTATACGTGCCGTTGTAGACGGACGCCGACTTGATAAACCCGGTGTCCCACTGGTCTCTAGGGACGACCATGAGGGTCGGGAACCATACGCCCCACTTGTTCAGGTTGCGGGGTCCACTGGTGTACTCGGTGGTCACACGCGGCTGGACGATCTCCACGATGTCTGCCCCTGAAAACTCGTTCTGAAGTGACGCCTTGAGTTGCGGCCACGTCTTCTTGAACTGCTCGCATGCGCCGCATCCGGTCGCCATCACTACCACGATGTAGTTCCCCTTGCCGCGCGGTGCTGCCATTGTTTTATGAAGGAACGTGCCTTTTTATACTATCGTAACCTTCCGTAACCATCGTGCGTTTCTGTTCGTCACTAAACATCGACATCGAGTTCATGGTGGTAGGGATTCCGATGTGGTACACGGTCGGCGCGTCCTTCCACATGTCGATTGCGTTTTGTTTTAGTTGGTGGATGGGGAGAGTGTAACTTGCGATTGGGTACGGGTCAGGGGCGGACACGTCCGTCCCGGTATTGTCCATCACGACCCCGAGGGTGTTGCCGATGCGGGCGCCGAGGTGGAGGGGGTACGGGTCAGTGAACGCTCCGTCGATGACCCGGTGGCCGCCGTACGTGCGCTGGGAGAAGATGAGCGGGACGGTACAGGACGCCACCACGGCTTCCACGACCGAGACGTCGGGCGTCGACGTATGGCTAAAGACGATCGGGACGCGGTCGTCGAGGTCAGAGGCGATGATGATGACGGATTTCCCGGTGAGGGCATGGAGTTCCTTGAACGTCGGTGACGTACCAAACTTTGCCTTGAACAGGAGGGTCAGGCGCTGCTCGAGCGGCATGGCGCTAATGAGCCCCCAGGACGCAAGGAAGGATTGGATGGTGTTGACCTGCACGAGGGACAAGAGGTCCGTGCTGACGCTCTCATTGTACAACTGGTCGGCGGTGTACCCTGCGACCATCAAGGCCGAGACGAGTGCGCCAGCGCTGACGCCGATGTAGGTATGTACATTTTGCAGATACCCGTGTTCCTCAAGTGCTTGGAGCGCACCGACGTAGTAGTACGCAAGCGACCCCCCGGGTCCAATAATGACGACCTCTGGCTTCCACGGAATCATTTTTATGGGAAACAACTTGTTTATAAAATGGAAGCATTCTATAAAATGAACCCAGGGACGTACCACGATCAGCCTCGCCCGCTCCAGCCGTTTGAGGAACGCGCGGCTGCACCGACCAAGCGCATGAAGAACGCAGCCCCCTCGAATGAACTCGAGGTGTTCTGGCGTGCCGCTGAAACGGTCGCGGCCTCAAATGAGCACCTCTGTGCTGCTCAAGTTCTACGAACGCTGCTTCCGCCGGCGAACAGCCGCTAGCCGCTTCTCGACATCGTCGTCGTCATCGTCATCAGCGGCACGACGACGCGTGGGGGTGGACTCTTCCTCGTCCTCGTCGTCCTCGACCGGAGCGGCACGACGGCGCGCCGGGCGAACGTCCTCGACGTCGTCCTCGTCTTCGAAGCGGACGGTGCGGCGCGCCGGGGGTGCAGGCGGCTGCTTCACCAGTTGGAGCAGTTTCTTACGGTCGTCCTCCTTGATGCCTTCCACCGACTGGAGCATCGCCACGAGTTGCTCGATCTGCGCCGTCTGAGTCTGCGTAATCGCCTTGATTTGCGCCTTGAGCGATGCGGACGCACGCTGGGCATCCTCGATCTGGCGCTTCATGTCCGACACGCGGGTGTTGGTCGACCCCACCGACTGGGCGACATGGCTCACCAGTTGCTTCTCAACAGCACCCAGCATCTCCTCGATGCGCTTCAGTTCGGCCGTGAGGCGGGTGAACGACTGGTTGTAGTACATGCTGCTTCCAAAGAACAGCAGGAGGTTCACCACCGACAGGGACAAGGCAAGCGTCTTTTGAACGTCCATGATTTTTTAGTGTTGCGCACTCCTTTTAGAACATACCGCCTACATAAAATGGACGCTTTCCGCGCAGCCGCCCAACGCGCCGAGGTGGCCGACCCCGAACGCTTGGCACGTATCGCCTACAACAAGCGAATGTTTGGAGCGGTGTACCCTCCGCAGGTCGAAGCAGAGGTGCTGGCGGCTACCCGCAAACTATCATCGTCCCTACAATCACCCCGCCAATCCCTCCTATAATAAAGGTCATCAACCCAAACAGAACGTTCACCTTGAGGTACGAGGACGCCGGAGCGGGCGGCGGCGGCACGGGCGCGTCTTCGTAGGGAGGCGGGAGGTCTGAATACATTTTGTAGGTTCAAATGTATTCATCTAAATCAAAAATGGATCTCCTAGTCGTAGCACAGCCCGCAGACGTTGCGTGGCTGCGCTACACGCTTCCACAGACCCTGAAATACCTCCAGCCCATCCGATGCTACGTGCTGACGTACGACACCGCCTCCGTACAGACCCTCTTCCCCGAATGCACCGTGGTGTCGCTGTCGCGTCTTCCCTTCACCTACGACGACGTTGCGCGCATGGCGCATTCGTCGCCCATGCGCACCCTCACACAACTCGCCCATTTGTACGCCCATCACATCCTCCCTCTGACCCGTCCCGTCGTGTGTATGGACGCCACCGCCGCCGTGCTAGCCCCTGTGCCGGCCACGGGGCGCGGAACACGTCTTATCCCCGGCATCCATACCGTGCGGCACGTCACGACCCTCCTGCCGGGAACGAAAAACGTTTATCTGGACGACCTGCCCTTCTATGTGATCACACCTGAGCAGTCCCACGCCCTCCACGTCCATGTCAGCACGCACCACCGGAACGAGCCGTTCTGGCGCGTGTACATTTCCGCATCAGCGTCCGCGGAGACGTCGGATAAAGCGCTCTACGCCTCGTGGATTCAGCGTTCCACCGACGACCGCGAGACCCACGTCGTCCACCGACGCTTGAAGACGTACTCGGACGCCACGTACCCTCCCCCTGCCGTCCACGTCGTCAGTTGCGAGCGCGAACACGTCCCTACGATGCTTGCCCAAACGACCTGGACACGGGTGCGGCGATGGGTGGGCGACACCCACGTCACGTCCCTTCCCATCCACGCCGCCGCCCTCGACGGCCTCCCGGTGGGCACGGTCGTCCACTACGGGAGCACCGATGCGCCCTCGGACGTATGGAAGGGATGGACGTACGTCGGCGTGGACGTTGAGTCGACCGACCTATGCGTCGACCCGCTCCCGCACGGCACGCTGGCGCTGTGTACCAACCTCTTTTCGCGCCTGTCGTACGCACACGCCCTCACCGTACTCGCACGCATGGTTCAGGTGTACCCAACGGTCATGGTCGTGGACTTTATCCCGGACGGCACGCCCCGAATCAACACCGACCGCCCCACCGGTCAGTGGGGCGTTGTTTGGTGGGACATTGCGCCCTACTCGGCGTTGAATGCCGTCCTTAATGGATACGTGCCACTCTCAAGTGGGAAGTTAGCGTTTCATCGTATCCTAAAGCCAAGGGTTACTCATAAAAATGGCGAGCGAGACCGACATCGAGACGAAGCAGCAGCGTCTTTCGGGCGAGCAACTCAAGATCCAGATCAGCGAGATTCGCAAGAGCATTGAGAAGATTAACACGATCACGCTGGCGCTCGTCAAGCCAGACTACAATGTCACGGTGGGCGACCAGATTATCACCCGCGCCGAGCTCAAGCGCACGATGCAGGCGAACGACCGCGCGCTTTCACAGATTGCGACGCAGGTCGGCAAGGGCGTTCGTCGTCGCCAGGCGGGCGAAACGCGGGCGGTGAGTAAGGTCGCGGGCGGCCTGTCCAAGCCCAACCTGTACTCCCAGGAACTCGTGTCGTTCCTGTGCTCGGCGAACCTTGGCAAGGTCGACCCAAGCAACCCGAAGAGCGAAGACCTGGCGGCGGTGCTCAAGCGCTCTCCGTTCGGCAAGCACGGCATCGCTACCACGCACACCGTGAGCCGACTCATCTCCGTGCTGGTGTCCGTGAACGGGTTCAAGGACAAGACGAACGGCCAGAACATCAACTTCCCGGCGGGGTATCTCGAGAAGGCGCTTCCGAACGCCATCGCCGCCCTCACCGCTGCCGGCAAGCCGGTGACCAACTGGACGTACATCAACCTCAGTTCGCTGAGCGCTGTGTGCATGACCAAGAAGGCCGCGCTGGACGCCAAGCAGTCCGAACTGCTTGCGCAACAGTCCGAGGCGGTGTCTTCCCTAAGCACCTTCCTCTCGGACGTCCTCAACAAGCACAAGGACGCATCTGCACCCACCCCTGTTGTTCCTGCCGCGTTCGCCGCGCCGGTTGCGGCCAGCCGTCAGCGGTCGCCCGCCCGTGCCAAGAACTAACTGTCATTGATTTTTTTATTCACGTAAGGTGTGAATAAAATGGAGAACGAGAATATGCGGCGTGTGCTTGCGCGTGTGGCCATTCTGGCGTCTGTCACGCCGGTGGAAGGACTTATCCTACTCGGCGCTGGACGGATCGAGGGGATGGAATGGACTGTCGCTGTCCCCATGACCTACACAGCAGGTGACCGAGGAGTGTACATCGAGATCGATGCACTCCTCCCGGAGACACCTTGGGCGGATGCGCTCGTCGGTAAGAACCGCATCATCAAGACAAAGAAGATACGTGGTGTCCTTTCACAGGGACTCTTCGTGCCCTTTTCCGCACTCCTTACCACTTATCCAACCCTCGCCGACACACCCCTTGGGACGGATGTGACCGCACTCTTGGGAATTACAAAGTGCCCTGAAACACCCAAAGCAACGACATCCGCGCCCTCATCCGCTGTCACCTACGCCCAGGCACTGGGAGAAGACGCTCCCCCCAAGACAGACGAATTGCGCGTCCAGTCCTATAAGCATTTCCTAAGTCATATCGTGGGAAACCCGTATGTGATCACACTCAAGTATGACGGGACGTCCGCAACCTACGGCTACCGACCCACAGGGTTCGTGGCGACATCTCGCAACTTCCTTGCGGCGGCTGACAGCGTGTACTACACTGTCGCTGCTACGTACGGACTGGAAGCAACGCTCGCAGTTCATCCCCACTACGTCGTTCAAGGGGAGATCTATGGACCCAAGATCAATGGCAACGCATTGGAAGTGCCAGATGTCCGTCTGGCGGTTTTCAACGTATGGGACCGTCGCACCAAGACATACCTTGACGAACTAACGATGCGTCAATGGTGTTCCGCTCAGTCCCCCGTGCTTCCTACCGTGGAGGTGCTAGAACAGGGGGACGCTTTCCCGGCAGGGTACACTGCACAAACGCTCGTTGAGAAGGCGGGGGGAGTGTACCCGCCCCCGTCGACCAAGCCCCGCGAAGGAATCGTCGTTCGACCCATTCGCCCCATGTTCACCGAGAAGGGGGAACGCGTTTCCGTCAAGGCCATTAACAACGCGTCCCTTTGAAACAATAAACCATCGTGGTTTATTGACCCAGCCTTACTTTGGAATCGGGACTTGACGTGCTCTTCCCAGAACGACCAGGACGTAGATGGTGAGCCCGGCGACCCCGGCAACCACCCCTGCCCCGGCAATCTTTCCCCAGTCAGGCTGACCGGTCGGCTGCCCCAGGGTATTGAGTTCCTGGGTAAGGGTCGGGTTGGTGAAACTGAGAATCAAGGTGAGGAGACCGCCGACGATCAGAAAGGTGGCCACCGCCCATCCCCAAAAACGCGTCGATTTCGCCTGGATCGCAAGATCCGTGGTGGTCGTTGGGGCTAGCGACGCCAACGGGTCGTTGGTGCGCTTCAGCGGGGTGCGCCGTGGGCTCGATTTATTCGCCATTTTAAAGTACGCAGATTTTTTGTAGGCAACAAACTCATTTAAGGAGGAGCAGTAGTTTTCAAAAGTGTTATGGCAGATACAAGTGGCGGAGGGGTCAGGCGTCCTGGCATAAAACGCCCGGCGGTGGCGCTGGTACGACCACCCAGCCCGCGGGACGACACCCCCATCGTGATTAACGGACAAGTGATTAACAGTTCGCCCACCGTACCGCCACCAGAGACCGATTCCTCGGACGAAGACGACGAGGAGGAGGTTATCCCCACCCTTACGCGGGCGTCAACCCCAGCGCCTGCGACCGTCCCCGTCCCAGCCCCGCCCCCTGCGCCCGTGCGTGTCCCCTACACGACCCCAACGGTAGCGCCGCCACGAACGCTCGTGTCCCAAATGCAGCACAAAGCATTCCGACCTCACCAACTCCCTTTTTACGATTTTATTGATAGCACTACCGCATTTAGTCACCTCACGGAGAAGGACTTTTACAGCACGGCGTCGCACTTTCGTGAAAAGTGCGAACGCCTCTACCGCGGATGCCCGAAACTCACGCCGCCGACGATCGAAGATAACGACAAACCCCCGATGGCAAAGTACAAGTACGACCTGTACTACAAACAAGTTGCCGCACTCAAGTCGGCGCTTCAGGTGGGTAACCTGATTTACCTAGCCATCATGGGATTCGAATGGTTTCTCAAAAACAATCGGTGGTTCAAGGTCAAGGCACAGGGGCTGTACGCACTCCAGTACGCCAACCGCGAAGAGTACTACGATGCCATGCTCAGTATGGGCGAGCAAACCCTTGGGTGGGTCAAAACAAATGTCAGTGGCGTGTGGCGGATGTTCATGATGTTCCTTATCAGCACGGTCATGCTCATCGGGACAAACTACCTGATCGAGTACGCCGTCCCCCATGCGATGCGCGGGATGGCGCACCAAGCCAAGGACGTCGGTGTCAAGTACCTCCAAGACATGTCCGCCCTGTTCCTGGGACTCAAGTCTGTCGACCCCGAAAAGGCGGACGACGGATGGGCAAACAATCTCTTTGCGATGGCGAGTAACCTCATGACGGGACAAGCGACCAAACCCCCGAGCGAAGTCCATCTTCACGAAGAATAATTTTCACGTGCATATAAAAATGCCCAGCCCAATACGCAGCCGTAGCCGTAGCCCAGGCTCTTCTCAACGCCGTCTGAGACGCCGTAGTTCCAGTCCAAGACGCAGCCGTAGCCGTAGCCGTAGTTCCAGCCCAAGACGCAGCCCTCTTCCCAATTATACCCCCCCTCCGAGGTACTCGCCGCCTCCGGGTTATTTTGCTACGACCAGACGGATTGCACGTGCCGTTCGTCCGGTTCGTCCCGCAAGCCCCGGCAAACAACCCATGTATGCGGCTGCCGTAGCGACTCCTGCTGTCCCTAGACGTCGCAGCCCCAGCCCTGTCGCCGGGTCGGCCGCCCGTGGAACGAAACGGAAGCGGTCGCGGTCGTCCTCGCGCAGCCCGTCCCCTACCTCAAAGATGCGGCGTCGTAGTCGCAGCCCATCTCCTCGCCGTAGCCCCAAGCGTACCTATAGATCTACGCGTGGGTCTCCGCCGTCGTATTACACGCCTGCCCCTAGTGCAAGAACTGTAACAGACCCGGTTACTGGCGTAAAACATATTGTTTATAATAACCTTACTAAGAAGTCCTCGCCACGTCGCAAGAGCAAGTGATTGATTCATAAATTCGTATGTATCAATTGAGAAAAGAGCATGACGAACCTTAGCGGCGATGAACTGTTTGAGATCAAGAAGGTCACCCCCGAGAATGCAAAGTACGTCGGGAAGACGCTGCGCGCAATGACTCTGGAGTTTCCCAACTACTGCCAGTGGATGGAGTCGTTGCCCGACGCCACGAAGATCCCGGGGACGTGCAACTTCCTCCTGTCGCAGTACCTCTGGGCAAACCCGCCCGCGTGGCGTCGTGACACCGCTATGTCGCTAGGAACAAAGCCCGTCCTTCTCATGCTGCTGGACACCGAGACGACGACGTTTTTCTCGACCAATGTGGGCGGGAACGGACTCCCCATGGGTGGACCACGTGAACTCGCTGCGAACGGTGAACTCGCACGTGTGTTCCACCTACTGGAAGTTGCGTGGAAGGTCGTTGACCCTCTCACGTTCACCACCGTCGAGAGTTGGGAGTCGTTGTGCAAGCCCGAGGGCGCGTTTGAGCAAGTGTACAACCAATCGCTCTACGAGAACGCCCGTCTTAACGGGCGGACGCTCTCCGAGTGTATGCACTTCTTCATGTACACCCTGCGTCGGCTCAAGATGACCCACGACGTCTACATCGTATGCCACAATGTGGCGTTCGATCGCAAGGTGCTTGCGTACTCGCTCGCGTCCCTCGGGATGTACGAGGCGTACACCGAACTCCTTGGGACGCCCTGGCTGTGTACCATGGTCTCGGTCTACGGCATGGAGTCGGCACGCCAAGAATACAATGCGTGGGCACGCCAGGCGTACCCTGAATCGTATGAGAAGGGGGGTATGAGGCCTCCCAGGTTGGAGCGGCTGCATTACTACTGCACCGGGCGGGACGTCGTCCAGGAACACCGGGCGATGAGCGACGTCGACATGATGCTGGAATGCCTTCCCAACCTAGTTCAGCGCGGATGGTTCAAGCTTCCGACTCAGACCGTCCCGTCGCCGCACCCAAACGGGCTCATGCGAGCGCTCAAGAAAGCGCTCAAGACGACGACGACGACCTCTGGACGCACGACGGCGACCTCTGGACGCACGACGGCGAGGTGCTCCGCCGCTTCAAAGCACACGTCCAGCGGTTCGCACACGTACTTCCTCCGTAGCACGGTCGTGAATTGAACAAAGAAATCACAAATAATCATAAAAAATGTCCGCAACGTGGATCTATCAGACGTTCTCCGACCCCAAACTCCTCACGCCCGAAGCCATGGCATGGCTATCGACCTTTGTCCCCAAGGAGCAGGCGGTAGCCAGCACGCTCTCCTGGCACGTCCTCAACACCGTCGCGTCGTGTCCCGACCGTGCTCAGTACCTAGACGACTGGATCAAGTTATGGTTCTCATAAATAAACTCGACATCGAGTTTATTAGATGGTTACAAAGATCGCATCGTAGTGTGCTCGGTTGAAGTAGAACCGAAGCGCCAACTTGCCGTCGGGGTTGAAAACCTGTGTGGCGGGCAGGGACGGCACTGCGCCGGTCACCACTTCCACGCGGTAGTTGTAGCACAGTGCTAGCAGTGCCGCTTCAATAAACCCGCCAAAGTAACTGTCGGTTAGGGTCGCTTCGATCCATTCGTCCAGCGACGCAAACCCCGACGCTTCCAAGGCAAGGGCGAGCGGAAGGTCTTGGATGTGGAGGTCAGGGGTGCGCTTCACGTACGCCACCACCTCCCGTCGGACGCGGATGTAGGTGTCCTGGTCGCCGTACATCTGTACCGCCGCTGCCCGCCAGAAACAGTTGCCGTCCCCTTTGCATTTGTAGACGTAGACTCCTTTGGAGTACGGAACCCATCCTCCGGGCGGGTGGACGCCTGCCACGACGAGCGGGCGTCGTGTGGATCGCAGCGCGTACGCCATTTTATTGGACTCTAGAGAGTTTAAATTTTCAATCATAGCACGTTAAACACAGAACGTGTGCATAAAAATGACGACCTTTATTTTGTTCTATGTCATCGCCAAGGACTGCCCTGCGTGTAAACTCTTTGCGCCTCAGTGGGAAACGATTCAGGCCTCGCTCAAGAAACTCCACGGCGACACGCTGGACATCGAGACGATCGCCTACGAAAAGCGCACGGCGGCGTCCTTCGATAGTTCCAAGCACCCGATGGATTTGATGCGGTTCATTGGATGGTATCCGACCTTTATCCTTGTCCAAAAGATGGCGTACT
>Ga0209668_10000945_pt1 | contig 12194 bp, 14 predicted proteins | sample FrelakmetPLP11PL_FD_187150 | JGI IMG/M metagenome (GOLD analysis project Ga0209668, IMG submission 187150) | Freshwater lake sediment microbial communities from the University of Notre Dame, USA, for methane emissions studies - PLP11 PL (SPAdes)... | ecosystem: Environmental > Aquatic >... | reverse complement strand
GTGGGACGGGGAACGCCGGTGTTCAATGAATGATACAAGATCGCCAATGCTGCCCTCAAGTACCTGGCTGACACATTCTTTCGCCCGTTCATGGAACCGCCGGTGAGATACCAGGTCTTCTATTGTCCTGTGCCCTTTTCTTTGCAGTACTCCTGCAGTGACCGGGCCGATGCCCCGGACGAGAGTAAGGTCATTTAGGATCCTCTTTTTTACTTCATCGGGGTCAGGGCGGGGTACCTGGATACCGGTGGACGTGGTGATCTCGAAGCATTCTCCTTCCGGGGTATATATCGTTCTACCCTCAAATATCTCCTCGACTGCCATCCCTGAATACCTGTTCATGAGGCCTGCTTTCAAATCACGGGCTTTCCGGAACTCAGATTCAAAAACAGAAGACATGGAAAAACCCGCCCTGAATACCGAATCATTCCTTACAACCTGGAAATCATGCGACTGATCAATCTTTGACCGCCATTGTCTGCTGACTGCATCATAGGACGATTTGGAGATCATGCTGATCGAACATGCACGTCCCTCTTTTCAAAGGTATGCCGCGGGGGGTGAAAGTGAACGTCAAAATAAAAAACCCAATCACGCCCTGTTTATAATTCCGACAAAAAAGATGTTTTAACGTATGCCTAGGGTATAGGCATATCCGGTTTCCCTTATTGTACCTTACAGAAAAACTCCCGGGGAAAACAGCATTAAAGGAAGGGGCCCAAGAATATTTTGTAGAAATGATAGCACTGTTCCAGCACGGGGCGGGGGAACCGCCGGGCTACCTCCTGGATCTTATCAGAGAGTGTGGCCTGGAATACAAAATTATCCCCCTTTATGAATCGGGGGAAGTCCCCGGTAATATTAATGCCACCCACCTGGTATTCCTTGGTGGGCAGATGAGTGCTAACGATGAGAAAGAATACCCTTGGCTTCTTCCGGAAAAACAACTTATCCGGGATGCATACATGTCTGGAACTCCTGTCCTTGGTATCTGTCTTGGTGCCCAGCTTATCGCATCGGCGTTCGGAAAAAAAGTATTTCCCTGCATGGAAGAGAGGGGTTGGTGTGAAGTCAGGAAAAATGCCCCTCACGGATTAACAACGCCCGGGAATAACCTGGCCGTGTTCCAGTGGCACGGGGAGAGCTTTGAACTCCCGGAAGGGAGTGTACTGGTCTACCGGGGGGATCATGTTCCAAACCAGATGTTTACAATCGGCTCCGCAACCGGTGTCCAGTTCCATCCGGAAGTTACGGAAAAGATCATTCATGACTGGGTAATCTCGGCAAGGCGAAAAGAAAGGAACGAAATTATGTCACAGACTTCCGGTTATATCCAGGGTAGTAACCTGGTCTGCCGGTCAATATTTTCCAGCTTTCTTGCGGGGTCCCCCGTATGAACGTGAAGGGGGTGCTGCTTGACCTTGACGGAGTGCTGTATAAAGGGGATGATCTTATACCCGGGTCACCCGGGGCCGTCCGTTACCTGAAAGAACGGGGCTATATCCTCCGGTTCGTCTCGAATACCACGCGGAAAAGCCGGGAAACTATTGAGTCCCGCCTTCTCGCATTTGGATTTGAAATCAGGAAAGATGAGATATTTACACCTTCTGTTGCAGCAATTAACTACATCCAGGGCACAGGGTTAATGCGGTGTCATCTCCTCACAACCCGGGACCTCCATGCCGAATTTGAAGCAGCAGGATTGTTACAGCAGGATACCGGGACAGACTGGGTCATTGTGGGTGATGCCGGGGATAACTTCAATTACGAAACGATGAACCTGGCGTTCCGGCTGGTGCAGCAGGGGGCCGGGCTAATCGCCCTTGAGAAAGACCGGTACTGGATGGGAAGTGACGGGCTGATGTTGTCTGCCGGACCATTTGTCCGGGGGATCGAGTATGCCACGGGTAAAACTGCGGTCCTGGTGGGCAAACCTTCACCGGGGTTTTTCGGTATGGCGCTCAGGGATATGGGGCTCACACCGGCTGATGCTGTAATGATCGGGGATGACGTGGTGACCGACACAGGAGGTGCAATAAAAGCAGGAATGCAGGGAATTTTAGTTAAGACCGGGAAATTCAGCAATGAGGCGCTGGCCGGGGCAGACCCGGGACCCACGAGGGTGATAGGTTCGATTGCTGAAATTGACACGATTCTATGATCTCCCGAATTGCCTGGGTATCGCTCCAGGGGCCCGTTTCCAGGCTGCTATTGCCATCTGAAATCTCTTGTTACTCTATGTGAATTATTTCGGGAGTAGGGTTTCCGGATAAAAAGGACGTTATCGTCTCTGAATCATATATCCGCTTAAGGGCACATTTACAGTAATCCTCCGAAATATCGATACCAATAAACCGTCTCCCCAGTTTCCACGCGACAAGTGATGTCGTCCCTGCGCCATTGAACGGGTCGAGGACGATATCACCCTGGTACGAGAAGAGTTTCATCAACCGTTTCGGAAGCTCCTCCGGGAACATTGCAGGGTGACCGTAATCTTTCATCCTGATTTCCGGAGGGAATGACCATTTGCCGATCACCCACTCCTTGAACTCGGTATCGGTTATATCGATCCGTTCGCGGTCCCCTGCTTTTTTATGGGTCTCCTTGTCAAACACCTCAATAAATTCCCATGTGTATTTCAGGTATGGCATTGAGGGGGATTTCCAGCTCCCCCAGGCCGTATATTTTGCGTTGTAATTATTCTTCTCCCACAATATTTCAGCCTTCCAGAGGAAACCGAGTGCCATAAGCTGGTTGGAAATTACATGGTGTGTCGGTATATAGTCTGAGAACAGCGGCTGGACGTTGACGGCCATCCGGCCCCCGGGTTTCAGAATACGGTAGCATTCGGCCCAGATCTCATGAAGGGTCTTGAAATAATCGTTCCACTCCCGGGTATCATCGCGTTCGTCCTGTGCATAGGCATGACCAAAATTATACGGTGGCGAAGTGATCACGATATCAATACACTGGTCAGGCATGGAACGCAAAGCATAGAGCGCATCACCACAGATTATCCGGTTCACGTAGCGCCCGATCTCAGGCGGATCTGGGGACACGATCAGATCTTTTCTGGATCCGGTACCGCTCCTGATTTTTGCCTTACCCGGCTTATCCTGCACCTTATTAGTTCTCCCTGTGGATGAGGCCATTTACTGTATATAAACGCCAGCCAAGGTTAAATTCTCTCGTCCAACCCGCAAGGGTGTAATAACAGACATAATGCGAACCATTCGGTGGGTAAAATTTTAAGAGACTCAATCCACAATCTCAATAATTCCGGATAAAAATATCTGAATTAGCTCTTTGAAAAGCGTTTAATGGTTCGCTTGCTATATACTCTACCTGACTCGATTATGCTTGATATTGAAGACCTCCACGTGAAGGTTGGAGACAGGGAAGTTCTCCATGATGTTAACCTCCGGATAAAGGAAGGTGAGACGCATGTGCTCATGGGGCCGAATGGTTCAGGGAAGAGCACATTGCTCATGACAATTATGGGATTTGCGAACTACACGGTTACAAAGGGGAGGATATCATTCAAGGACAGGGATATCACGCACCTGCCAATTCACGAACGTGCAAAACTCGGGATTGGTATCATGTTCCAGAGGCCTCCGACCATATCCGGCCTGAAGCTTGGTAAACTGCTGGTTGCGACCTCGGGAAATAGAACTGAAGAGGTCGCGGAGTACGCGAAAAACATGCATATGGACCGGTTCCTGGAGCGGGATATCAATAAGGGTTTTTCTGGTGGTGAGATCAAGCGGAGCGAGGTCCTCCAGCTGATGGTGCAGAAACCGGACTTCGTCATGCTCGATGAACCAGAGAGCGGTGTCGACCTGGAAAATATCTCTCTCATCGGAGCTGCAATCGGGAAGCTGCTGGAGAAGGAAGCTCACATCATCAAGCGAAAAAAGAGTGGGCTTGTTATCACACATACCGGTTATATCCTTGATTATCTTGACGCGGACAGGGGGCATGTCATGTGTGACGGGGAGATCCGGTGCCGGGGGAACCCGAGAGAAATCTTAAAAGATATAAAAGCCCGTGGTTACAAGGAGTGCCTCGAATGCCGGCAGAACTAGGAAAAGACCTTGGTCTTTCAGCAGAAGACCAGGAACGCTTGGCCCAGTCAGGTATTGACCTCAACATGGGCAACCGGTGTGGCAGTTATATCCAGGTAAACCAGGATGTTGTTCAGGAGAGTTGCAGGGAAGAGGGTATTGAAGTCCTCTCCATCGGTAACGCCCTGAAAAAGTACGACTGGATAAAGGACTACGTCTGGAACCTGGTCCCGAAAGATAAAGACGAATATACCCGGTATGTTGCAGAAGCCAGCGACCCGAAAGGATATGTGATCATAGCCCGGAAAGGCAGCAGTAATATACTGCCTGTGCAGGCATGCCTCTATCTCGGGCGTGAAAAAATCCAGCACGTCCATAATGTGATCATTGCGGAGGAAGGTTCTGAACTGCATATCGTGTCCGGCTGTGCAAGCGGGCAGCATGTGGGAAAAGGCGGGGCGCATTATGGTATCAGCGAATTTTACGTGGGTAAAAACGCCAAGATCAGCTTTACCATGATTCATACCTGGGGAGAAGATATCGATGTATACCCCCGGAGTGCTGCAAAAGTAGAGGAAAACGGGGTTTTCCTGTCCAATTACGTCTGCATGAAACCAGTCCATAAAGTCCAGATGTACCCGACCGCTCACCTGGTCGGTGAAAATTCTGTAGCGAGGTTCAGCAGTGTTGTCATCGCGACACCGGGGTCACACCTCGACTTAGGCTCCCGTGCGATCCTCGGTGCGAAGGGTGCAAGCGCGGAACTTGTAACCCGTGCGATTACCAAGGGTGGTACGATCATCTCCCGCGGACACATCCTTGGGAAAACCGAGGGGACCAAAGGGCACCTTGAATGCAAAGGGCTGATCCTGAAAGACGGGACAATTTATGCAATCCCTGAAATAGAGGGTAATGTGGTCGGGACCGAGCTCTCCCACGAGGCAGCGGTTGGAAAAATTGCAAGGGACGAGATCGAGTATCTTATGTCCAGGGGACTTGACGAGGAGTCTGCGACTGCAACGATTATCAGGGGGTTCCTTGATGTTAAGATAGCGGGACTTCCTGATGCACTCCAGAAACAGATCGATGCGGCTATTGATGTCGCTGAAAAGGCTGGATTCTGATTCCTGAAGGCATGAGGAAGAAGGGGGATATACGATGCCAGAGGACTCGCGGACAGAAGAACGACTGCAAATGGTCCAGAACCAGATCGAAGCCCGGGGTGTTGGAGACAGGAGGGTGCTCAATGCAATGCGGGAAATACCTAGGCACCTTTTCCTCCCTGCAGAGTTTCAGGATGCTGCATATCATGACCGACCTCTCCCGATTGGAAGTGGACAGACGATATCCCAGCCATATATTGTCGGGCTGATGACCACTCTCCTCGAATTAAAACAAAATGATACGGTTCTTGAAATCGGGGCTGGGAGCGGTTACCAGGCAGCTATCCTTTCTAAACTCGCACGGACGGTGGTTACTGTCGAACGTCTGCCTGAAATTGCGGCGAAAGCAAAGGATATATTACAACGTCTCGGGATTTTTAACGTAAATGTAGTAGTAGAGGATGGTACCCTGGGTTACGCACCAGATGCCCCGTATGACGGGATTATTATCACGGCAGCATCACCGGATATACCCGCCCCGCTTATTGACCAGCTGGCAGACGCGGGGAGGCTGGTTGCACCTGTTGGATCGCGTGACCTGCAGCAGCTTGTCCGGATTAGAAAGCAGGGGGACCTGACCAGCCGCGAAAATTTTGGGGGTGTGGTGTTTGTACCCCTGTTAGGTCGCCATGGCTGGCAGGAATGAGAACATGAAAACGTTCTACGATGTAACCCATGAATTATCTGAAGATACCCCGGTATATCCCGGGGATATCGAACCACGGTTTTCCCAGGAGGATTGTGGGCAATACCTGTTGACAGGGCTTCAGATGAGTACTCACTCCGGGACGCATATCGATGCTCCGTCCCATTACCTGAAAAACGAAGAGAGTATTGACCGGATACCGCTTTCTGCGCTCATTGGGCCGTGCAGGGTACTTGATCTCTCCCACGTATCAGGGGAAATATCGGAGAATGATTTGAAAGGGAGGATCAACGCTGCCCCACGGATATTATTAAAAACCGGGTGTAATTTTGATGGACCGTTCGATCCTGAGTATACAAGCCTGGGAATATCAGCAGCAAGAGCAATCTCAGCAAAAGGGATCGTTGCTGTTGGCATAGACTCGCCGTCGATAGAAAAATTTCACGGGACTGGGGAGATCCACCTCGAACTCCTGGGGAAGGGTATTGTGGTGATCGAATACCTCGACCTCGTACGGGTTCCTGAAGGAGAGTACCAGATGATTGCCCTGCCACTGCGTCTTCGCGGGGCTGACGGTTCCCCTGCGAGAGTGGTGCTCTATTAGTCCGGGGTTCCCGGTTATTAAAAAACCCATGGAAACTGGGTATGATATGGTGCAATAATGAGTATTATTGAAGAATCTGTTCATCTCCTGGAAGAGCATGTCCAGGGCTCAGGTTGCGAAGACGGGACCGTAAACCTCATGGTTGATCCTGATAGTGCGAAATGCCAGTTTGAACATGGAGTATGCATGGTGGCAACATTTGGTGGAAAATCCGCAGAATTTGTCACTGATGACCCGACCCGGGCGACGACGAAAATATCCTTTATGTTCGGGGCAACATTTGATAATTCCCGGACTAGGTCGGCGGCCTGCGTAATAATCAATGCAATTACCGGTTTTCTTTGCATTAACCGGGTAATCCACTCGTGTTCGCCCGGATGTCACCAGCAATGTCAGAAAGAGTTGACGGAAAAGATTAACGGGCGAAAGATCTTTCTTCCCGGTTACTCCTCCCAGCTGGAAATGGAATTAAAGACATTTCTGGTTGACAGGATCGAAGATGCGGATGTGATTGTTGTTAATGGGGGCGGGCTGGTGTCTGATGAGGGTATAAAATCGATTATTTACCCTTGTCAGGGCAAGGAAATGATTTTTATCGGCCCCTCCACATCCGGGGTGGCGATCCTCGAAAAAATCCCGCACTGGTGCCCGTACGGGAGATAATGACATTTTTTTATCCCAGGAATGCCGTATTCATTTACAAAATAATGGTTGAATCAGGAAATTAATATGCGGACTGGTTACTGGTGGAGATTATGCGGTGTAATCTTTGGTAAACCAAAATATTCATGCAACCTACACATACATTATAATAAAAAACCCATATTTTCACTTGCTTGTATGGAAGAAATGGTGTTCCCTTATGTTTCAAATGAAGATGCGGGATTCACCTGTATATGATAAAATGGTTCGATTATGGAACTGAAAACCAATAGGTATAGCATCGTAATTATTGGGCCATCGCTGAGATTTCTCTCCGGTATCAGCTACGTTACACTTCTCCTTTCGAATTCTCTGGCGGATTATTTTTGTGTTACAGCGTTGCTATTCCGGAATATGCTCCCCAAAAAGCTTTTCCCGGGATATAAGAGGGTTGGAGAAACCCTGGCAGATTGTGATTACAGGTCAGATATTGCTAAGGTTGAGTTGCTCGACTGGTATAATCCCTTCACATGGTTGCAGGCCTCAAAATATATCCGCCGGGGAGATGTGATTATTTTCCAATGGTGGACGTCAAGTGTCGCTCATATGTATCTCATAATTGCGCTCATGAATCTGAAGAAAAAACCGATAATAATCGAGTTCCACGAGATAGTAGATCCCATGGAACATGGTTTTTTTATTCTCCGTCTCTATTCGAAAATAATGGGGACCCTGATACGACGTCTTGCGACATTTTACATCGTGCATTCTGAGATCGATCGCCAGTTAATCAGTTCACATTATGATATCGATCTAATGAGGGTCCGGGTAATCCCTATTGGAATTTTCGATCATTATAAGAAAATTGATAAAGGCCAGGCAAAAGACCAGCTTGGAATCAGTGAATCAAATGTTATTCTCTTCTTTGGGTTGATACGCCCCTATAAAGGGGTTAAATATCTGGTCAAAGCCTTTGAAAGCCTCCCGCCAGACTGCATAAAAAATACCCGACTTTTAATTGTAGGCGAGGCATGGGAAGATCAGGAATTGGGAGATATCATTGCGAAATCCCCTGTGGAATCTCATATCACCCTTTTCGATAGGTATGTAGGGGATTCCGAAATTCCATTTTATTTTTCCGCAGCGGATACACTTGTGATGCCATATATAAGGGCTTCCCAGAGTGGAGTTGCCCATATTGGTATGGAATTTGGCATTCCAATCATTGCAACGCGGGTTGGTGGGCTTGAAGAGAGCCTTGGGAAGTATGAGGGTACACGTTTTATCAAACCTATGGATCCTGATGAACTCGCCGGGGTAATTGTAGAGACACTCTCAAAGAAACAACAATTCGAGCCACCTGGAGAATTGAGATGGAATGTAATCGCGGAACGCTGGAAGGATCTTATAAATGGTCTCCAAAGCGATGAACTTGGATAATAATAATACTGCTGACAATCGGTAATGAGTTTGGGGACAATAAACCACGACATTCGCAGGGTTAGATAATCTGCGGTTTCAATGTCTGTATTGGGATCTAGTCCGTGAGCGGCTCTGATTATACAATAGCCTGCAGTTCTGCTGAGGAATGCCATATATAATGAAGGCCGGAAAGACCCCTGTTACCTTTTCAACCTGCCCTCAAGCAAAATTTGATATTTCGGGTGTATTACATTGTATCAGGTGATCATACATGGTGGGAGAAGTGATGGAGGCAGGGACGCGGGTCCGGTATACAGGGACAGGGACAACGGGAACGATAATAAGATTCGAGCGGCAGGAAGGAAAGGAATATGCTGAACTCGATACAACACATCTGCTTTACCTGACTGACAAACTTGTCCGGGTTGAGGCAGGCATTGAAAAGCACTATCAGAAAAGGGAAGATATGAAGAGAACAATTGAAGAAGAGAGAGAGTTTTTTTCAGGCTCTGCGTTCCAGGAATCGCTAAAAAATATCGACCAGAGCTGTGAAGGTGGTGGGTAAGCAATTTGAAAACGTTTCCGGCCCGTATAAACCCCTGTTTTTTATTTCTCCACATCTTAAGATCTCATCTGTATTGCAATAACTGGCAGGATGATCCCAATCACTCCCTGATTTCAAAATCGCAAGGATCCGGATAAATCCGGGTTGAACCGTGAAAAAAATAATCCTTTGCGAGCAACTGAACGATGAATTGGTTTTACTGATTACGTATAAGTAGGATCATTATATATTCAATAGGGAGGTTTGATCACATTTGCGTGATGTAACAATTCCAAGTGTCAACATCGGGGTTGTCGGACATGTGGACCATGGGAAGACAACTCTTGTGTATGGGCTCACTGACACCTGGACGGATCGGCATAGCGAGGAGATAAAACGCGGCATATCGATCCGTCTCGGATATGCAGATGTGACGTTTTATAAATGTCCGGGTTGCGAAGGAGCGGATGCATTCTCCCCAAAACCGGTATGTGCGGTATGCGGGTCCAAAGCGGTACCCTTCCGTTCTGTTTCGTTTGTCGATGCACCGGGACACGAGACCCTGATGGCGACGATGCTTTCCGGGTCAGCCCTGATGGATGGTGCAATGCTCGTTATTGCCGCAAACGAGGTCTGCCCGCAGCCACAGACGAAAGAGCACCTTATGGCGCTCGAGCTGGTGGGAATAAAGAACATTGTCATTGTCCAGAACAAGATCGATGTGGTCAGCGCAAAAGAGGCACGGGCCCATTATGACCAGGTGAAAAAATTCATCAAGGGTACAATCGCCGAAAATGCCCCAATAATCCCTGTATCCGCCCAGAAAGGCATTAATATCGGGGCCTTGGTTGAAGCACTCGACCAGACCATTCCCGAACCGGAACGTGATCCCGATGCAAAGCCGATGATGCTGATTGCACGGTCCTTTGATATAAATAAACCCGGGTGTAACTGGAAAGAAGTAAAGGGAGGTGTTATCGGGGGCTCACTTATCCGTGGTGAGCTCAAGGAGGGTGACGACATCGAGATCCGCCCCGGCCGGCAGAAACAGGTCGAGAACCGGATAAGGTGGGACCCGATTGAAACAAAAATCACCTCGATCAACGCCGGCTCCAAGAAAGTACTGGACGCATCCCCGGGTGGACTTCTCGGGATAGCCACCAAGTTAGACCCTGCCCTTACGAAAAGCGATGCACTTGCAGGACAGGTCGCAGGTCACGTCGGTTTCCTGCCCCCTGTCTGGGATAAATTAAAATTCCGGGTTATGCTAATGGAGCGTGTGGTCGGGGCGACAAGCGAGTTAACGATCGAACCCCTAAAACACAACGAACCACTGATGCTCTCGGTAGGGACCGCGGTGACCGTCGGGGTCGTGACAAATACCAAGAAAGACGCGGTTGAAGTGACCCTGAAGAGGCCCGTGTGTGCGGAACTGGGTGGAAGAATTGCGATCAGCCGACAGGTGGGGGCAAGATGGCGGTTGATCGGGATGGGAATTCTCACCGAGTGACCGTTCTCCTGGATACCAATGCGCTCATGATGCCATCGCAGTTCAGGATAGACCTGTTTGAAGAACTAAGGGATCTCCTCGGTTCCTATGAACCCGTTGTCCTTGCTGAAGTGGTCAATGAACTGAAGCGTCTTGCAGGAGGTCATGGAAAAGATGCCGCGGCCGCGAGGCTGGGACTCGAAATGTCCCGGAAGTGCACCATCGTGGTGAGTGGATCAGAAGAAGGTACCGTTGATGAACGGATTTCCGGCTACGCCGGACGATACGGGGGAATGGTGCTGACAAACGACCGCGCACTCCGGAACCAGTTGCTCAAAGAGAGAATTCCGGTAATATCACTAAAAAATCAGAAAAAACTCGGTGTAATAAGGAGATAATGGATTATGTATTACAGGATGAAGCTTAGCGATAAGGTGAGAGTACCTCCTCACCGCCTTGGCGAAGCACTTGATAAGGTAATTCTCGATGTCCTCCAGGAACAGCTCGAGGGTAGTATCGACAAGGAGATCGGGATCTTTATTGGCGTAACAAAGGTGCTGAACATTGGGGAAGGTGAAATAATTCCCGGGGATGGGGCAGTATTTTACGACGTCGATTTTGAAGCACTGGTACTCCGGTTGTCACTCCAGGAGGTCATGGAGGGACTTGTCGTTGAGACCACCAGTTTTGGCGCTTTTGTAAGCCTCGGGCCAATCGATGCAATGCTTCATGTCAGCCAGATTTCAGACGAATATATCAGCTTTGACGAGAAGAATTCACGGCTGATCTGCCAGGAATCGAAGAGATTTATAGCGGTCGGTGAACCTATCCGGAGCCGTGTGGTCACCCTGAGCCTTAACGAGAGAGAGCCAAGGGACAGTAAAATTGGGCTTACCATGAGGCAGTCCGGTCTCGGTACCGGTGTTTGGCTTGAAGATGATATGAACAAGGAGAAAGAGAAGGAAAAGGGTGGCGAACGTGGTAACCAGTAGCAGGAAAAAAAAGGGTCACGTCTGCCGTGAATGCCACCGGGTTGTGGAAGGTGAAGCCTGCACGACTTGCGGTTCGGGGAACCTGAGTACAGACTGGACCGGCTATCTTGTCATTATTGACCCTGAACGGTCAGAGATCTCCAAAAAGATGAATATTAAACTTCCTGGGAAATACGCATTGAAGGTCAGGTAATGCTCATCCTTCCTGAGGAGCGAAGAAAATTTTTCAAAGCCCCTTTTGGAATTCTATATCCTGATATAGCCGATATTATACCGCTTATCAGGGGAAAACAGGTATATACTGTCGGAGATGTAGTTACACACCGTCTCCTTCAGCATGGTATAACGCCTAATATCGCGATAATCGATGGGCATACCATGAGATCACCGTGTGACAGGGCACCTGTCTTCTATGACCTCTGTATCAGGGTAAAAAATCCTCCAGGTTCACTCTCTGATGAATTGATGGAGGGACTGAAAGAGGCCCTGAAGCATCCGCAGGCGATGATCTTTGTGGACGGCGAGGAAGATCTGGCTGTGATCCCCCTTGTTATTGCTTCAAATGAAGGATCCGTCATTTTATACGGGCAGCCTCGTGAGGGTGTCGTATTCCGCCTGGTTGACA
>Ga0209668_10000944_pt1 | contig 12198 bp, 9 predicted proteins | sample FrelakmetPLP11PL_FD_187150 | JGI IMG/M metagenome (GOLD analysis project Ga0209668, IMG submission 187150) | Freshwater lake sediment microbial communities from the University of Notre Dame, USA, for methane emissions studies - PLP11 PL (SPAdes)... | ecosystem: Environmental > Aquatic >... | reverse complement strand
TGTTCACTTACAACAGAAAAGCATTTGATAGAGAGGCCTTGAATGGGGTGAGTAGTTTGCAGACTATAGTTAATTATATTGGAAGAAGTAATCTCCGGACTGGTCACCCTAAACTGCTCAATAGTTGTGGGAGTTGTCAGATTCACAACATTACCAATAAATAATCCCTCTTTGTTTTCTGCAAATCCTCTCAGCCAAATTTTGGTTCCGGGAGGTAGCTTGTCAATAGTACATTTTTGTAAACCTTGATTCGTATTGGTGGAAGTAACCCTGCTATAAACTGAAAAATCAGCCCGTGTAGTAATTTGGATGCCGGATGCAATTATCTGGGTATTGCCAATCGTTTCTATTTTGTAATTTACTGCTAGTTGGTTGCTGCTGATAATTGTTGGAGTATAGGTTTCTATCCTGGGTGGTAGGGTAGGTATACGTATTAAAAGCGGTTCACTTATCATGGAGCCCATTTCATTGTTGGCAACTAGCCGAACAAAATATTGAGTACCAGGAATTACATTGGTTAACCTTCCTTTTATAAGTGCAGTGGTTTCATAATCGGGAATAATTGAAGGCAGTGCAGTGAGGGATTCGGGATAATTAAATACAGGTATCGTATCCCATTCCCATTCAACGGATGTACTTCCTCCTCCTGGCGATAACAGACAGGAAAAAACTGCTGCTGATGTGGTTAGTGAATCAATACGGATAGAGTCCAATTTTGGAATGCTAACTTGTTGATTGGCTGAAAATTGAAATTGGTCAATCGAGCATACATCATCATTACCTGCTTCATCCGGGTCGTACCACACTAACATGAGTTTTTCACCATTTTTCCAAGCAAATCGATTTAATTGGAAATTCAGAGATTGCTGGTTCTCTAGAAGATTTCCATTGAGGGCAGTTACGCCGCTACTGAACACAGGGGAAGAAAAATTTCCTTCCGCACAAGCAATCAAATTACTGGTATCCATTCCTTGCCAATTTCCCGTTTTGGCCCTGCAATACCAGTTATTTTTTTTACCCGATCCACCTTTTCTCCATTGTTCAATTTGTGCCGTTATCGTTATCTGGTTCAATGTTTTGCCGGTTTGATTGATGAGTATACATCCAAAAAGATAACTTCCTCCTGAGGAAGCTAAGCTTCCCAGTGACCGCTCCTTCACATTGTTTGCTCCGGTACTATAGACTCCATGATTGGTGCCGGAACCATTCCCGGCAATCCATCCAGACTGGCTGGCAGTTCCGGCCGATTGAACAAAAAACCAGCCAGCAGCAGCGTTGATTGAAATGGGGGGTGCTTGAACTGAGAATGGACCTTTATTGGGTAAAGAATAAGTTATTGAAATGGGAAGACTGTCAAAGTTTTGAATATAAACAGCACCCGGAATTGAGTAGGGAATAGGGTTTAGTTGTGCAAACACCATTACCGGAAGCTGGCTTAGGAAAAGACTTTTAAGCAATAACTGAAAAATTTTCATGTTGATAGTTACAAGACGGCAATAATAGTGAACCGAAAGTTTTTTTCATATAACTAATTGATTTTCAGTTATAAAACAGATGTTTTGGCGGTAGAAATACTTTAGTTTGTTTGATGAAAACACTTAAAATGTAGCAGTTGCATCAGTGATTGGGGGTTAGAACGAGCTGAGGCATTTTGGCTGATTGTGGATAATTTTACGGTACTTGAAAAGGATTCCGATAAAACATTTTGAATATTCCGTTTGAGCGATTACCTTTGCCGTCCGAAATTTTAAACGGAATATAATGCCTACTATTCAGCAATTAGTTAGAAAGGGTCGTGAAATTATCAGGGCCAAAAGTAAATCGAGAGCTCTGGATGCTTGTCCTCAGCGCAGAGGAGTTTGTACTCGTGTATATACTACCACACCAAAGAAGCCGAACTCAGCGCTTCGTAAAGTAGCCAAAGTGCGTTTGACTAACAAAGTTGAGGTAATTGCCTATATCCCGGGTGAAGGTCATAATTTACAAGAGCACTCCATTGTATTAATCAGAGGAGGTCGTGTAAAGGATTTACCAGGGGTACGTTACCACATTGTTCGTGGTAGTTTAGATACTGCCGGAGTAAAAGACAGAAAGAAGAGTCGCTCCAAATATGGAACTAAGAAAGAAAAAGCAAAGAAATAATTTATCACTTATATTAATTCGCAAGAAACATGCGTAAAGCACAAGCCAAAAAGTTACCCCTCGCTCCAGACGGTCGTTTCAACGATAAGTTGGTAACCCGTTTTATTAATAATCTGATGTGGCAAGGAAAGAAGAGCACTGCTATCAATATTTTTTATGATGCAGTAGATAAGGTAACTAAAATTACCGGTGAAGATGGATATGAAACCTGGAAAAAAGCCATTGCGAACATCACTCCTTCTGTAGAAGTGAGAAGCCGCAGAATTGGTGGAGCTACCTTCCAGATCCCATCTGAAGTTCGCCCTGATAGAAAAATATCTCTCAGTATGAAGTGGTTAATCCGCTACAGCCGCGAGCGTAACGGTCGTACAATGGCCGACAAACTGGCAAATGAAATTGTAGCTGCCTCAAAAGGTGAAGGTGCTGCGTTCAAAAAGAAGGAAGATACCCATAGAATGGCTGAAGCCAATAAGGCGTTTTCCCACTTTAAAGTATAATTTTTTATCATTTGATATGGAAGGAGCCCCGAAAATCGGGGCTCTTTTTTTGTTTTTATCTCAAGGTAATTTGGTGGAGGCAGGAACCAGTAACGTAAAATTGTGATAAACAAAAAATGGTACTATTATTAATATTTGTACCTTTGCCGCTCAAAAAAACGGGGGACTGTCTAATCAGTCTCTTTAAACCAAATAAGAACAATTTATGGGCGATTTAAGATTACAACGAAATTTTGGTATCGCTGCACACATTGATGCAGGTAAAACCACTACAACGGAGCGAATTCTCCGTTATACCGGAATGATTCATAAAATCGGGGAAGTGCACGATGGTGCCGCAACTACCGACTGGATGGAACAGGAGAAAGAGCGCGGTATTACCATCACTTCTGCAGCTGTTAGTTGCGAGTGGAAGTTTCCTACTGTTCGTGGAACAGCTGATGCCAATACTAAATCTTATTATTTTAATATTATTGATACGCCCGGTCACGTAGATTTTACCGTAGAGGTAGAACGTTCTATGCGTGTATTGGATGGTTTGATTGCTTTGTTCTCTGCAGTAGATGGAGTAGAACCTCAATCTGAAACAGTATGGCGCCAGGCTAATCGTTACAAAGTTCCTCGTATTGGATTTGTAAATAAAATGGATCGTTCCGGAGCCGACTTTTTGATGGTTGTAAACCAGGTGAAGGAGATGTTGGGAGCGAATGCAGTTCCTCTTCAATTACCCATCGGTGCAGAAGATAATTTTGTGGGTGTTGTTGACCTTATCACTATGAAAGGAGTGATTTGGGATATGGAAACGGAAGGAATGACTTTCAAAGAAATTCCTGTACCCGACGACATGAAAGAAGAAGCAGCCCATTGGAGAGCTAAATTAATTGAGGCTGTTGCTGAATATGATGATAAATTAATGGAAAAGTTCTTCGAAGATGCTGATTCCATTACAGAAGCTGAAGTGCATGAAGCAATTCGTAAAGCTTGTATTGATTTGAGTATTGTTCCAATGATGTGTGGTTCCTCTTTTAAAAATAAAGGGGTACAAACCGCCCTGGATGCTGTGTGCAGATATCTTCCTAGTCCGGTAGATTTGGATGACATTACCGGAACCAATCCAGATACTGGTGAAACAATTGTTCGCAAGCCGAATCCAAAAGAGCCATTCTCTGCATTGGCATTTAAAATCATGACGGATCCATTTGTGGGTCGTTTGGCATTCTTCCGTTGTTATTCTGGTCATTTAGATGCCGGTTCTTATGTATTGAATGTGAGAAGCGGAAAGAAAGAGCGGATTAGCCGTATTATGAAGATGTTTGCTAATAAGCAAAATCCGATTGATTTCATTGAGGCAGGAGATATTGCAGCAGCGGTTGGATTTAAAGAAATTAAAACCGGTGATACCCTTTGCGATGAGAATCATCCTATTACTTTGGAGAATATGTTTATTCCAGAGCCGGTTATCTCTGTAGCAGTTGAGCCTAAAACACAGGCCGATGTAGATAAGATGGGTATGGCTATTGCCAAACTGGTAGAAGAAGATCCTACGTTGCGTGTAAAAACAGATGAGGATACCGGACAAACCATTCTCTCTGGAATGGGTGAATTGCATTTGGAAATTATTGTTGATCGGATGCGTCGTGAGTTTAAAGTTGAAATCAATCAGGGTAATCCGCAGGTTGCTTACAAAGAGTGTTTCACACAAACGATTGAACACCGTGAGATTTTGAAAAAGCAAACGGGTGGTCGTGGTAAGTTTGCCGATATTTATTTTGAAATCGGGCCAGCCGATCAAGAGTGGCTTACCGAAAATCCGGGTAAAGCATTCCAGTTTAAGAATGATATTTTTGGAGGATCTATTCCAAAAGAATTCCATCCTGCTATTATCAAAGGTTTCGAGTCTTCTATGGGAACCGGTGTTTTGGCCGGATATCCAATGGAAACGATGAAAGTGAGAATATTTGATGGTAGTTTCCACCAAGTTGACTCCGACGCTATGTCTTTCGAATTGTGTGCGAAAGGTGGATTTAGAGAAGCGGGTAGAAAAGCAAAGCCAACTTTGTTAGAGCCAATAATGAAAGTGGAAGTTGTAACTCCCGATCAGTACATGGGAGATGTAACCGGAGACTTAAACCGCAGAAGAGGTATGCTGGAAGGTATGGATAGTCGTGGAAACCTGCAGGTAATTAAAGCAAAAGTTCCTTTGAGTGAAATGTTTGGATATGTTACTCAATTGCGTTCTTTGTCATCCGGTCGTGCTACTTCAACTATGGAGTTCAGTCATTATGCTCCTGCTCCAAACAATATTGCTGAAGAAGTAATTGCTAAGAGCAAGGGAAGAGTGAAAGTAGAAGATTAATCCTAAAAGATTATTTCGATACATAAAAATGCCCCGATTTCGGGGCATTTTTATTACCAGTAAAAAAGATTTATAAGCGATTTTATTTACAATATCCATTCATCAATCCATCTGCAGCAGTATATCCTTTAGATTTGGAAATTTTAAGTAAGGCACAAGCCTCATCTTTTCTACCCAGATTAATGAGTGCGGCAGCTTTAAAGTATTCTGATTTTCCATCGGTAGCCGTTTTCATTGCAAATACTCTATCAAACCAAGGTAAACTTTTCTCCCATTGTCTCATGTTAAAGTAACAGATTGCGATGTTTTCGTAAACTCCATAGCTTCCATTACTGATTTCGGTAGATTGAATAAATTTATTAGCAGCCCCATTGAAGTCACCTTTTGTAAATAGTGTGGAAGCCTCATTGAATAATTGCTGCGCCCTGATTACATTTTTTTCCTGAACTGCTAAGGAAGGAATATTACCGGCAGGTATATTATTTATGATTTCACTTCTTCTAACCAAAAGTGAAGAATCGTTGGGAAATAATTTTAATACACTATCTGCCAGTCTCAACATTTGAGCAGTTGTTCCTTTTGGTTGGGTAGTCATTTTAATATTAATTAACCCTTGCAGATACAAATTATAGCCAAGAGATTCTTTTGAACGGTATTTTATAAATTCCTGGTATGCTTTTTTCAATGTTACTGAATCGGATGTTTTAACACAAACTGCTACTAAGGTTTGGTAATAGGTTTTTGCTCTGGGTTTGGTAAAATAAGCAAGTGATGCATACTTAAGTGCACTATCGCCCTTGTTTTGAGCAAAATAAACATCTGCCTTCAAAAACTCGCAGTACATAATATAGGGGTTGGCTTTAATTCCTCTATCCAGGTATCTGATTGCCTCATCGTATCTTTTGTTTTCATATAAATATCTTCCCAAAATTCCATCAATTGGTTGGGCGGATGATGTTACATTAGGCATGGAAGGAAATGCATTGATAACATTATCAATTGGTAGTTTTAGTGGTTCATTTTGCAAATCTGCAATTACTCTGTTTTGTACCACCAGTGATTGGTAAGTTAAAAAAGTAACATAGGCACTGGGAATCAATAATAGGATAGCAACAAATGAATAGATGTATTTTAGGTTTTCCCAAAAAGTCTTTTTCTTTTCTTTTTCTACTGAACCGGGTTCTTCTTTGTAAAAAGGACTTCCCGTATATGCCATTAAATTAACAGCCGCAAAAAAGGCAAAGAATAATTGGTTTACGGGTCTTTCTATTGGGAAGTTGAAGAAGGCATCCACCCCATACCCAATCATGGCCAGTAGGGAGAAAAATGCGATGATTTTGTTTTCTGTACCCGAATCACTTGAAAGCACCACTCTGGCTGAATAGAATGCAACTGTTATAAAAAGGGCTAAGAACAAAATACCGCCGGGAAAACCTAATTCAGCAAAGAATTCAAGAAAGTCGTTGTGCGCGTGCACCGGAACTGATAAATCATCTACAAGGGGATTGGTTGGGGGTATGCTGGCAAATTTCCAGTTACCATATCCGCAGCCCATAAGTGGATGTTGAAGTCCGTAATGAAATGCATGATCCCATAAGAATAGACGTTGATTTCTGCTGTCATCACTGGCAGAATTAATTCCTGAAAGCCTTTCAATTACATTACCATAACCACTTGAAGACTCATCACCAAAGCTGTTTTTAGCTGCATTAAGTGAAACTGATGATAAAACGTATGCAATACTTAGAGCTATCATAACACTCCCTGCTTTAAACATCAGGATTTCTTTATTTTTTTGTTTAGCAAACTGGAAAAAACAAAAAGCTAAATAAAACAGTGTTATACTAATTAATGCTATGTAGGTTGTTCTTGAGTTTAATAGAAAAATGAGCCAACTTGTTAATAATAATACAAAGACGAAGAACATTTTTTTAATACCATTTGAATGGTATAATCCAAACATAACGAAGGGCACTTTTGCCATTATACTTGCAGCAAAAATATTTTTATTACCGGCATTCCCCTTTAATTTCAGTATCAAAGCTGTTAGTTCCATATTACTCATTTGAGTAAAAAAAACATATAGTTCCTGAATCGATTGATATAAAACAATAAGGGAAAGTATAATCGTTAGCGTTTCAAATAGTCGTTGTCTTTTGTATAAGAGAATGGCAAAATTGAAAAATGCAACAATGGTGGCTATAAAGCGAACATAGCATACCCAACCCTCTGTTCTGTTGATTGCAAAGAACACTGAAATACCGGCAATTACGAATAGGGCAGTGTATAGTTTAGAAAATAGAGAATTGAAAACATCATATACTGCTTCAGCATATTCTCCTTTATTATTCAAAAAGTAGGCAACAATTCCCAGATCCAGTAATACTAAGTATACCCATTGCGGACCCTGGTCGTCTGTTGCTCCTAGGTTTGGAATAAATTCTACAATAAAATATAGGCAACAGAATACAATGGTAAGCAGGTCGCTCACATTGGATATAGAAAAACCTTTTGTAACCGGGTTGGGTTGGTTTGCGGCCACTACTGTTTCGGAAGGTTTTGTCTGAATATATTTTTTATTCTTTTTCATTGATGGGATTGATTATTGGATATTGACTATAAGTTCTTCAGTATGGAAAGTTTACGCTTCAATAACGTGGAATCATTCGGGAATATTTTAAGTGCGCTATCCGCACGTTCGAGCATTTGGGGAGTCATGGCGGATGGATAAAAGCTTACTTTAACATTTGTCATTGCCTGTAGAAAAACATCCCAGGTTGCCGGAATATTCGGACGATGGGAAGTAAACTCGTAAAAGGCTTTTTTAATTTCATTGGTATCTTTCCTATTCACACAGGTCGCAATCAAAAGGTCGTAGTAGTTTTTCACCCTGGGGCGATGGTAAAAGGCGGCGGATGCATATTTAAAGGCGCTGTCGGGTTGATTACTATTGATATACACAAGTGCCTTTAGGAATTCGGCATACATCAAATGAGGATTGGTATATTGGATACGATTAATGAATTTCATCGCTTCTTCATACCTACCTTTTTCTCCCAGATACCTGGCTTTTATGCCATCCAATGGGAGGGTAGAGTAACCGATATTGGGGATCGACGGGAAAGCATTGGCAACATAATCTGGGGTCAGCTTTACAGGCTCATTTTCCATATCTATCCGTGTTTTTTCCTGCACAATCAGCGACTGATAGGTTTGGTAAGTGATAAATGCTGCTGGTAATAGAACGACCAGTGAGCAAAAGGAGAGAAGCATCACTGCATTCTCTTGTTTTGATGAAACCTTACTGGTATTTGATTCATTATTATTAAATCTGTTTGGAAGCCAGGTTGAAAGTGCCAATGCGGGAACCATTGCAAAGAATATCTGATTGATGGGTCTTTCAATAGGGAAATTAAAAAACGCATCAATGCCATATGCTACGAAGCCTAATGCTGCAATTATTAATATTTGCTCCGTTTCTGATCGATCACCTCTAAACAGAAAACGAATAGCTATCAAAGAAATAAACAGAAACAAGCTCAAGTATAATAATCCTCCCGGAATACCCAGCTCTGCAAAAAATTCGAGAAAGTCGTTGTGGGCATGCAAGGGTACTGATAATTCGTTGAAAATATCTTTAGAAGGTTCAATGCCTTCCAGTTTCCAGTTGCCAAAACCGGAACCCTTCCAGGGATGGGCTTTTGTATATTCGATTGCGTGCTTCCAAAAAGCGATTCGTTGGTTACGACTCTCATCCTTATCCGAAACGATTGACTCGATTCTTTCTGACGCATTCCCATATTGGGAACCTTGAGCTGTTTCATCACCTATATTATACCTGGTTGAACTGATAAGCGCCTGTGAGAATAATAATGCAATAATGCCTGGAATGATGATAGCTATTGGTCGAATGAGATTTTTATAATTGTTGGATCTGATAACCCGAATGATTTCGTAAATGATAATCAGCAATACGATTACTAAATAACTAACATAGGTTGTTCTGGAGTTTAGAATAACAATCACCAGTGTTCCCAGCATAAAGCTTGCAAAGAAAAAAAGTCTTTTAAATCCGGTTAGATACAGCATTCCATAAAGTGCAAAAGGTATTTTAATCATCAGGCTGGCGGCATAGATATTCTTATTGCCTGCGTTGCCCCTCATTCCAAGCACAATCTCAGTAAAATTCATACTTCCCATCTGTGATAATAAGAATGATAGGGATTGAACTGATTGCATTAGTAAAATTCCCGTCAAGAGATAAGCTATACCAGTGAAAACAGCGGGTTGGTTGTAGCAAATGATAAATACATTAAAAAATGCTATGGTCGTAATCAAAAATCTCACCAAGCATACCCAGGTTTCGGTGCTATTGAAAGCCCAGGTACCAGAAAGTGCAGCCCAAAAAAGCAGCGCGAGTAGCAAGTACGTAAATGCATTAGAGAATAAGGCCTTCATTGCAGCACCGTAACTATTATATGAGTACAGGATATATGCCATGATGGCCATATCTACCAATGATAGATAAAACCATTGCGGACCCATGGTATCATATGAACCCAGATTGGGTATAAATTCTACCAATAAATAGAGCGCGATAAAGCAATAGGGTATCCAACTGGTGAAGTTGGGTAAGGTTTTGGTTTGGGATACATTTGATGGTTTTTGCTGGGGTAAGTCGGGAGAAACCAACTTATTTCTATTTTTTTTAGCCATGGATTTTTCAGTTACGTAAAAGTATCAAAAAAATAGCTGATGCATCCGCATCCTTCACTTTGTAATCGGTTTATCAGTTTTAGGCTGCTGAGTTAATTTCTGAAAAAGCAGAAAAAAATATATAGCTTACTAATAGAGTATCTTATAAATTATGTATATTTAACATATGTGGATTATTTTTTTTATTTTTTCTGTTGAAAAATTCGAAAAAAATTTTTCTATTCTCCACAATACTCTTACCTTTGCCGTCCCAATCTGAAAATGGGTAATTGGATATGTCTCAAAGAATCAGAATCAAATTACAATCTTACGATCACAATTTGGTAGATAAATCTGCTGAAAAAATCGTGAAAACTGTTCGTAGTACGGGTGCGGTAGTAACCGGACCTATTCCGTTGCCCACCAACAAAAAAATATTTACGGTGTTGCGTTCTCCGCACGTAAACAAAAAAAGCCGTGAGCAGTTTCAGTTGTGTACGCATAAGCGTTTACTGGATATTTATACTTCTTCTTCCAGAACGGTTGATGCTTTGAGTAAGTTGGATTTGCCATCAGGAGTTGAGGTAGAGATTAAGGCCTGATAAAATCAGGTAAGCTGTTTTCGGACAGCAAATTGTGTTCTTATACATCTTGTCATCTTTCAAATCTGCCATTGGCGGACCAAAAAAGCGCTGACATTTAAATATCTCCCGGATCATTGGGGGAAAACATATAAACAGGCCCTTCGAGGTTTGTTTACTGCCGGTACTTCCGCTTTTCGCAATGCGAAAAAACATAGGAAAAGGTCGGTGGCGAACGAGGATTGAAATTTGCTTCATCGGCAAATTGTCCTTCACAACCAACGCGGGGCCATAAACCGCGAACGATGAAAGGAATTATTGGTAAAAAAATTGGGATGACCAGTGTGTTCTCCCAGGATGGTAAGCAGACAGCCTGCACCATCATTGAAGCCGGTCCGTGTACAGTTACACAGGTTAAAACTCCGGAAACAGATGGCTACACAGCCCTTCAGTTAGCTTTCGGCGAAAAGAAAGAAAAGCATGCTACACAAGCTGAACTGAATCACTTTTCTAAAGCCAATACAGGCGCAAAAAAGTTTGTAAAAGAATTTCGTAATTATTCCCTCGAAAAAACGCTGGGCGACACCATTACTGTTGATATCTTCTCTGAAGGAGATTCAGTTGAAGTAGTTGGCACCAGTAAGGGTAAGGGTTTTCAGGGTGTTGTTAAGCGTCACGGGTTTTCCGGTGTTGGTGAAGCAACCCACGGTCAGCACGATCGTTCCCGCGCTCCGGGATCAATCGGTGGTTCATCATATCCTTCCCGCGTATTTAAAGGTATGCGCATGGCCGGAAGAATGGGAGGAGACCGCGTAAAAATGAAAGGTTTAAAAGTGATGAAAGTTTTCCCTGAAAAAAATTATATCCTGATCAGTGGTTCTATACCTGGAAACAATGGTTCTATTGTTTTGATTCAGAAATAATCAACCCTCAATCGAAAAAAAATGCAAATAGAAGTTTTAAACATAAAAGGCGAAAAAACCGGCAGAACGGTTGAATTACCCGAGGATATTTTTGGTATCGAACCTAATGATCATGCAATTTATTTGGCTGTTAAGCAATATTTAGCTCAGGGTCGTCAGGGTACACACAAAGTAAAAACCCGTGCAGAAGTAAAGGGTGCCAGCCGTAAGTTGCACAAGCAAAAAGGAACCGGTGGAGCTCGTAAGGGTAATATTCGTAACCCATTATACAAAGGGGGTGGTACCATCTTCGGACCTAAGCCGCATGATTATGGTTTCAAGTTAAACCGTAAAGTAAAGGATCTGGCTAAAATGTCGGCCCTTAGTTATAAGGCAAAAGATAATGCAGTTTATGTAATTGAAGATGTTCAAATGGAAGCTCCCAAAACAAAATCTGTTGTTTCCATTTTAGAGAATTTGAATATCGCTCACAAGAAAACTTTGGTGGTTTTACCAGAGTACAACGATAATTTGTATTTGAGCACTCGCAATATTCCCAATGTTGGAAGCACACTCTTAAGTGATGTTAACACATATGAATTGATGAATGCAGATGTTCTATTGTTAACTGAGCAAACGGCTAAAATCTTTACTGAAGAGGCTGCCTAATTACAAACGCAACAAAATCATCCATCATGAAACTGAGTGAAGTACTTATAAAACCAATTTTGACTGAAAAGGCGAATGCACAGCAGGAAAAATTGCAGCGTTATGCTTTCAAAGTAGATAGACGCGCCAATAAACTGGAAATTAAAAAAGCGATTGAGCAATTTTATGGAGTAACCGTTGTAGATGTTAATACCGCTGTTGTACCAGGTAAAAACAAGACGCGTTACACGAAAGCCGGTTTTATCCAGGGAATGAAGAGTGCTTATAAAAAAGCATTGGTAACTGTGGCGAAAGGTGAAACAATTGATTTGTACGCAAATATTTAATTAGAAAGGGTATCCCGGCCTTAACGGGAA
>Ga0209668_10000943_pt1 | contig 12199 bp, 13 predicted proteins | sample FrelakmetPLP11PL_FD_187150 | JGI IMG/M metagenome (GOLD analysis project Ga0209668, IMG submission 187150) | Freshwater lake sediment microbial communities from the University of Notre Dame, USA, for methane emissions studies - PLP11 PL (SPAdes)... | ecosystem: Environmental > Aquatic >... | reverse complement strand
CTCAGGCCGCGGCAGGCGTGTGTGATGCAGCGGCGCCATGCGCGGAGACCACAGCGGGCGGGCGTGGTTGCGCGTGAGGCGCGAGAACAGGTACCGCGCGATCTCGCGGCGGAACTGCAGCGCCTCCATCGTGGCCGCGCGGGCCGCCGCGTCAGTCATCACAGCGCCTTTCGTAGAGACGATACGACTTGTACAGCGGGCTGCCGAACGCCGCGACGATGTGCCGCATCGGCGCATTGCTCGACTGCACGACGGAGAGTTCCACCTCGCGCAGGCGGCACGCGCGCGCCGCCTCGTCGATCGCGAGGGCGAGGCGCACGGCGTGCCCGCGGCCGCGCAGCGAGGGCCGGACGCCGAGCAGCAGCAGCCGGGCCGTGTCGAGCCGCGGCACGGCGCGCATCAGCCGCAACCAGCCCAGCGGCCACAGGCGTCCGCGCAGCGGCCGCAGCGCGGCGTTGATGTCGGGCAGCAGCAGGCAGAATCCCTCCGGCCTGCCGTCGACCTCGAGCACGAGGACCAGCTCCCTGCGCACGAACGGACGGAACGCCTCGGCGCGGGCGCGGAACTCGTCCCATTCCATGGGCACGAATCCCCACAGACTGCGGAACGAGTCGTTGTAGAGCGCGAGCAGCAGACGGCACTCGTCCTCGAAGCGGGACAGGTCGAGGCAGCGCACCCGCGCACGTTCGGCGCCCGCATCCGGATCGCGCCCCGGCTCGAGCATGCGCTCCACCGCCGGCTGCAGCTGCCGCGCCGGAGTCCACAGGTACGACGCGAAGTCGAGCCGGGGCGTGCAGCCCGCGCCCTCGAGCAGGGCGGCGGTGTACGGCGGGTTGTAGGGCGAGAGCAGCTTCGGCGGCGTGTCGAATCCGTGGACGAGGATTCCGGATTCATCGTGCATGGACAGGTTCACGGGGCCGAGCGCCAGGTCGAGCCCGCGCTCGCGGAGCGCGCCCGCGGCCGCCGCGACGAGGGCGCGCGCGGCGTCCGGATCGTCCGCGCACTCGAAGAAGCCGAAGAAGCCGGTGCGCGGTTCCCACAGCGCCTGGAACCGCGGGTCCGTGGACGCCGCGATGCGCCCCACGACCCGGCCATCCCGGAAGGCGAGGAAACGGCGGTGCCAGCGCGCGCGCAGCGAGGGGTTGCGCTCCTCATCCCAGCGCTTGCGCTCGTCTCCGACCAGGGGCGCCACCCAGTTCGGATCCGTCCGGTACAAGTCCCACGGAAGCTTCCAGAAGGCCTTGTGTGCGCGCGCTCCCTCGACCGCCTCGACGGTGAGTCGGGCCGCTGCCATGGGCGGACGCTAGGTCCGAATGTTCGCTTTGTCAATTGCGGCGCCGGGCGGATACTTGGCGCGTCCCCCCATCATCGGCGGTCCGTCGTGGATCGCCTCACCCGCGCCGGTCGCGGCGGGTTCCGGGAGGGTTCGATGCCTTCCTCCAGTCCGCGCGTCCTGCTCATCGGTCCGACGGCTCTCGACCGCGCCGGCCAACCGATCAAGCAGGATCGCCTCTACCTTCCCGGGCTGACGCTTCCCATGCTCGCGGCGGTCTCACCGCCGCACATCACCCCCCGCCTCGTCCACGAATCCGTCCACGACATTCCGTTCGACGAACCCTGGGACCTCGTCGGCCTGACCGGCATGGGATCGGGCGTCAGCCGCGCCTGGGACATCGCCGACGAGTTCCGGCGGCGCGGCGTGCCGGTCGTGATGGGAGGAATCGGCGCGAACCTCGCCGACCACGCGTGGACGCTGCAGCACGTCGACACGCTGGTGCTCGGCGAGGCCGAGGAGACCTGGCCACGACTGCTGGCCGATTTCGAGGCGGGCCGCCTGCAGCGCATCTACCGGATGGAGTCCCCGCCCCCCATCGATGCGCTCCCCGAGCCGCGCTACGACCTGCTCGATCGCGCGCGCCTGGGCTGGTGGCGCCCGGTGCAGGCGACGCGCGGCTGCCCGTACCACTGCACGTTCTGCTCCGTGACCGCGTACTTCCACGGCACCTATCGCCGCCGGCCGGTCGACCAGGTGGTGCGCGACGTGCAGGCGGCGAAGCGCTCGGGCTCGTCGTACATGAGCTTCATCGACGACAACATCGCGGTCGACTGGGACTATTGCGCACGGCTGTGGGAGGCGCTGATCCCCGAGAAGATCACCTGGATGAGCCAGTGCAGCCTGCACATCGCCGAGCGCCCGGAGATGCTGAAGCTGGCGCACGCCAGCGGCTGCCGGATGCTCTCCTTCGGCATCGAGTCGACGAACGCCGAGAGCCTGCGCGGCGTGGACAAGGCGTGGAACCGGCCGGAGCGCTATGCGCGGGCGGTGCGGGCGGTCCGGGCTGCCGGGATCGACGTGTCGACCGAGATGATCATCGGCTTCGACGGCGACGACGAGCGCGTGTTCGAGGAGACGCTGCGCTTCATCCTCGACAACGAGATCTCGATCCCGCGCGTGCACATCCTGACGCCCGTTCCCGGCACCCCGCTGTACCAGGAGATGCGCCGCGACGGACGCATCCTGCACGACGAGGTCGGCCGCTACACCGGCGGGCAGGTGGTGTACCGGCCGCGCAACTTCGAGCCCGCGCGGCTGGAGCAGGGCTACTGGGACATGTACCGCAAGATCCTCAGCTGGTCGGGCATGGCGCAGCGCCTGCGCCACAACCCGGCGCGGCTCGGGCCGCGCATGCGCGCGTTCGTCGCCGGCGTGAACCTCCATTACCGCGGCCACCTGGACCGCGGGATCACGCCCGGGATCGTCTGAGGGGCGCCGCCGATGAAAGTGCTCCTGGTCCGCCCGCCCGTGCCCGCGCAGACGATGGGCCTCAAGCACGTGATGCTGTGCGAGCCGCTCGAGCTGGAGTACGTGGCCGCCGGCCTCGCGGGGCATGACGTCGCGATCCTCGATCTCCTCGTCGAGCGCGGCTTCGAGCGCCGGCTGCGCGCGTTCCGGCCCGACGTGGTGGGCACGAGCTGCTACATCACCGGTGTCAACGAGGTGATCAAGCTGTGCCGCGCGGTCAAGCGATGGAACCCCGCCTGCCGCACGGTCGTCGGTGGCGTGCACGCGGCGTGCGACGCGGCAGCGTTCGCGGATCCCGCGATCGACTGCATCGTCCTGGGCGACGGCACGACGGTCCTGCCCGAAGTGCTCGCGGCGTGGAGCGCGGGGCGGACCCTCGAGGACGTGCCCGGGCTCGCCCTGCCGCGCGGCGAGGGCGTGCACCGCACCGCGTCCCGGCCGTACATGCCCGACCCGGACACGCTGCCGTTCCCCCGCCGCGACCTCGTGAAGCACCTTGCGCACCGCTACTACTACCTGTTCCACCAGCCGGTCGCCCTGATGAAGACCACGTGGGGCTGCTGGTATCGCTGCAATTTCTGCTGCACGTGGGGCATCACCGGGGGCACGCCGTATTCGCGCAGCCCCGAGTCGATCGTCGCGGAACTGGCCACGATCGAGGTCGAGGACGTCTACATCGTCGACGACATCTTCCTCATCCAGCCGACGCGGCTGCGGCGCATCGCCGAGCTGCTGCGCGAGCACGGCATCCGCAAGAAGTACCTGGTCTACGGCCGCTCGGACTTCATCGCCGAGAACGAGGACCTGATCGCCGAGTGGGCCGGGCTGGGGCTCACGGCTGTGTTCATCGGCCTCGAGGCCGCGACCGACTCCGAGCTGCTCTCGATGGAGAAGCGCAACACGGTGCAGGCCAACCGCCAGGCCATCGCGGTGCTGCGTCGACATGGCATCGACGTGTACGGGTCGCTGATCACGCAGCCGGACTACCTGCCCGAGGACTGGGAACGGCTGTGGACGTTCATCGACGAGAACGGCCTCTACTACCTGAACATCTCGCCGCTCACGCCCCTGCCCGGCAGTCCCGAGTGGGGCGCGCTCGAGGAGAAGCTCACGGTGAGCCCGCGCGCCCACGGCCTGTTCGACCTCACGCACGTGCTGCTGCCCACGCGCATGCCGCTGCGCGCCTATTACCGCTCGCTCCTGCGCCTCTATAGCCGCACCTGCCTCGATCTCGCGCGGGCCGATCGACTCACGCTGCGGACGCGGCCGCCGGTGTGGACGCGGCGCTACCTGCGTGTGTGGCTCGGCGCGCTCAAGATCGGCGCCCAGCTCGCGGGAGCGCATCGCCATCACGGGCCGCGGGAGCTGGCGCGGGCCATGGATCGAGGAGGACGCGGATCATGAGCGCGCTCGCCTATCCTCCGCCTCCCGGCTCTTCCGAGCACCCGGACTCGCGCTCGATCCGGGGACGCCTGCAGGATCCGTTCGACGGCTACTTCCGCCGGCGGGACGGCTGGACGCCCGAGCCCGGCGGCCTGCTGGACGTCCCCGCCGCGCACCGCTGGTTCGGCGCCATGGCCTGGACATCGCGCGCCGGTCTCTACTCGTACCAGCAGGCGTTCACCCGGGTGGATGCGACGCACGTCGGGCTCGAGGGCAGGCGGTTGCTCATGCTCTCGTCGTACGACTACCTCGCCCTGCGCGGCCACCCCGAGATCGACGCCGCGGCCATCGACGCCGTGCGACGCCACGGCACCGGCACCGGCGGAGTCCGTCTGCTGACCGGGACCTGCTCGCTGCACCGCGAACTCGAGGCGGCCCTCGCCGGGCTCAAGGGCGTCGACGCCGCGCTCGCGCTGGGATCGGGCTACGCGGCCAACGTCGGCGTCATCGGCGCGCTCTTCGGACCGCGCGACCTGGTGCTCGCCGACCAGTCGGTGCACCGCAGCATTCTCGAGGGCTGTCGCGTCGCCGGCGTCCCCGTGCGCACGTTCCACCACAACGACGTCGCCGCGCTGCGCGGCCTGCTCGAGGACACGCGTGCCACGCCGCGCCGGCTGATTGCCGTCGACGGCCTTTACTCGATGGACGGCGACGTCTGCCCCCTGCCCGGGATCGTGGCGCTCAAGAACGAGCATGGCGCGTTCCTGCTGGTCGACGAGGCCCATGCCGTCGGCGTCCTCGGCGCGACGGGACGCGGCGTGAACGAGCACTTCGGACTGCCGGGCTCGAGCGTCGACCTGTGGACCGGCTCGCTGTCGAAGGCCATTCCCGCATCCGGCGGCTACATCGCCGGCTCACGCGAGCTCGTCATGTACCTGCAGCACGGCACCGCGCCGTTCATGTTCTCCGCGGCCCTGGCCCCGGCATCGGCCGCGGCGGCCCGCACCGCGATCGCCGTGATGCTGCGCTCGCCCGAGCGCATCGCGCGCCAGGTCCGCGCCGGCGCGCGCCTGCGCGAGGGTCTCGCGCGACGCGGCTGGAACACGGGTACCTCGAGCAACGCGCTCGTGCCCGTGATCGTCGAGGACGACGCCGTCGCCTACGCGCTCGCCCGGCGCCTGCTCGACGAGGGCGTCTTTGCCAGCGCGATCGTCGCCCCGGCCGTACCGCTGCGCGGGGCGCGCCTGCGGCTGTGCGTCGGTGCCGCGCACTCCGACGACGACATCGACGAGGCACTGCACGCGTTCGACGCCGCGCGCCGGTGAGCGCGACGGACGTGCAGGTCCACGCCGATCTCGACGCGGTCGATGCCCGCGAGTGGGACTCCATCCTCGCCCCGGACGACCTGCAGGGCACGCATCGCTTCGCCCGCGCCTGCCGCGATGCGCGGATCGAGGACGCCGTCCTGCGCCACGTCGTCGTGCGGCAGCACGGGCGGCTCGCCGCCACCGCCACGCTGACGCGGCTCACCGTCGCGCTCGACCTGCTGGCCCCGGGCCCGTTGCGCCACATCGCGGGCGCCGTCCGCCACGCCCATCCCGGATTCCTGCGCGTGCCGTTCGTGCTCTGCGGGCTGCCGGTCTCCTTCGGTGCGTCGAGCCTGCGTTTCGCGCCCGACGCCGACGCGGTCGCGGCGCTGCACGCCGTGGCCCGCGCGATGGACGAGTTCGCGGAGGAGAGCGGAGCCTCGCTCCTGTGCTTCAAGGAGTTCACGGCCGGCGAGGCCGACCGCCTCGGCTCACTCGCGGAACTCGGCTACTTCGCGGCGCCCAGCCTCCCCGGCTGCTCGCTGCGCGTGCCGTGGGGAGACTTCGCCGCCTACCTGGGCGCGATGCGCGCCGGATATCGCCGGCAGGCGCGGGCCGGGCTGGCGGCGCGCCGAAGCGTCCCGCTCGAGGTGACGCGCGTCGACGACCTGGCGCCGGAGTGCGGGCGGATCCACGCGCTGTACGAGCAGGTCATGGACCGCGCCGAGCATCGGCTCGAGCGCCTGCCGCGGGCGTTCTTCGAGCGACTGGCCGCGGAGATGGGGCCGGCGGCACGCGCGTTGCTGCTCCACTCGGACGGCCGGCTGGAGGCCGCCGCGGTGCTCCTCCACGCGGGCGACACGCTCACGTTTCTGCTCGCCGGCATCGACTACGCGCACAACCGCGAGCACGTGGCCTACCCGAACCTGGTGCTCGAAGTGGTCGCCGAGGCGATCCGTTGCGGAGCCACGCGGATCGAGCTGGGGCAGACGAGCTACGCGCTCAAGACGCGCCTCGGCGGGGTGCCCGATCCGCGCTGGATCTTCCTGCGCCACCGCGGGGAGAAGCGGCGACGGATCATGCGCGCCGCGGCGCCGCTGCTGTTCCCGCAGACGAGCGTGCCGGTCCGCCGGGTCTTCGCGACCGGGGCTTGACGGACTCTCCGCTCCCTTATACATTTCGTCATGTGGCGAAATGACCACAGGAGACCCAGCGATGCGCGACTTCGAACGAGCCCTCAAGGCCGCCGGCGACCCGACCCGGACCCGCATCCTCAAGCTGCTCGACGAGGGCGGCCTGTGCGTCTGCCAGGTCCAGGCGGTCCTCGGCCTCGCTCCCTCGACGGTGTCCAAGCACCTGGCGATCCTGAAGACCGCAGGACTCGTCACCGACCGCCGCACCGGCAAGTGGATCGAGTACGCGCTCGTCCGCGAGCCTGCGAACGCGCACGCCCGGGCGATCCTCGACCTCGTGCGCGGCGCGCTCGACCGCGACCCCACGGTGCGCGCCGATCGCCGGCGCCTGCGCGCGGTGAGAGCCGTGCCGCTCGACGAACTGTGCAGCCTGACGCCCGTGCGGGGTCCGCATGCCTGAGCGCCTCCCCCACCTCCTCTTCGTCTGCGTCGAGAACTCGAATCGCTCGCAGATGGCCGAGGGCTTCGCCCGCGCGCTCGGCCGGGGGCGCGTCGCCGCTTCGAGCGCCGGCTCCCGCCCCTCCGGGCGGATCAACCCGCGCGCGATCCGGTTCATGGCCGAGAAGGGCATCGCCCTCGACGCGCAGCGCTCGAAGGGCCTCGACGAACTACCGGCCGTGCCGTGGGACTGGGTGGTCACGATGGGCTGCGGCGATTCGTGCCCGCACCTGCCCGCCCGCCATCGCCTCGACTGGGACCTGCCCGATCCGAAGCACCTCGACGACGAGGGCTTTCGCGCCGTGCGCGATCGCATCGAGCGCCACGTCGCGGACCTGATCGCGACCGCCACCGGCGCGGCCGCGCCCCTGGAGTGACGCGATGAGTGCCGCCGCCGCCGCCGCCCCGAAGCGCCTCGATTTCTTCGCCCGGTACCTGACGCTGTGGGTCGCGCTGTGCATGGCGGCGGGGGTGCTGCTGGGCAAGGCGGCGCCGGAGGTGGTCGCGGCGCTGCGCGACGTGGAGTTCGGCGCCGGCAGCCGGATCAACCTGCCGATCGCCGTGCTCATCTGGCTGATGATCTACCCGATGATGCTCCGGATCGACTTCGCCAGCATCCTCGGCGTGCGCCGGCGTCCGGGCGGAATCCTGGTCACGCTGTTCGTGAACTGGCTGGTCAAGCCGTTCTCGATGGCGCTGCTGGGCTGGGTGTTCTTCAAGCACCTGTTCCTGCCGCTGATCGGACCGGAACTGGCCGACCAGTACGTCGCCGGGACGATCATCCTCGCCGCCGCGCCGTGCACCGCGATGGTGTTCGTCTGGTCGTACCTCACCGACGGCGACCCCGCGTACACGCTGGTGCAGGTGTCGCTCAACGACCTCGTGATGCTCGTGCTGTTCGCCCCCATCGTCGGACTGCTCGTGGCCGGGGCGAGCAGCCTGACCGTGCCGCTCGAGGTGCTGCTCTACAGCGTGATCGCGTTCATCGTGATCCCGCTCGCGTTCGGCAGCCTGAGCCGTGTCGTCCTGCTGCGCACGCGGGGCCGCGCGTGGTTCGAGGGCGTCTACCTGCCGTTCTTCCAGCCGATCACGACGCTCGCGCTGCTCGCCACGCTGGTGCTCATCTTCGCCTTCCAGGCGGACAACATCACCTCGCGCTGGTTCCACGTGATCCTGATCGCGGTGCCCATCCTGATCCAGGTCTACTTCAACGCGGGGCTGGCCTACGGACTGATGAAGTGGTTCCGCATCCCGCACGCCGTGGCCGCGCCGGGAGCGCTGATCGGGGCCAGCAACTTCTTCGAGCTCGCGGTCGCCGTCGCGATCACGCTGTTCGGCCCGGACTCGGGCGCCGCGCTCGCCACCGTCGTCGGCGTGCTCGTCGAGGTCCCGGTCATGCTGTCGGTGTGCGCGTTCTGCAACCGCACGCGGCACTGGTTCCCGGCGGACGCCGTGGCCGTCCCGGGGGGCGCCGGACCATGACGCGCCCACCGCTCCCGGTGCGCGCGCTCGTTCCGCGCCTCGCGCTCGCCCTCCTCGCCTGGATCGCGCTGTACGCGCTGTTGCCCGCCGCCGCGCACTGGTTCACCTACCGGCTCCTGCCGCTGACGCCGCAGACCCCCCTCGCCGGCGCGATCGAGTTCTTCGTGTTCGAAGCCTCCAAGGTCCTCCTCCTCCTCGTGTTGGTCGTCTTCGGCGTCGGCATCGTGCGCTCCTTCTTCACCCCCGAGCGCACGCGGGCGATGCTCGCCGGCCGCGCCGAATCCGCGGGCAACGTCCTCGCTGCCGCACTCGGCGTCGTGACGCCGTTCTGCTCGTGCTCGGCGGTTCCGCTCTTCATCGGCTTCCTCACCGCCGGCGTCCCCCTGGGCGTCACGTTCTCCTTCCTCATCGCGGCACCGATGGTCAACGAGGTCGCGCTGGCGCTGCTGTTCGGCCTGTTCGGCTGGAAGATCGCGGCGCTCTATCTCGGCACGGGCCTGTCGATCGCGATCGTCGCCGGCTGGGTGATCGGCCGCCTCCGCCTCGAGCGGCACGTCGAGCCCTGGGTCTACGCCATCAAGGCGAACGACGGTGGAGCACCGCTGCCCATGCCGACGTGGGAGGACCGCATCGGCGCCGGCAGCGAGGCGGTGCGGGACATCGTCGGCCGGGTGTGGCCGTGGGTCCTCGCCGGCATCGCCGTCGGCGCCGGCATTCACGGCTGGGTTCCCGAGAACTTCATGGCGGCGATCATGGGCAAGGATGCCTGGTGGTCGGTGCCGCTGGCGGTCCTGATCGGCGTGCCGATGTACTCCAACGCCGCCGGCATCATCCCCGTCGTGCACGCGCTGATCGAGAAGGGCGCGGCGCTCGGGACGGTGCTGGCGTTCATGATGTCGGTGATCGCGCTCTCGCTGCCGGAGATGATCATCCTGCGCAAGGTGCTCCGCCCCGCGTTGATCAGCGTGTTCATCGCCATCGTCGCCGGGGGAATCGTCCTCGTCGGATTCCTGTTCAACGCGTTTCTCTGAAGGAGGCGCCCCATGACCCACATCCAGGTTCTCGGCCCCGGCTGCACGAAGTGCAAGGTCCTGTTCGAGCGCGCCGAGCAGGCGGCCACCGCGCTCGGCATCGAGTACGAGATCGAGAAGGTCACCGACGTCGAGGCCATCCTGCGCCATGGAGTCATGACCACGCCGGCGCTGGTCGTCGACGGACAGGTCAAGGTCGCGGGCCACGTGCCCACGGCCGAGAAGCTGAAGGAGTACCTGTCATGAAGCGCTGGGTGGTGCTCGCGACCGTCCTCGTCCTGCTGGGCGGCGGCGCCTCGTCCCCGCAGGCGGCCGAGAAGCCCGTCGTGAACGCGTCGAGGGTGACCGCCTACTATTTCCACACGACACAGCGCTGCACATCGTGCAAGAAGCTGGAGGCCTGGTCGCACGAGGCGATCGACAGCGCGTTCGCCGGCCCGTTGAAGGACGGGCGGCTCGTGTGGAAGGTCGTGAACGTCGAAGCGAAGGGGAACGAGCACTTCGTCGAGGACTACGGGCTCTACACCAAGTCCCTCGTGCTGGTGCGGGAGAAGAGCGGCAAGCCGGCCCGCTGGAAGAACCTCGAGAAGATCTGGCCGCTCCTGCAGGACAAGAAGGCCTTCTACAAGTACGTGCAGGACGAGACGCGGACGATGCTCGCGCCGGGCTCGTGATGGAACCGCTCGCCGCCGGCGCCTCGGCGCTCTGGCTCGGGATCCTCACCTCGATCAGCCCCTGCCCGCTGGCGTCCAACCTGGCCGCGGTCTCGTACGTGGGACGCCGCGTCGGCGCGCCGCATCGCGTGGTGCTGGCCGGGGTGGCGTACTCGCTGGGACGGGCGGCGACCTACGTGATCGTCGCGTTCGTCGTCGTGACGAGCCTGCTGTCGGTTCCGGGCGTCTCGTTCTTCCTCCAGCAGCGCATGAACCAGGTCCTCGGCCCCGTGCTCATCGTGGCGGGACTGATCATGCTCGGCGGGCTGCGCCTGCCGTGGTTCGAGGGGCGCGGCGCCGGCGCGCTGGAAGCAAGGCTGGCGGGCGCCGGCCTCCCCGGTGCCGCCGCGCTCGGCGCGATCTTCGCGCTGTCGTTCTGCCCGGTCTCGGCGGGACTGTTCTTCGGCGGGCTGCTGCCGCTGGCGACGACATCGGGCTCGCGCCTCGTCCTGCCGGCGATCTACGGCATCGGCACCGGGCTGCCGGTGGTCGCGCTCGCCGGAGTGCTCGCGCTCGGCGCCGGCGGGATCGGGCGGGCGTTCGACGCGCTCACGCGCTTCGAGCGCGTGGCGGGTCGCGTCACCGGCGGCGTGTTCGTGCTGGCAGGGATCTACCTCGTGCTCATGCACATCGTGGGCCTGTCGCTCTGAGCTTCGGCGGCGGCAGGCCTCCGGGCATCGAATGGAGCGTCCCCGCCGCTCAGCCTCGCTCGCGCCCCTGCGCCTCCGCCCCGGCGAGCAGCAGCGCTCCCCCGAGGATGGGAGGCAAGGCGGTCAGGACCATGGCCTCGAGCAGGCCCGATCCGGAGAGTCCCCCCGGCGGCCGGTAGTAGCCCAGTCCGGCGATCGCGAGGCCCGCGGCGAGAATCGCCATGCCTGCGGCCCGGCCCCCTCTCCACGCCAGCCCCACGCACGTCCCGAGCAGGACGAGGACGCCCGCGCCGAAGGCGTATCCCTCCCAGTGGAAGGACTCCCTCAGCCCGGCGGCCATGTATGTGACGGCGATGATGCCGATGAGCCCGGCCCAGATCGTCAGCAGAACGCGTCCCCCGATGCAGCAGACATTGGCCCGTCTCCCGGGCCCTGCGACCTGCACGGTCATCATGACGGTCTCCCTAGACGGCGAACTCCGCGGGCTCCCAGACGAGGCCGAGTTCCGACGGCGGCGCCATGTAGCCCAGCAGCGCCGACGCGGCGACCACGCTCGGCGAGGCGAGGAAGCCCTCGCCGCCGAGGCCCATGCGGTTCTGCCAATTGCGGTTGAAGCTCGTGATCGCGCGCTGGCCGGGCTGCAGCGCGTCGGGACCCTGGCCGAAGCAGGGACCGCACCAGCTCTCGCGGATCTTGCCGCCCGCGCCACGGAACACGTCGGCGATGCTCTGCCCGTCGAGGCGTGGATCCGGTCGCTCGATCTGCTGCTTCACGCCGCCCGATCCCGGGAAGATCACGAATTCCTTCACCGCCGCGGTCTTCCCCGTCGCGCGCGCGGCCTTGAGCACCAGCGCCGCCGAGAGCAGGTCGTCGTAGCCGCCGTTCGTGCACGAACCGATCATCGCCTTGTCGAATGCGAGCTTCTCCTTCGCCACGTCGGTCGCCGCGAACGCGTTCCCGGGCGAGAACGGCCTGGCGATCATCGGCCGCACGTCGGCCAGGTCGAGCGTCTCGTCGATCTCCCACGCCACGTCGGCGCCGGGCGCGATGCGCGGATACGGCAGGTCGGTCATCCCCTTCGCCGCGAACCACGCGTACGTGATGTCGTCGGGGGCGAAGACGCCGTTATAGCTCTCGGCCTCGGCCATCATGTTGCAGATCGTGTTGCGGAACGCGATCGGCAGCTGCCGGTCGGCGTC
>Ga0209668_10000942_pt1 | contig 12204 bp, 13 predicted proteins | sample FrelakmetPLP11PL_FD_187150 | JGI IMG/M metagenome (GOLD analysis project Ga0209668, IMG submission 187150) | Freshwater lake sediment microbial communities from the University of Notre Dame, USA, for methane emissions studies - PLP11 PL (SPAdes)... | ecosystem: Environmental > Aquatic >... | reverse complement strand
TTCATGCAGCGAAAGCGGGGGGAGGCCCGGGGACCCGCGTGATGCCGCGTCGTCGCCCTCTTCGCTTGCGCCGCCGAACTACCGACCCAACGCCTCCCGATACCACGTTCCCGCGCTCTCGAGGATGCGGCAGCGCGTAAACGACGTGCGATCGGCCATGGTCTCGGCGCGGTGACGATCGAGGAAGTGGCGGTGCGCCCCGGGGCCGTAGGCCCAGCTCCGCATCGCATCGAAGCTCCGCCACGTCGTCACCGTGACCGGGTCGAACTCGGGCGCGCCCGGGGTGGCGCCCGCCTTCGTGGGGGATGCGAGCGCGGCCTTGGACTCGCGCCGCTTCGGTTCTCGCGTCATGATTCAGTCTCCTGCTTGCATTGATGCCGGACGTTCAGGCTCCACCGCCGTGACCCGACGGATGGTGCCAGCCATAGCGGCTCACGAGCTCCGTGCCCCCCTGGAACCGCATGACCTCGTCAAGTTCGTGAGCAAACCGCGCTCGTTCGAGCGTGCTCCGTGAGGCCGCGTTTCCAGCGGCTGTCACCGCCAGGATCCTCCGGAGTTCGAAGGTGTCCGCGGCCCAGTTGCAGGCATGAAGCAGCGCCTCGGCGCCGTAGCCATGGCCACGCGCCGACTCGGCGATGGCGAACGAAACTTCCACCTCGTTGTCGAGCGGACTGAACCCGACATGCCCGAGCAACTGGCCGGTGCGGCCGTCCTCGACCGCCAGAACGTATGGACCAGAACGCGGGTGGCCAGGCGAGGAGTAGCAGGAAACCAGGAAGCCGATCGCGGGGACAACATCATCCAGCGTCGCGTAGACATGAGAAGGGAGCCAGCGGCGGGTCGACGGCTCCCCGTTCAGCGCCATGATTCGCGGCGCGTCTTCGAGGACGAAGTGACGCAGGCGAAGGGATGGGGTAACGATGGGAAGAGTCTGCACGGTTCGCGAGGTCCTCTGCTCGTCCTATGGGGCCTGAACTCATTCTTGCGTGACGATGTCGACCGAGATCTCCACTGCCGGAATCGTTCCTCTGTTCTCAAGCCAGTGTGTGGTGTTCCGATCCTCGGGCCAGCCCACTCCCGGCCCATAGTCCGTGGCGACTCCATTTCGATGGTCAGTGATCGTTCCTTGCAGAATGTAGACGGTGCCTGGTCTGTCTCTATGGTCGTGGATCGGGCCGAAGACACCTCCAGGCTCGATGGTCACCATGCGCATTCGAAGTTGGCGCCCTGTCATGCCCTCGATCTCAGGGCCAAGGTCAACTGTTGCAAGTAGCTTCGCCGTAACACCTCTCGTCTCGGGCGCCACCTGTTCGTTGTTCATCGTGTTCACCTCTCTGTACTTCCAAAGCCTGGCTACAAGTAGACCGTTCCGCGGACGCGCATTGCCCGCGGCGATTCGCCCTGCGAATCGTATCCGTTTCGCGCAGCCGGGCGCGCACCCGAATCACGCGAGCCCCCACGGCGTCACCCTGCCGCCCGCGTATCCACATCTGCGGGTCATCCCATGCCCGAACGCGGTCTCCGCACGGCGCCGTCCCAGGATGCTGCGGATGTCGTAGCCGCCCTCGAGCAGGTGGGTCGCGAACCAGTGCCGGAGGGCATGGCAGGAGACCGGGCGGGAGGCGATCGTCTACACTCCCGGAATGCCCACGCTCTCCTTCGACATCGCCGTCGTCGGCGGCGGCCATGCCGGCTGCGAGGCCGCCCTGGCCGCCGCCCGCATGGGCGCCCGGACCGCGCTGATCAGCGCCGACATCGACGCCACCGCGCGCCTGTCGTGCAACCCGGCGGTCGGCGGCCTCGCCAAGGGCCACCTCGTCCGCGAGATCGACGCCCTGGGCGGCGTCATGGGGCGGGTGATCGACCGCGCGGGGATCCAGTTCCGCATGCTCAACACGGGCCGCGGGCCGGCGGTGTGGTCGCCCCGCGCACAGGCTGACCGCGATCTGTACCCGGCGGCAATGGCCGCCGAGCTGCGCGGCGAGCCCCGGCTCACGCTGATCGAGGCGATGGTCGAGGACCTCGTCTTCGACCCGCCCGTCGGCGACCGGCCGGGCACCACGAGAGGCGTCCGGCTTGAGGATGGCCGTGAGATCCCCGCCCGCGCCGTCATCGTCACCCCGGGCACCTTCATGAACGGGGTGCTTCATTGTGGAACAAAGCAGACCGTTGGCGGCCGCCGTGGCGAGCGCGCGAGCGCCGGACTCTCGCCCGCCCTCGCAAGGGCAGGGCTCCGGCTGGGCCGCCTCAAGACCGGCACCCCGCCGCGGCTCAAGCGCGATTCGATCGCCTGGGATCGCCTGGCCGTCCAGCACGGGGACGAGCCGCCGCGCGGGTTCTCGCACTGGCGCTCGGCCGACGATCCGCCGATCGTCAACCGCGCGGTCTGTCACCTGACGGCGACGACCGAGCAGACGCACGCGCTGCTGCGCGCGAACCTGCACCTCTCGCCGATGTTCTCCGGCCAGATCACCGGCATCGGGCCGCGCTATTGCCCGAGCGTCGAGGACAAGGTCGTCCGCTTCGCCGAGAAGCCGTCGCACCAGCTCCACCTCGAGCCCGAGGGCCTCGCGACCGACGAGATCTACGTGAATGGATTCTCGACGTCGCTGCCGGAGGAAGTGCAGCGCGCGGCGATCGCAACCGTGCCGGGGCTCGAGGACGCGGTCATGCTGCGCCCCGGCTACGCCGTGGAATACGACTTCGTGATCCCGACGCAGCTGTGCTCGACGCTGGAGACGCGCACGGTCCGCGGCCTCTACCTGGCCGGCCAGATCAACGGCACGTCGGGCTATGAAGAGGCGGCGGGGCAGGGGCTGATCGCCGGCATCAACGCGGCGCTCGCGATCGCGGGCGAGCCGGCGTTCGTGCCGCGGCGCGACGAGGCGTACCTCGGCGTCATGGTCGACGACCTCGTGACGCGCGGGGCCGAGGAACCGTACCGGCTCTTCACCTCGCAGGCCGAGCATCGACTTCTGCTGCGCCACGACAACGCCGATGCTCGTCTCGCCGCTCACGGGCGGCGATTGGGTCTGATCACGGCCGAGCAGTTCCAAGCAGTCAATGAAAAGGAAGCGCGCATTGCCGGCGAGGCGACGCGCCTCGTGACGACCGGCATCGAGGGCGGCGGCGGGCGCACTGCGGCCGACCTGGTGCGTGATCCCACCGGCGGCTACGCCGCGGTCCGCGCCCTGGGACTCAGCATGCTCGACGGCATCGAAGCCGAGGCGGTCGAGATTCGCATGAAGTACGAGGGCTACCTGGCCCGCCAGGAGAAGATGGTCGCGCGCGTGCGCACACTGGAAGACACGATGTTGCCCGAGACGATGTGGGACGCGCCGCTGCGCGGACTCTCGCGCGAGGCGAACGAGAAGCTGCGCGTCGTGCGTCCGCGCACCGTGGGCCAGGCCGGACGGATCGCGGGCGTGTCGCCGGCGGACGTGACGGTGCTGCTCATTCACCGCAAGGCCGCGGTGGGAGTCGGAGGCTGTTGACACCGCATCCGGCCGTGCCGATACTTCTCTCATCTCCGCCAGAGGGGCCCCTTGGGGCTCGCTGGTACCCCCGGGTTGCTGACCCGGGGGACTTCTTCTTCTCGCCCCCGGCGAGAACCCGGTGCGGACGGTCTTTCTTGTCGACGGCTTCAACTTGTACCACGCGCTCCAGGATGCCAGCGTCGACCTGGGGGGTGCCGGCACAAAGTGGCTGGATCTCGACTCCCTGTGCCGTTCATTCCTGGGCGACATCCGGGGCGGGGCCCAGCTGGAGGGAATCGACTACTTCTCCGCCCTCGCTACGTTCATGGAATACAAGGATTCGGCGGTCCCGGCCCGCCACAGGCTCTACCTCGATTGCTTGCGCTGGCGCGGAGTCATGGTTCATCTCGGCCAATTCAAAATGAAGTCCAGTATCTGCCTCCAGTGCGGGAACGAGGCCGCTCGCCCCGAGGAGAAAGAGACCGACGTTGCCCTTGGGGTCCGATTGCTGGAGCTATTCTGGACCGATGCCTGCGATGCGGCTGTGCTGGTGACGGGTGACAATGGCCTTGTCCCCGCCGTGCGGATGGTTCGGAAGCATTTCCCCTCAAAGCCCGTGTTCTGCTACTTCCCCTACAAGCGATTCGGATTCGACCTGGACTCGGTAGCCACCCGGAGCTTCCGCATGCGCGCCAAACGCTACCGCAGGCATCAGTTTCCCCCGACCGTTCAACTGGCCGACGGAAGCGAGATTCAGAAGCCCGCCGCCTGGTAATCCCGCCACGCCCGGAGCCCGGCCCCGGCGAGGAGCGAACTCCGAAGCCGGATCAGTGGTAGATTCCGGTCATGAGCCCTCGCCGCCCGCCCCGCCCTGAGACCGTCGCCAAACACACCGCCCGCCGCCACGAAGCCGAGGGCCCGCCGGTCGTCCGCGCCCTCTCCGCCGCCGAGCACGCCGTGCTCGACACGGTCGCCCCGCCCGCGGTCGCGCCCGGCGCCGCCGACGCTCGCGAGGAGGCCACCCGCATCCGCGCCGAGCTCGAAGGCTTCCTGCGCGAACTCCTGAGCTGGAACAAGGACAGCAACCTCGTCGCCGCCGGCGACCTCGGCCGCCTGGTCAGCCGCCACGTGCTCGAGTCGCTCGTGGTGCTGCCGGTGCTCGATCGCCTCGCGGCCGCCGCCGCAGCCGGCGGCAAGGAGGTGCGCCTCGTCGACGTGGGCAGCGGCGCCGGCTTTCCGGCCATCCCGATCGCCATCGCGCGGCCGACGTGGCACGTGGACGTCATCGAGTCGCGCCGGCGCAAGGGGCTGTTCCTGCAGCGCGTCGCCGAGCGGATGACGCACGCCAACCTGACCGCGCACACCGATCGGGCCGAGCGCGTCACGTTCGAGCCGGAGAAGCGAGCGCACCTGGCGACCGCGCGCGCGGTGTCCGTGCTCGCCGAACTCCTGCCCGTGCTCGCGCCGCTGGTGCGCCCGGGTGGGCACGCGGTGCTGTTCAAGGGCAGCTCGCACAGCGAGGAACTGGCCGCGTGGACCGCGACGAAGTCGAAACTCTGGAGACACGTCGAGACCGTGGCAGTGCCGGACCGGCACCTGTGGTTCGAGGTGTTCGAGCGGACGGCGGTGGACTAGGGTACGGTGAACTGGACCCCGGGCCGCGCCTTGCTCAACCGCGCCTGCCCGGCCTCCGTCACCTTCGAACTGCCCGTGAGCACCACCTCGAGCTTTGGCAGATCGACCAGGTGCTCGAGGCCCGCATCGCCCACGGCCGTTTCGGCCACGCTCACCTTGCGCAATGCCTTGAGCGGCTCGAGCGCGGCCAGCCCGCGGTCGGTGACCGCGGTGCCCCCGAGGATCAGAGTCTCGAGCTCGCGCAGGCGCGACAGCCGGGCGACCCCGGCATCGCCGACGCGTGTGCGAAACAGGTTGAGATAGCTGACCCGCGCGCACCCGGCGATGTGCGCCACGCCTGCGTCCGTGATCTCCGTGCGATACACATCGAGCGACTCGAGCTCGGCGTGGGACGAAATCCCCACGAGGTCCGCGTCGGTGATCGCCGTGCTGTACAAGTTGGCGTACACGATCGGCGCGCCCGGTCGGTCCGTGGCGCGGCGCACCTCGCCGCCCAGCGCGATGATGCCCGCCTCGGTCGCCACGCCGATGGTCGCCCGCTCGATTCGATCGAGTCCGGGATACTTGCGGTCGAGGAAGGCGCGGCCCTGCGCCGTCACCGAGTCCCAGTGCTCGAAGATCGTGTTCCCGTGCTTGCGCTGGAGGCCTCCCAGCAAGTCGATGCCGGCGCTCACTTCACCGATGGCCGGAAAGCCGACGACGCCTTCGGATGACACGGTGTCGAGCGGCGTATTCGCCGTGAGATCGATCGCGAGTTGCGTCGAGCGCGTGTTCGGACCGCCCCGCGCAAAGTAGATCCGGCCACGTCGGTGGCCCTGGATCACCGGCTCGTCCGGAATGCCCGTCGTGTCCCACGCGGCGTTCACCGCCCCGTCGTTGGTGATGCCGAACTGCACCACCAGGCCGCCCTTGTAATTGACCGTGGGTCCCACGCGGAAGATCACGGTGCCGTCGTAGAAACCGGCGTTCACCAGGTGATACAGCCGATCCACGGCGTGCGGCGACCAGGCTCGGTGCGCGCGTGCGACGAACGTCCCCTTCGTCGTCTCGAAGACGACGTGGAAACTGTCGGGCGCCGCCGAGGTGGGGAGCTCGGCGGGCATCGGCGGGCGTGCCGCCGACTCGCGGACGAACGCGGGCAGGACGAGAAAGGCGGCCACCGCCAAGGCGGCCGTGACGACGCGCGACATGAGCGCCTCCGGAGTCTTCGGGTGGATACAGCTGCGTTGGAGCATGATCATGGCAATGCCATCGGCCGTGGTCCAGCGTTTCGACTCGGTGAACCTAACTTTCACGGCGCCGTCCACCTCCCCGACTCCCAATGCACCGGCGCGCGCAGCGCGGCGAGGATCGCGTCCTGGATCGCGGGATGCGGCGTGAAGATGCCGTCGTCGTTCAGGATCCAGTGGTCCGGGGCGGGCGCGTACGAGTCGGCGACGATCCGCCCGCCCACGACCTCGAAGGTGCCGATGACATCGGGGTCCTCGTCGGCCCGCCCGGCGTGGGTGGCGCGCTCGTCGAGGACGAGGATCTGTCCGTCGCCGGCTTCAGCCGCCGCCACGATGTACTCGAGGACCGTCGGCACCGTCCGCCGGATCACGCCGTGCATGAACTCGACGAACGCGCGGTTGCGCGCGAAATTGTCCGGCACGATCCCGGCCTCGGGGTCGAGGATCTTGCCCACGATGGCGTGCGGGTGGAGCCCGCCGACCGCCTCGAGCTCCTCGAGCGTGAGAAAGGTCAGCAGGTACACGGGCCCGTCCGGCTCGCGCGCCTCGATCAGGTATAGCGGGAAACGCTGGAGCGGATCAGGCTCGTCCGGGGCCACGCACCGGTCCGAATCCTGCCCGGATGATCGAGAGCAGCGTCCCGACCGCGCCGGCGATGCAGAGTCCCGCGCCCGGCACGGCGAGCCACTGCAGCGACTCCTTCGCCGCGCCGGTGCCGCCCAGCTCGGGGGCGCGGAACGCGGCCATCGCCCAGAACAGCGGATAGAGGATCGCGCCGAGGCCGAAGGCGAGGGCGCTCAGGTTGGCGAGCATCCCGGCGCGGCAGACCAGCGCCAGGGCGAGGATCGAGGCCAGCGCCGCGGTGCCGATCGCCCCGCCGTGCAGGTGCGCGCGCTGGAGATAGGCCCACGAGCGGCCGAGAACGGCATCCTTCTTCTCGACATCGCCGCCATAGACGGTCGCGAGCACGGCCGTGCCCGAGGCATCGAGCTTCGCCATGATCGCGTCCTCCTTCGCGCCGAACAGGCCGCCGAGCGTGAATCCGAGGAGGATGCCGAACAACGCGAAGCAGGCGCCGAACGTCATCGGTCGGTTGAGCATGATCAGGCCGCCTTCTCGTCGGGCTGCATGAGCCCCAGGATGTTGCCCTCGGGGCCGGTGACGATGACCCAGTAATCCATCGGACCGTACTTCTGGAAGCTCCAGCCGAACAGGGCGGTGTAGAAGTCGATGAGCTTCTGCGGTGCGGCCGCATGGATCTCGAAGTGGACGACACGCGCCATGAGGGTCTCCTAGAAGTTGCCGGTCTTCATGTTGTCGCGGAACTGGTAGCCCACCGCGGTCGCCGCGAAGATCTCCGTGACCACCCCGATCACGGGGCGCGTGTCGAAGTAGGCGATGCGGGCCATCGGCAGGGTGAAGCTCTGCACCAGGGGGAATCCGGCGCCGGTCATGTGCGCGACCGCAGCCTCGTAGTCGGCATCATCCAGCCAGTAGGCGACGTGCTGCACGCCGTCGCCGTGCTGCTCGATCCACTCCTGGTGCACGCTCGAGCCCGAGACGTGCTGGATCAGCTCGATCTGCGTGTCGCCGGCGTAGGCGAGTGACACGTGGATGACCCAGTCGGCGGGCTGGCCCATGTACGTGCCCTTCGTGTCCCTGGCCTTGATGTTCCTGAACTGGAGGAACTTCTCCACACCCATCACCTTCTTGAAGAAGTCCTCGGACGCGTTGATGTCGCGGACGACCCACGCGACCTGACAGAGCGAGGGAGCAAACACGGGCGCGCTCATCGGACCGCCTCGACCATCACGCGAAACCCTCCATAGAGCATCCGCTCCACGTCGAACGGATTGTTCTCCGGGTCCATCATCGCGAGGATGCGCGGATCCTTCATCACCTTCGCGATGACACGGTCGCGATGCGGCTTCGACTTGTAGACGATCCACGAGAAGATCACCGTGTCGCCGCGCTTGTTCTCGAGCATCTTCGGAAACGTCGCCGGCATCTTCGGCGACATGTCGTCCCCGATGCACTCGCGGTACTCGAGGGCGCCATGCTCCATCCACACCTTGCACGCCTTCTGCGCCAGGCGACGGTAGGCCGCGACGTTCTTGCGCGGGATCGGGATCAGGAATCCATCGACGTAGCGGGCCATGCACGGCCTCCGGGGTTCGTGGTGGGACGGTTTCCGATCCTACCGCTTCTGCTCCATCCGGCCGACCGGATTTCCGGAGGTGGGGGAGGCGGACCAGTATCGCGCCGGGCAGGGCCCCGGTCTATACTCCGCCGTCATCCCGCCCCTCGCTCACCCCATCCGTCCCGGAGCCCGCCTTGGGAATCTTCGATCGCCTGCTCGGCCGGGCGAAGGCCGCGTCACCCTTCGCCATCGCCAATGCGCTCCAGCCGCTGTACGACGCCGCTTCCAGTCCGCGCGACCTGCTCGGGGATCCGCTCTACGAACAGGGCGTGGTCGCCATCGTCGCCGAGCTGCGGGCCGGCCGTGCCGCGGGGGACTTCGTCTTCGGGGCGAACGGGCTCATCGCGCTGATGGCGATCGACGCCGTCGCGCGCCTGGCCTCCGACACCGAGCTGCCGGGGGCGCTCCTGCCGCTGATGCGGACGGGCTGGCACTGGTCGCAGCGGCGCGCCGTCCAGCTCCTCGGCGAGCGCGCGCAGCGCCCGGTTGCAGGCGAGGTGCTGCTCGCCCTCGGCCCCCACGACGAGCCGATGCGCATCGGCGCGATGCTCCCCGACCTGCGCGAGTTCCTCCGCCGGGACGCCGCGCGCGGCGTCGCCAAGTTCCCCGATCCACTCGAGCGGATCGCTCCGGCCCACCATGCGTTCCTGGCCCAGGCGTTCGTCCAGCTCGGCGCCGATGCGCCGGAGGGGTTGCGCGAGGCGTTCGAGGCCTCGGCCCGGGGCGTCGTCAACGTCGACGCCCTGAAGGCCATCGGCCGGGTGTCGCAGGGGCCGGTCGAGCCCGGCGCCGAGCCGCCCGTGGTCGAGCACGCGGCCGCCACGACGCTGCGGGCCGAACTCGAGCGCCTGCTGGCGGGCGACGAACCGTGCTCGGTTCTTCTCTCGGGCGAGCCGGGCACGGGCAAGTCCGCGGTCGCGCGCCTGCTGGCCGCATCGTTGCGCGAGAAGGGCTGGACGATCTTCGAGGCCGGGGCGACCGACCTCGTCGCCGGGCAGTCGTTCGTCGGCCAGCTCGAGGCGCGCGTCCAGGAGATCGTCCGCGCGCTGGCAGGGCGCCGCGTCCTGTGGATCATCCCCGCGTTCCATGAGCTGTCGTTCGCCGGAGCCCACAACCAGAACCCGATGGGCATCCTCGAGCCGCTGCTGCCGCACGTCGAGAGCGGCCAGCTGCGCATCCTCGGCGAGACGCACCCCACCGCGCTCGACGCGTTGTACGTGCGCCACCCGCGGCTGCGCGGCCTCTTCTCGGTCGTGCGCGTCGTGCCGCTGGCCGACGATGCGACCCTCGAGCTGGCGCGCCGCTGGGCCACCGGCGCGGGGACGATCGCACCGCCGGAGGACGCGGTGCTGCGCGAGGCGGCGCTCCTGGCGCGCCAGTACCTGTCGGATCAGGCCGCGCCCGGGTCGCTGCTCCGGCTCCTGCGGCTCACCGCCGAGCGGCTGCGCAATCGCGACGGCAAGGCTGCCACGATGGGCATCGACGACCTGCTCGAGACGCTATCGCAGCTGACCGGCCTGCCGCTCGCCATCCTCGACGAGCGCGAGCAGCTCTCGCTCGAGAAGCTGCGCACCCGTTTCGAATCGCGCGTCCTCGGGCAGCCCGAGGCGGTCGAGTGCCTCGTCGAGCGCGTCGCCATGATCAAGGCCGGCGTCACCGACCCGGCGCGCCCGCTCGGCGTGTTCCTGTTCGTCGGCCCGACCGGCACGGGCAAGACGCAACTGGCGAAGACGCTCGCCGAGTTCCTGTTCGGCGGCGCCGACCGGATGATCCGCCTCGACATGAGCGAGTTCCAGTCGCCGGACACCGTGGACGCGATCCTCGGCGATCGCGATCCGCTGTCCGCGGGCCGCTCGCTCGTCGGCCAGATCCGCCGCCAGCCGTTCTCGGTCGTGCTGCTCGACGAGTTCGAGAAGGCGCACCCCAGCGTGTGGGACCTGTTCCTCCAGGTGTTCGACGACGGGCGGCTCACCGACCGCCGCGGCGCGCTGGCCGACTTCCGCCACGCGATCATCATCCTGACGTCGAACCTGGGCGCGGCGATCCCGCGCGGCGCGCGCATCGGGTTCCTCGACGACGGGTCGACGTTCTCGCACGCGCTGGTGATGCGCTCGGTCGAGAAGACGTTCCGCCGCGAGTTCGTGAACCGGATCGACCGCATGGTCGTGTTTCGGCCGCTCGACTACGGCGTGATGCGCGACATCCTGCGCAAGGAGCTGCACGACGTGTTCCAGCGCCGCGGGCTGCGCAATCGCGAGTGGGCGGTCGAGTGGGACGAGTCGGCGGTCGAGTTCCTGCTCGCGCGCGGCTTCCGCCCGGACCTGGGCGCGCGGCCGCTGCGGCGCGCCGTCGAGCAGCACCTGCTGGCGCCGCTGGCGACGACGATCGTGCGCCACGAGGTGCCGGCCGGGGACCAGTTCCTGTTCGTGCGCAGCGACGGCGAGCACATCGAGGTGCGCTTCGTCGATCCCGACGCGCCGGAGCCGGCGCCGCCATCCGAGCCCGAGTTCGCGGCCGACGGCACCGCCGCAAAGGCCGGCGACGTCGCGCCGCTGGTCACCGCCGCGCAGGGAACACGCGAGGAGTGGACGCTGCTCAAGACGCGCCTCGACGCCCTCACCGCACGGGTCCGGGGCGAGCACGTGCAGGCGATCAAGTCGGACGCGCTCGCGGCCATGCACGACCCCGCGTTCTGGCGCACGCCCGGGCGCTTCGCGACCCTGGGCCGCGCCGAGTACGCGGACCGGCTGGAGCACGCGCTCGACTCCGCCGTGTCGCTGCTCAACCGACTCGCGCGGTCCGATCCGCGCGCGCGCTACCCGTCCGACCTGGTGCGCAGCCTCGCCCAGCAGGTCCACCTGCTCGAGGCCGCGTGCGCGTCGCTCGAGGCGGGCGAGCCGTGGGAGGCGTTCGTCGCCGTGCGCGCCTCGTGGCAGCAGCCCGAGGACGAGGCCGCCGCCCGCGCCTTCGCGCGCCGCATCGCCGCGATGTACGGGGCGTGGGCCGAGCGGCGGCGCATGCGCTTCGTCGTGCTCGCCGATCCCGATACCACGGCCGGCGAGTCGCGCTGGATCTCCGCCGTCTCGGGCTTCGGTGCGCTGCGCCTGCTCGAGGCCGAGCACGGCTGGCACGTGCTCGAGGGCCCCGAGAACGGCCCGCCGCAGCGCGCCCGGGTCGAGGTGAGCGTCGTCGCCCAGCCGGCCGAGCCCGCCGGCGCCGGCGAGGGCGCCCTCCGCGCCCAGGCCGAGCGCGCCCTTGCCGCGCGCGCCGACGCGCAGACGATCGTGCGCCGCTACCGCGAGGAGCCGTCGCCGCTGGTCCGCGACGGCGTGCGCGGCTGGCGCACCGGGCGGATCGATCGCGTGCTGGCGGGCGATTTCGACGTGATGCGGTAGGAGCGCTTCAGCGTCGCGCGAGCCACGCCGGCGGCACGCCGCGCGCGCCCGGCGGCGCGATCGGGCTCGGCCCCACGTGCGCGAACGCCCGCGGCGCCGACACGCGTTTCCACAGGTAGGCCACGTACCTCTCCCGCTCGAGACGCAGGAACTCGTCCGGCACTCGCGCGACCGCGGCCGCGAGCACCTCGCGCGTGATCCGCGCCGCGCAGGCTTTCTCGTGCGCGGTCCACTCGGGCGCGCTTGCCATCGCCTCGAACAGGTGCGCC
>Ga0209668_10000941_pt1 | contig 12208 bp, 12 predicted proteins | sample FrelakmetPLP11PL_FD_187150 | JGI IMG/M metagenome (GOLD analysis project Ga0209668, IMG submission 187150) | Freshwater lake sediment microbial communities from the University of Notre Dame, USA, for methane emissions studies - PLP11 PL (SPAdes)... | ecosystem: Environmental > Aquatic >... | reverse complement strand
CAAAGATAATTATCGTCAGTTGTTTTTTGTCAGTTGTTCTTTGTTTTTTCTTGACTACTGACCACTGACCACTGACTACTAACCACAATCAAAATTAATATTTGCTGTGTATTCATCTTCTATTTTTGATACTTTTTCCCCTCAACAACCTCAACGCGCTCCGATTGGGGTATTTGACAGTGGAGTTGGTGGATTAACTGTACTGCGACAAATCTATCAACAACTTCCTAATGAATCAATTATTTATGTAGGGGATACAGCCCGTCTTCCCTATGGTATTCGTTCCCAAGCAGAAATTCTCCAATTTGTCCGAGAAATCCTCCATTGGATGCAGCAGCAAGGGGTGAAAATGGCAATTATGGCTTGTAACACCAGTTCGGCTTTGGCATTAGATATTGTCCGTCAAGAGTTTAATTTCCCCATTTTAGGAGTGATTCTCCCAGGTGCAAGGGCAGCAGTCCAACAAGGACAACGGATTGGTGTGATTGCTACTCCAGCTACGGCTCAAAGCAACGCCTATCGTCAAGCTATTTTAGAAATTCAATCCAATGTCCAAGTCTGGCAAGTCAGTTGCCCAGAATTTGTCCCACTCATTGAACAAAATCGCATCCACGATCCTTATACTATTGAAATAGCCAAAACCTATCTAGAACCTTTGATTCAGAAAGAAATAGATACTTTAGTTTATGGTTGTACCCATTATCCCCTTTTGTCGCCGATCTTGCGATCGCTCCTTCCCCAGCAAGTCCAGCTAATTGACCCAGCTGTTCATGTTGCTGCCGCTTGCTCTCAAGAATTGGATCTACTAGGGATCAAGAATACTCATCCACCACTGCCTACTCGCTTCGCTGTCAGCGGCTGTTCCCAGCAATTTACCCAATCTAGCTTACAATGGTTGGGCTATACCCCAATGGTAGAACAGGTATGTTTTGCTGATACTGTCCTCTCTTAAAGTCAGTGGTCAGTTGTCAGTTGTCAGTGGTAATTTACTAATGACCAATGACCAATGACCAATGACCAATGCAAGTTGCTTTCATTGACTATTGACAGCTTGAGTTACATTTGTAGTTAATTCTCGTTGCTGCTTATATTTATCCTTAACAGAATCAGACCCCCTTTGAGAAATGTCCTTTTTGCTTGCTCGCTTTGCTAAAGCCAACAACAAGTACACACTAAACAAATAGCCAGCAGCTAAAATAAATATCATCATAGGCATATTTCTGTAAATCATTGTTCCACCATCTTTAATTACTAGGGAATATAAAATTGCATACAAAACCAGCAGAACTCAATTAATCAAGCACACCCTTGATAAATGTAGTTAGCTATACAAAACATTCCAGTCGAAAACTAATTTTCTCTGGTCAATCAATCTATTTTCTTTAATATCAACTTTCCCAGGCTATACATCCGACAGCAGCAAATTTACTCGACAGCAAACTTCAACCGCGCTCATCAGCAGTCTACCCAGCCTGTGTTATTGACCTCACACCAATTTAAATAAATGTACGCTAATACCCAACGTGCGTTGAATACGTTGAGTTAGTTCCATAACTGGAAAGGCACAATTCAGATCAAAAGGCACGGTCATTGCCTAGAATTTAGGAATTATTCCTATTTTCTCTTTGGCGACGAGTTATTTTAGACTCACAACGCTATTACGTAAAATCACCAAATGATGGTTTTACTTTGGAAGTGAATAATCTGAAAAATTTAATATCTCTAGGTATTAGCCTAACACAGCCAAACTGAATTTGAAGCTAATTTCTGGACTAAATTTAAAAATCTTTTCTTGCTCACCGCCAACTTGAAATTGCCGTCAATGCGTGTTATTTTATTGACATTAAAGTTCTTATTACTACGCAATTTATTAATTAACAAATTTGGCAAGAACTATTAAACCTTAAGAAAGTCTTTAATTGTAACACATTCATAATCCAATGTGTGAACAACGCAATAGATATTAAAAATCATCTTGCTGAAGGAAAACTTTGCGCCGACACTGGGTTATCTTAAAATTAAAGAATATGTAAACTTTCGTAACCTAAGTCAGAGTCCGCCTATCCATGACCCCAGCCACCTCCCTGTTTACCCCTGTGGAAGCAGACCTGCAAATACTAGCAGATAACCTTAAACAGCTAGTTGGAAATCGCCACCCCATTCTCTATGCCGCAGCCGAACACTTATTCGGTGCTGGGGGGAAGCGAATCAGACCTGCAATAGTGCTACTTATATCGCGGGCAACCATGCTAGAAGAAGATATTACCGCACGTCACCGACGACTGGCAGAAATTACAGAAATGATTCACACAGCCAGTCTAGTCCATGATGATGTAGTAGATGAATCAAATGTTCGGCGCGGTGTACCGACTGTACATAGTTTGTTTGGTAATCGCATTGCTGTGCTTGCAGGGGATTTTCTCTTTGCTCAATCCTCTTGGTATTTAGCAAATCTAAATAACTTGGATGTTGTTAAACTGCTTTCTGAAGTAATTATGGATTTAGCCGCTGGAGAAATCCAACAAGGGCTAAATCGTTTTGATGCTAGTCTTTCTACGGAAACCTATCTACAAAAAAGCTATTACAAAACAGCCTCATTAATTGCCAACAGTTCTAAGGCTGCTGGATTGATTAGTGAAACATCCCTAGAAACTGCCGAACACTTGTATAGTTATGGTCGCCATTTAGGTCTTTCCTTTCAAATAGTAGATGATATTCTTGATTTCACCGGTTCAACAGACACCCTGGGTAAACCAGCGGGTTCTGACCTCAAAAGTGGCAATCTGACAGCACCGGTTTTATTTGCCTTAGAAGAAAAACCCTACTTAGAAGTCCTGATTGAACGAGAGTTTGCCCAGGAAGGGGATTTAGAGCAAGCACTGGCGCTAATCCATGATAGTCGAGGTATCCAAAGAGCGAGAGAATTAGCTGCTCACCATGCTACGTTAGCCACCGAGTCTATCGGTATTTTAGAACCATCAGCATCACGGGAAGCACTGATGAATTTGACCGACTATGTACTAAGTCGGCTCTACTAAGAAAAAGTTAGGGCGATTTAAGCAGGACTTACGCAACTGGCACATTGGTAGGGTGCGTCAGATATCAACAATCTGTTTATTTGCAAGGTTGATGCAGTCTGACGCACCCTACAACTACTAAGAAAAAGTTAAGGCGATTCAAGATTTGGGATTGTGGATATTAAATTTCCTAAATCCCAAATTTAGTTAGGCAATATTGGGAGGAACTGTTTTTTGGGCTTTAAATTGCTGTAATTGTTGCTGGATCAGCTTTTCTAGCTCAGAACGCCGCACTTCTACAGTATTGGTTAAATTTCCCGGTGTTTCTATAAAAACTATGCTGTGTACTGGTTTCAGGGCTAACAATTGGAATAAAATTTGAGTAACATCCATGAGGGTTGGCAGCAAGTAAGGGTCACGCCCAGCATCTGAGATTAGGGAAACATCTTGTATGGTAGGGAAAGCGTAAATAACTTGCTTTTCTATTCCTGGATTTGCGCGATTGCTCAATGTAGTTAAAACCCAATCTTGCTCAGGACTTTGGAGAATAAAGTATTGGTAGTGGTTTAACTTTTGGGCAATAGCGACTAATACAGGGGCGATTGATACCATAATCTGTGGTGTCACGCCATCCTGGGGTGCATTGTCTATCAGCAATTGAATTTGTGCTTCTAAATCCATCATGAGTTGTAAATGACTTTTGGATAATGGCTAAAACATGAGCAGGAAAATATCCCACTAAATTGGGATTTGTCAAGTTCAATCTGCCTATGCCACATATCCTCACTGTAAATTGGTTTGCGTTTGACTTGTACACAAAAACCATGAAACTATTATCCAAAGTCTAGCAAGTCGTGTCCAAAGTATGTTAGGGTCTTTTTGAGAACTGGGACTATGAATTCAACAGCAATCGCAACTAATCAGGGGAAAATTTCTATCAGCGTGGAGGTCATCTTTCAATTCCTATTTAGGGAACTTCAACAGTCAACTAAGGCTTCGGAGCAAAATTGTCACGATGTGTCGGTGAGAATTACTAACGAAGTTTTGCGAATTTGTAATGAAAGTAAACGCATTCAAACTTCCGGGTCTGTAGAAAGTTCAGCCATGAGCCTAGCTAAACATCGGTTACAACAGTGTATTCGATATTATCAGTTAGGTTCAAGTCGTGGAAGGGTAGAACTACACAGCACACTGAGTGCCATTATTTACCGTTATATTAATCCGCCTCACAAGCAATTAAGCTATCAAGGGCGGTTAACTATCATTGAAGATTTTCTCCAGAGTTTTTATCTGGAGGCTTTAAGTGCCTTTAGAAGGGAAAACCAATTAGGTCTGACCTATCGCCCCCAGACTCTTTTAGAATTGGGAGAATACATGGCATTTACCGAACGATATGGTAAACGTCGGATTCCACTCCCTGGAAGGCAGCAACAGCTAATTATTTTGCGGGCGCAAACTTTTTCCAAACAGCAGCCGCTAGAAACAAGTGTAGATATAGAACAGGCATCAGAGGGTGGTAGTGGTGAGTTTGACGGTTCTTGGGAAGAACCAGCTATCCATCAGTTGCGCTCGGCTATGGCTATGCAGCCCGAACCAGAAGAAGATACCCTGCGCTCGGTTGTGATTACTGAATTAATAGATTACTTAGAAGAAAAAGAACAATCTGACTGTGCTGATTACTTTGCTTTGCGTCTTCAGGATTTATCAGCACCAGAGATTGAGTCAATTTTAGGTTTAACATCTCGACAGCGTGATTACTTACAGCAACGGTTTAAATATCATTTAATTCGGTTTGCTCTTTTACATCGTTGGGAGTTGGTACATGAGTGGTTAGAAGTTTCTTTACCTACTAATTTGGGTTTAACTCCGATTCAATGGGAAACTTATCTGGCACAGCTAGATGATAAACAAAAGTCCATCTTAGATTTGAAGCAGCAAGGAAAACCTGACGAGCAAATATCTAAGACATTAGGCTTATCAATGGCACAATTACAGAAACGTTGGTTTAAGATTTTAGAACAAGCCTGGGAAATTCGGAATTCTTTAGTGTCCGGATCTAGTGCATCTACCCATGAATGGTGACTTGTGAATCTTCACAAAATGATCAACTTGCTTGGGTATTGAAAAATTATAACTTCAACACTTACGGGTATAGCTTGTTATAATGTGAGGAAACTGACGGGGTAGATATTTATCTCCAGATAGTAGCCAAATTGGTGAACTCAAATTGATAAGAAAAGCCCCAAACCTTTCAATTGGGAGAAATTCCTACTGTGCAAGAACGTTTTCAAGCTATTCTTAAGCGTCGTTTACAAGACCAGGTAGAAAAAAATCCGCCGTTGTTCCCCTGGGAAACACAATCTATGGAGTATCCCGACTGTGTAGAAGAACAATCTCTGGGTTTAGTTCCTGCTTGGGGGTGGACTGTCCACCAATCTAAGCTAAATTTGCCTATTCCTTTGCCTGAAAAAGTTTTTTGGCAATTGCTGGAAAAATGTCAGGTGTTATTGACATCTTCTTTACCCCTGGGAGCTAAGTTAGTTCAGGTGGTAGAAAGTATATTCCCTACAGATGCTCAAGCTATTAATGATTTGGCTGGGTTAGTGCTGAGAAGCTCTTATCGTTCTGCTGATACTTTGACAGCTACGGCTGATGTTGAGAGTGATTATTTTGATTTATTACCACGGCAACAAATGGCTTTGTCTTTAATGGCAGCCAAGCAGTTGTTGGAAAATTTAACTTTGCCGATTTCATTGACTCAGCCACTGGTAGAGAAACAATGGCTCACTACGGTGGGGAGTTTGAGTATTCGATTAGAATTACGGAATTTAGGTAAATTCATGAAGTTGACGGTTCAGGGTGAATTACCTACGCCGGGGATTTTACAACTCCAGGGTAATGATACTCAAGAATTTGTGAAATCTGAGACTTCAGAAATACCAGTTATAGAGTTACAAATTGATAGAAATCAGCCAATTTATACTTTGGCAGTGGAGTTCCCTGAATTAGATCAACAGCCTTTGTTGTTGGCTATTCAGGTGAAAATCTAAGGTAATATTGCCATATCTAGGAGTTAGATGGGAGCAATATAGCAGGAGTCAGGAGTCAGGAGTCAGGAGTTAAGAGTCTCTTACCGTATGGCTTTTACTGTAAATTCTGTATCTCATTCAAGTGCATACCGCTATAGCAACAGATGTATCATAATCTTGCTTAATTTCCTGGTTTTAAAACTTAGTTCTCTTTGCAATCACAATATTAAGGGGTATCTAATTACCTTAGCTATGAGCGGGATACTTGTACTCTCAGGGAGTCTGAAGCTAGGATAGGGGGGAAGTTGAAAACAAGATGATAGTTTTCTACCTAGCATAGTATCCGCAGCGTCCATATCATAGCTTTGCTTATTTGAAAATGTTTAATTTGTCTAGGATCAATCGGTTTTGGCGTTTACCGTTAGGTAATCAGTGGCAACCAACTAGAGGAAAATCGCCAGTCAAAGAAGTGGAAGATTCGATTCCTTTACGAGTGCTAGTGATTGTACTGGTAATTTTGGGGATTGTGGCTACGGATATTGCTGGTGAGACTCAATTTAGTCTGTGGACTGTTCCACTGACTGTGGTGGGAACGTGGTGGAGTTATTACCGTCGTCGTGATTCTAATATTCCGATCCAGTTTTGTATTGCGATTGGAATGTTGTTGGCTTTGGGGGCTTTTTTTGGGCGGTTTATTGGTAATTGGAATGATACTCGGCTGAGTTTGGCGGAGTTATTGATTCAATTGCAAGTATTACATAGCTTTGATACGCCTCGGCGGAAGGATTTGGGCTATTCGATTGTGATTGGGTTGATTTTGGTAGGTGTGGCGGCGACTTTGAGCCAAACTATGGCTTTCGCGCCTGTGTTGCTGTTGTTTTTGGCGATCGCTCTTCCCACTTTAGTGCTAGATTACCGTTCTCGTCTAGGGTTCAAGCCATCAACTTCGGAAAAATCTGCCAAAAAGAATAATCCTAATTTCAATTTTCAGGTTCTAATTTTAAATTTTTTGGTGATTGTGGCTTTGGGACTGGGGATTTTCGCTATTTTGCCTCGGTTTCCTGGTTATCAACTGCGGTCTTTTCCTGTAAGTGCGCCGCTGAAAGTCCCGGACAATTTTACAGGCAGGAGTATTATTAATCCCGGTTATGTCCGTGAAGGTAGGGGTAATGGTCAAGGTAATGGTAATGATAGTGGTGGAAGCTCAGGAAAGGCTGGTGAAGCGGGAAAATTAGATAATAATTTTTATTACGGTTTCAATAGCGAGATGAACCAAAACCTGCGGGGGGAGATGAAACCCAAGGTGGTGATGCGGGTGCGATCGCAAGCTGAAGGTTTTTGGCGCGTCCTAGCTTTTGACAATTACACAGGTAAAGGTTGGAAGATTTCCCGTAATGATCAAGTTACTACACTTAGACAATCACCTTGGACTGGGCGCATTTCGATTGATTCTCCACTGTTCACGACTCTGACAAAAGAGGTGGTACAAACTTACAATTTGGTGTCGGAATTACCCAACCTAATTCCAGTGATGTCCTATCCCAAAGATTTGTATTTTCCCACTCCAGCCATAGCCATTGATCAAGAAGATGGTTTACGTGCGCCAGTGCAGTTGTCAGAAGGGCTAACATATACGGTGGTTTCGGATGTTCCTTACCGCGATCGCTCTTTATTGGGTAAAGCCTCCACCAAATACCCAACCAATATTAAACAGTATTATCTGCAAATCCCGCCAAAAATTGCTGATAGAGTCCAAAAACGCACTGAAGAAGCACTGGCTAGTTATGATCAACAGCGAGTTTCCCGTTCTCCAGGGACTAAAAGCCTAGATTCAGCTTACGAAAAAGCTCTTTATTTAACCCAGTATGTTAAACAAAATTATACCCTACCCACAAATCCCTTAGATCTGCCTTATTTGGATGAAAAGGATGATTTAGTAGAAAGCTTTTTATTCAAAAATAAAGGTGGTTATCCCGACCATTTTTCCACTGCATTAACGATTATGCTACGTTCTGTAGGTATCCCAGCCCGGTTAGTAGCGGGATTTGCCCCAGGAGAATTCAATCCGTTTACAGGGATGTATGTTGTCCGCAATACAGATGCCTATGCGATGACAGAAGTTTATTTCCCCAAGTGTGGTTGGTTCACCTTTGATCCAATTCCTGGACATCCTTTAATTCCCCCTTCCATAGAAGAAGTTCAAACTTTTAGTGTCCTGCGTCAATTTTGGAATTGGGTAGCTGGTTGGCTACCTTCACCAATTACAGCCATTTTAAATACTGTATTTGGGACGATATTTAGCTGGTTATTCCTGGGAATAGCTTGGTTTTTAGCTTTATTTACTAAAGGTTGGTTAGGAATCTTAACTGGTTTAATTATCGGCACAATTGCGGCTTTCTTTGGTTGGCTGGTTTGGGGACAATGGCGTAAGTGGCTGAATATCCAGTGGTTAAAGAAATTACCGCCAATGGAAAGACTTTACCAACAAATGCTACAATGGAATTCTCAGAAAGGTTTAAGCAAGCATCCTAGTCAAACACCTCTAGAATATGGCCAGGTATCATACCAATACTATTCTCCAGAAATAGCTGAAGTGATAGATGAAATCTGTCAAGCTTATGTGAGTTGGCGTTATGGTGGACATACTGCCAACTGGCAGCAGTTACAACAAAGATGGCAAGCATTGAAGAAAGTTGATAAAAATCGCGGTTCTTAATAATTTGGGGCATTAATCAATGCCCATCTCAATAGAAGCGGCAGAGGGGAGTAAGCCATTCTTCTCTGCGTTGAACCAGTCTGAATCGTTAAAAAATCTGGCGTTGCTGAATTGAGGTATGAAATTCCTAAATTGAACCCTTAAAAATCTTACCTTTGCGCCTTTGCGTGAGACTAAAATTCGCACCCTTAATCAGCAACGCCAAAAATCTATACTGTATTCACCTGAGTTCGACATAAGATAATTTTTGGAAAACTCGCTCCAAGTAAGCTGTTGTGCATTTAATTTGTATAAATGAGACAGGCAAGATGCCTGTGCCACAAGAGTTCAAGAATTTATGACTATACAATTTAGCTGCATAACAGCTTATGAGTCTCAAACCCTTATGATCTCGTTAAAAAAATCATAAATCCGTTCGCGTAGCGTCTCCGAAGGAGAAACTCCGAACTCCTAACACCGAACTCAGGTGTATTCGTTTTGACTTTTTCCTGCGCTACTAGCTTGTATGGATCTAATTTTGCATATATCGTAAGGAATATTTTTAGGAGATTTTGTGGATAATATAGCTAAAAAAAGCATTAATTATGAAAAAACTCAGGCTAACGTGGTTTAAATCGTTGTAACTCCCATTCTTTAGCGATAACATGGAAATAAGTTTACTACGAGCTTTTCATTTTTCGTTTAGCTGAAATTTTTTTTATGGAAATTCAATTAATCAATATCGGTTTTGGTAATATCGTCTCCGCCAACAGAGTCGTTGCCATCGTTAGTCCAGAATCTGCGCCCATTAAACGGATTATTACCGATGCTAGAGATAGAGGTCAATTAGTTGATGCTACCTATGGAAGACGGACTAGGGCAGTGATTATTACTGATTCTAGTCATGTTATTCTCTCGGCGATTCAGCCAGAAACAGTAGCCAATCGGTTTGTGATTTCTCGTGATCATCATGTTGTAGATAATTAATCATTGGCATAATTATAGTAATCCTATTTGAGTTATGAACTAGTTTTTGTAACGAACCACTCCAGACACAGAGGTAGGAAAATAAGAGATGTTCACATTTCATTTAGGATTGCTATATCAACCCAATTCTATTTGTACCATATCGGCTGTAGGATATGAATTAGACTGGATTTCTGTCACCAGTGCTACAAATTCTTTAGTCTTGATGCTATTTTGAAGAGTGAGGATGAGAAATACTGCGGCAAAAGCTTATACCATAGGTATTTAACCATCTCAAATCCCAAATTCAAACTGGTATTAGCTATTTTAGTCGCTAAAACAAGACTAAGGAATTATTTGTATTTATTAATTCACTCTTTTCACGGATAATGCAAGTTTTACCTACCCATAATGGTGCAAATACGAAAGAATGTCTGCCTCTGGGCAAACTAATTGTTTTAACCGGTCCGAGTGGAGTCGGCAAAGGTACATTAATGAATGAAATTCTCCGGCGTTATCCAGAATTGCATTATTCAGTATCTGCAACTACTCGTTCTCCTCGTCCGGGAGAAATCAATGGTAAAAACTATAACTTTATTAGTCGGAGTCAGTTTGAACAGTTAGTTAGTCAAGGCGAATTTTTAGAATGGGCGGAATTTGCTGGTAACTGTTATGGTACGCCCCGTGAGGCTGTGCTGAATCATGTTCAGGCTGGTAAGTTGGTGGTGCTAGAAATTGAGTTAGCAGGAGCAAGACAAATTCGGCATACTTTTCCTAGCGCTCTGAGTATTTTCATTTTACCGCCTTCATTTGCGGAATTAGAAAAGCGGATACGCGGGCGCGGACAAGATACGGAGGAAGCTATAAATCGTCGGTTACAACGTGCTGAAGAAGAAATTGCTGCTGCTAATGAATTTGATATAAAAATTATCAATGATGATTTTGAGCAAGCTGTAAAGGAAATAGAGAAGGCGATTTTTGACTAAAACTACCCCGGGTGGGCAATGTCCACCCTACAATACTTAGATATTTTCAGAAATCATTTATGATTGCTATAGATGATTTTAAATCAGTATAAAAAAATGATTAATTTATAGGATTGATTCTAGGACTTACGCACTGTACAAATTAACCATCATGTGTATGAAGGATATTTGGTCGTTTCAGGCTTTTGGCGATTAACTTCCGATCAATAGCGATAGCGAAGCGCTGCTGCAAGCAGTTCGCTCAAAAATCATCAAACAATCACGTAAAAATGCCCGAAATCCATACCTTATATTTGGTTAATCCTGTCAATGCGTAAGTCCTAGAAACTATTACCTGTTACCAATCATCAAATTAACCCAATAAACCTTGGATTAATCCAGAATTACCTGTTAAGAAGAATGCAACTACTGCACCACCGATACCACCAATTAAGAAAGCGCTGGCGAAATTATTCCAGCTTTCCTTAGAGTTGAAAGCATCAATAGGAGGATTGGGTACAGCAACACTAGCAAGAGCCTTATCAGGATTGCTGTTAGCGTATAAAGATAGGCAAGCGGTTAAAATTACAACCAAACCAATGCTGCCCAGTAAACCAGCTAAGTTAGCATTAGGGGCATTACGTAAGGGACCCAATTTATCAAAGGGTCCAAATAACAAATAACCATGAGCCATACCAACTTCTAAACCACGTCTAAAAGGATTTAGACCGGGGCGATAAGCTGGTAAATTGCTAATAAACCACTTCACCAAAGGAGCAGAATTGATGGGGGTTTCTAGGTCGCCTTTTTGTGGATCACGTCCTGCTGCTATTGCCATAACTATTTTTCGATTCCTTGAATCACTGTGGTTATTTTTCAAGGCATGAAACCCGTAAATTACAGGTGAGATTACGAGTTTCATACATTATTTAAGATTGTTTATTGCTAAACAACCCAGAAGAGAAAGCTAATTTACTTAGCTTTTCCTAACCGTGTTTTCAACCTATAGGGGGTGGAAAAGTAGGTCGGGGAAGAAGCGGTTAAATTCAATCAAAATACCGGCTGTGATTGTTAGCCAGATTGTAGCCGCAACGGGGGCAGTAGAGATGAATGTCAGCAAGTAGTTGGTTTCGTCGCCTTTTTCAGCCATGAATTTAGTCTCCAGAATGAATAAGTGAAAACAAATGAATTAACGTGGCGAAACGGTAATTTCTGAATCCTGCGCTGTTAATTCGCCGGAGAGCAATTCTTTGACTGCTGCTGCTGGCCAAGCAAAACCGGAGGTGATGATAGGTAGAGCAATACCCAAATCAATTTGGATTTCTTTTTGCTCCGCATTTGATTCTTTTTGGATTGCTTGGAGATAAGCACGGCCTACCCAACCAATCCAACCAGCAATGTAGAGGAAGAGAATACTAGGGATTAAAAAATCACCAGCATGATCAAGACGGCCATCTACAATCAGGTGGGGATAACCTTCAGGTCCACAGAGTGCCTGAGAATAACGTTCAAACCGCTTTTTACCTGATTCGGGGT
>Ga0209668_10000940_pt1 | contig 12212 bp, 13 predicted proteins | sample FrelakmetPLP11PL_FD_187150 | JGI IMG/M metagenome (GOLD analysis project Ga0209668, IMG submission 187150) | Freshwater lake sediment microbial communities from the University of Notre Dame, USA, for methane emissions studies - PLP11 PL (SPAdes)... | ecosystem: Environmental > Aquatic >... | reverse complement strand
GAGGTAAAGCCTGGCCACATACCATTCGTTGTTTTGAGGCGAGAATGCCTTGTCGCTGCCATAATCACTTCCGCCGTTGAAGAGGTTATAGCGCAGTTTTGCGCCGGGAGCGTCGTCGGCATTTCCTGTGAAGGCGGCATAAGTGTCGGTGTTAAAATCCAGCGTGTCGGGCGTGATCAAATGGTAGAAGATGCCGTTGGTGAAATCCGAATTATTATAATCGGAGTTTTTCACTTTTGCTTCTGCGACGAGGCCGAAGTTTTCCGTCCTGTTGAATTTTCTTCTTATAAGCGTCTGGTCGCCGAAAGTCTCCCAGGTCGTCAAGGCTCCCCAGCTGTTGTTTCCTCCGCCAAGTTCCGCCTGCGAATTGGCAGGGTTGATTGAGACGGAGTTTGAAGCGGTTATGGCAAGGGGCCAAGTGCCGTTGTTGACGGCCCATTTCTTGCCGATAGTGTCGGTATCAAAATGATCAAAGAAATCAAAAGCTTTTGTCTCGTCGTTAAGTGAACTCACATCTTCACCGCCGCCATAAAAAGCGGACATGACCAGTTTTCCTCCGTTTTGCGAGGAAGCCGGTATTAACGCCGGGGCGACCCAAACGGATGTTTCTTTGGTCCCGCAGCCCGATTCCAAAGAGGAACTGATGAAACCCCCGTTTTCATCTTCGAAAAACAGATCTTTGCAATCCGGCCTGAATCCGGTGGCGGTATCAAGAACGATTTTTACGGGGTACCCGGGGAGAGGGAAGTCGTTGGGGTTGGTTACCGTGACGGTTGCCGTCTTGCCGCTTAGCTTTATGGCAGGCAGGGCTTTCTGGATATCAGCCGCCCGTTCGCGAGTTATAGTTTCGGGCAATACGGTCGCCGCGTCTTCCGTTTTTGTTGCGGTGATGTCGGGAGTCGCGGGGTTGTCTGTCCCTGCCGATTCGGACAAAATTTCCTTTATTGACGAAATTTGTTTGTCTACAGAAAAGTCCAGTTTTGGCGGATTGTTATATATCCAAATCGCTCCGGGAATGACAATAGGCAGTAGTGCAAGGATGATGGGCATGGCGCCCAATTTTATTTTTACCGCGGGATTGCCGCTTTCAGACAGGAATGACTGAAGAAAAGAAATGGCAAGCGGATAGCCGAAGATACCGATCATTAACCCCAGCACCAGCGATATCTGCAGTAATATCGCCAGTCCGGTGTAGGCGAAAACCAGGTTAAGAGTCAGGGGTATTGCGCAAAGCAAAAAGGAAAATGCTCCCAGAAAGAACAAGAATGCCAGGGTTTTGTCTTCAAGACTTGTCACGCTTTGTTTTAACGCTTCTTTTGCCGTTATCTCCGGCCTCGCCGTCAGGGCGGCGAAGGCAAGGGCGGCGCGCAATAACCGGAATATCGCGAAAAGAATGACCAATAAAGTTGCGGCTTCGAGGATGGTATCGGTGATTTTCAATATAAGCGGTCCGATAGGCGCTTCTCCTTCGGGATGTCCGGAACCGGAAAGCCTGAGGGGGAGATCGTCAGCGGAAATCAGTCCGCCGAATGTATGGTCTATATTTGGCGCCGGAGCCGGGATTACATTTTGCCAATTATGCGATGCGGCAAACATCAGGAATAACGGGACAGTAATCCAGATGCCTGAATATATGAATATCTTAAAAGCCAGATTGATTGCTTTGCCGGTATTTTTGAGGGTGGTGGAAAATGATTCGCTCACTTTTGCCGGTGAATCAATCAATGCGGAGGCGGCCTGATTTGAAACAGTCCCGTAAAATAACCAGCTTATGAGAGGGACGAGTATGGCCGGGATAAAAAATATTAATGCGAATATTGGTCCATGGCTTATGATTTGGGTCAAAACCAGAGGAACCCCGAGCAAATATACCGCCGCGACGATGGCCATGTTCAGGAAGGACAGGCCCAAAAATATCGCCCATTTTTTTTTGAATATGAACAGACTTTTTCTCACGATGCCGTTGAAATCCGCGGTTTCCGGTGCCGGAGGAGGAGGCGCAGAAGGGCTTGTTGATGCGGCGAAAAAACGCGAAAGCGTGTTTTGCTCCGTGGGCGGGTTGTTTTGCGCGGTATTTTCCATATAGTGCTTATTTATCAATCTGTATATTATAACATAGATTCAGGACCTGGTCTATTTTTTAATATTGATTAAGAGAATATTAACCGGGGGAGGTTAATAATGTTGGACGGGGGCATTTATATCTGGTAATGATGATATCCTGCTTTTTTAACAATAAAGATATGAATGAAAAAGAATGCGCGGCAGTATCGGCCCCCGCAGTTCCTGAACAATTTGATATGGGAAGGGTTCGTAACGAGCTTGTTCAGTTGGTTGAGCTTAATCATAGGGGCAAAAACACATCTCCGACTCATTTACGCGAGTTTATCGCCTGGAATCTGATGAGGGTGCCGGCAAAGGAAGTGCAGGATTTTATCGCGATGGTCAACCAGTGCGTGCCGGAATCGCTTTTTCAGAGGATGTTTTGGATGGATGTCGCGGCTACGATGAAAGAGGATGATAAGGTCACGACGGAAGAACGCCTTAAGGGCGGGGCGGCTTCATGCGAAACGATCCGGGAGGAAATCGGCGTGGCTTTCAGGAACGGCATTACTTCATGGGAGGCAAAATCCGGCATGAGTATGGGCTGAATTTTGTATTGTTGATTGATGCGAGAAAGGAAATTTTTACGCGTCTTCATTTTTTCACATGAGTTTCGATTGACGCTTTTGGACCCGGGTTCAATTCCCGGCATCTCCACCAAAATCTTATTTGAGTTCAAGCGGGATTTTGAAGGAGGATAATCTTGATATATCGTCAAAGATTATGGTTTTGACTCCCAGGCCTTTCAGTTGCTCCGAAATGGCGGCTTTTTCCAGTTTATATCCTGATATGGTCGCGGTGTTTTCCGAAATTTCCGAAAAATCCGCCAAAGAATCGGCAACGGATTTTGAGGCATCGTTTAGACCTTCGGTATAGGGATGAATATTATCATCGGGGAGTTTTATTCCGCCCAATAAGCGCGCTTCGAACTCTGCAATAATCGGCAATATACCTTTGAGCGTTTCCAATATTTGAGCGACATTGATTAATCTGGCGACAAGAATGCCCGTTTTATTCAGTCTTTCCGAAAAAGCCGCCTGCTCATCGGGGTTTATAGTCCCGTACGCATTGTCAAAAATCACTAAAATATTTCCGGGTTCATATCTGGCCCTAATGGTTGTTGCAATGGGTTTACCCCAGGATTTCTGTTCCGTGTTGAAGTCGTAACACAGTGATTTTAGCCCGAGGCTTGAGGGATTGATATTTGCAACATCGTAGGCGGCGACTCCTTCGGGGAAGGCGATTTCGTTACTCATAAAATGTGATGTGAAGTGTAAAGGGGGCTATGTTAGGCTGGGATAGGAATGCGTGTCAATGATATCGGGATTTTAGGCGAGCTATGGATGTTGCCGGCAGGCTAAGCTACTTGACAGAACGGATACTTAATTGATAGTATGCCAATCTATTCTTAATATTGTTTATGTTACGAAATAAATTTATTGAAATGGCCGGTGAATTTGATACTTTACAAGACAAGGCAATAAAGCAGAAGGCTCTGGATGTTTTTCATGGGGTGTCTGATAGGATTGAGGCGAGTACAGATATTAATGAGATTCGTACTATTTGGGAAAATGCCAGGCAGGAAATCAAGGATTTGTATTCGGGTTCCGAAAGTTTTGATCATGATTTTTCGAGATTTGGCTTGGCTTTATCAAGAATTCTTCTTAATCGGGCAAAAGAAATTGAGAACAATTCCAAATGAAAATTGATTTTGGCGGATGAATTCCGTGAGGCGTTGTTCCCATGACTTTGTTATGGCATTTCGCGATGCATGGATTGTGATATTATCCGTATGAACAATAATTTTCCGCATGGGATTTCCCGTTGAATTGTCTCCGGAAGTGTTGAATAAGGCCGAGTCGCTGGGGGTGCGCGCGGAGGATATCGCGGAATCTTTTGTGCGCGGCAGTGGAAAGGGAGGGCAGAAAATCAACAAGACTTCTTCTACGGTTTTGTTAAGGCACGCGCCGACAGGGATGGAGGTGCGGTGTCAGAAACATCGAGAGCAAAGCAAAAACAGGGCGTCGGCCTATAAGCTGTTGATATTGAAGATTGAGGAGAAGGTCAAGGGCGCCCAGTCGGAGCGGATGATGAAGGTTTTTAAGTTGAGAAAGCAGAAGATCAGAAGATCCAAAAGGGCCAAAGCGAAAATGATTGATTCAAAAAAGCGCCGCGGGGAAATTAAAGAAGGCCGCAGGAATTTTACCTAGGGTTTATTTTTCAGATACCCTTTTATATCCGCGTCTTTTGGGTTGGGCGGAAACGGGTCGGGGTAGTCGTCTTCGCCGGCGTTGTTGCCCATGATGTCGTTCTGCAGGGATTCAAGCATTTGGGATTTTGCGGCGTTGAATTCTTCCGCGGATGGCGGATTTTGTTGAGAGAGCATTGCTGTCAGTTGGCGGTGCGCTTTCAGGGATTTTTCGGAGCCGAGGATTTCCAGATCGGCGGCCGCCCGGGCGTATTCTTCAAATTTGGCATGGTCTATGGAGGATTTGGCGCCCGTTTGTTTGATGATGCCGGATAGGGCGTCCGAGAGGGCGGCTTTGCTTTCCGCGAGCGTTTCTGTTCGCCTGGTGTCCATTTCCTGCCGTCCCCGGTTTTGGATGCGTAAAATTTCTCCACGGTCGCGCGCCGTGCTGATAAGTGCGCTCGCGAGTACCCAAAGTATCGCGCCAAGAATTGCTCCCAATAAAGCCATTAATGCGACTTTAACCTGGTTTCCCAGAACCGGAGGCAGAATGGTTGCCTTGGCGTCATCCGGGTTGATGCAGTCAGGGGACGCGCCTCCTGTTGAGCTGGTTTCTTCCGTTGCCTGAGTGCCGACTTGCGTGTCTGAAGAACTCGCATCAAGGACGGGAAGAATCGGATCAGGCAGATTGAGGGTTTCCGTTGTTTCCTGCGTGGGTTTGGTGGTAGTCGTATTAGTTGAAGGGGTCGTGGTTGTAGCCGGTTCCTGGGTGGTAACGACCGGTTGAGCTTCTCGCGAGAATGGCTGTGGGGTGTCTGTGGTCGTTGTTGTTACCGGCGTCGCTGAAGGGTCCGCGGTTGTTGTAGAGACAGGCGCTAAAGGGGTGACAAGCGTGGTCACGGGTATTGTTTTCACCGGAGTGTCCGTTATTTTATCAACCGGCGTTGTAACCAATTGTTGAGCAAATGCCGCGTTGGCCGAAGCCAGGACTATAAATGTCGCGATAACCGCGCCGAATTTAAGTGTTTTTGTCATTCTTTTCTGAAGATATCAATATCTTTCCTGATTGCCATAATCAGATTATTGCGGTTTTCGGCATATGAAGGGTCAATCAGGTGTGAACCGGATTCATAAGCCTTTTCCGAGGCGGACATCAGAGAGGCCTTAAACAATTCTTTGGCTTGGCGAACCTCGTTGGAGGCGGCCAGATCCAGGCTTATTTCCGCCTGCGCCCAGTCTTTTTTGAATGAATCAAAATCTTTTGGGCTGAAAGATTCGAGCCCCGCCAGAGTTGTCAAAAAATCCCTGTAATTTTCGTGCTTGAGCGCGAATTCTTTTTCTCTTCTGGTTTTTGCCGCGATGTAATCTTCCCGCCTGTCTTCACGGCGGACATCCATCCAGCGCATGAAGTATGTTGCCAGGATGGTGATGAAACTGCCGGCAAGTAACCCCGCAACGCCGATAATGGCGGCCAGGATGTTGGGGTCAGCAGGCAGTGCGCCGGAATCAGCGGTTGCGGCAGAGCTTGTATTGCCGTAACTCATCGCTCCAGGAGGCAGGTCGGTCGGCTGGGATGGAAATGGGACGACTGCCCGTGCAATCAGAACGCCATAAAACAGGACGATTACCGTTGCGCAGAAAATCGCGACGGTTGTCGTGGTGATTGAGGGCCGCAATGTCGCGGTTCGCGCGAATTGTCTTTGATTTTTCATAGTATGCATCGTTTATATACTTTGGCCGGCCGGGTTCGTTACATTTTTTATTTGGCTTTTGCGTAGAGATCCATGATTTCCTGTCTGGCGGACTGAATCTGCTTTGAGATGCCGTTTAATTGGCCGGAGAACACCTCAATATTTTTTCGCATGTTTTGGATTTGTTCTTCAATTGCGGCCGATGCCTGAGCGGTCATTTCACTGCTTTTGCTCTTGAGTTCATCTATGTTGGTGAGAAGGTCCCTGATCTGTTGAAAGACTTTTTTGGCGTTTTCCAGATATTTTATTGTGTCCTGGGCGAACTGCTTTGTTTTTTCCGGGATTTGGAGCTCGTTGATGCGCTGAAGGGCCTGGCTGATGGTATTTTCGGCCTGGGCGATATAGTCTTCAATTTCCGCGCCCGATGTGCCTCCGGAGCTTACTTTTTGGCTTATACTAGACACTTCTTTGCCTACCGTATCCTGGATGGCCAGCAATTCCTTTTCTTCTGCGGATGGCTGGTTGATGACGATTACGCAGGCGGAAAGAAGGGTGGCAAAGGCGAAAATACCCAAAAAGAGGGTAATGGCTCGCAGAAAGTGTTTTTTTGTCATATTTTGGTCGTTAAATCCTGTAATTGGCCTCGCTGATGTTATCAAAAACGGCGACTTTAGTCCATTCAAGGCCGATTTGTGTAATATACGGCCATTCTCTGCATTTAATCTGATAGGGTAATGATATTGACAATTTGCTAAAATCAGGCATAATAATCGCCATACTTTTTCTACGGAGATATTGTGCTTGAACAAGATAGAAAACTAGTGGAGGAGGCAAAGCGGGATCCCCAAAAATTCGCGGCTCTGTACGACATGTATTTTGACAGGATTTACAGGTATGTGTACCGCAGATGCAGTGACAAGGATACCGTCCACGATCTTGTAAGCCAGACATTCTATGATGCCTTTGCACATCTGAAAAATTATGAGTGGAGAGGTTTTGCGTTTTCTTGTTGGCTTTACAAAATCGCCCATAACAATGTGCTGAAGTGGTACCGGGAGCAGGGCAAAATGCAGATGGTTGATCTGGATGAAGGAGCAAATATGGCCGATCTGCGGGTTAACACCGTAAAGGAGGCAATCGATAACGAAAGTAAAACTGAAATTCAGGAAATCCTTGCAAAACTTGAGCCGGAAGAAAGGGAAATCATCAGACTTAAATTTTTTGAAGAGGTCTCAAACATTGAAATTTCGGAAATCATGGGGTTGAGCGCCAACCACATCGGGGTGAAAGTGTTCAGGGCGTTGAAAAAGGTCAAACAATTACTAAGTCAAAACTGAATATTATATGGCCAGACCAGCAAGCAGATATTTTGTGCCGGTGATAAGGAAGATCTCGGAAATGAAAAAAGCCGAGAACATCCGGATTGACCAGCAGTTCAAGGCCGATTTGCGCGGACAATTGATGATACGCGCGGGGCTTGGTGAAGCGGGCGTGAAGGATTCAATTCGCGAGGACGGCGTTGAAACAACGAACGGTTTTATGGGGTTTTTACGCAAATGGAAGTTTCAGATGGCGCTTGCGCCTGTTGCTTTTTTGCTGGTGTTTGTTGCAGTCCAGTCTTTGAAAATGCCGGTGAAAATGGAAAGCGAGACGGTCGTGCCGGTTGCGGGGAATACGCAAAGCGCGGATGTCGGCAAGGTTGCCGAGACGGCGCAAACCGCTGTTGAAACGCAGGTTATTGGGGATGTGGCGGCGGTCGGGGAGGTGCCGCAGGATGTCGGGGCGGCGGCTAATGCGCCGGTTGCGGATGAACCCGCTTTATTTACGATACCGGTAGAGTTACAAAATATTGCGGATACTGAAGTTACCAATGAAGATGTTAATGCTGGGGCTTTGCCGGAGCCCGTTGCGCCGGACAGCGGATTGGCGGGTGGTGAATCCGCGGAGCCAGCAAAGGTCAGTCGGACGGTGCAGGGTGTGCCGACGGTGGCGGAGCGGGCGGTAACTGATTTGCAGATTGTTTCTCAACCTGTCCTATATAAGGTGCCCGTCGTTAAGACGCCTGTGGCAGGCGTGACCGGGGGGAACGCGCCGGGGGTGGGCGGGTCAGCAACGGGGTTGGCCAAAAAGCCGGGTGTTGCGGCGGGGGATGTACCCGCGGAATTGCTTGAACAAAGTGTTAATAGCGGGGTATCCGCGAGTGATGTCAACACCGGGCACGGGGAGGCGGAGCCTGTTGTTGAGTTACCGCAACAGCTGGATGCAGCGCAAATCGTTGTTCCGACTTCAAAAGTCGAAATCGAGCAGATCGCGCCGAAAGTAAATCTTATGGAAATCTATACGCCAAAATATGAACTTATTGAAACGCCTGAACAGTCTGCGGCGGAGGTCTATTATGATTTTTCTTTTGGCGGAGATAAAGAGAGTCTGGAAAATGATCTTTTGAAAAACCTGATGAAGGACGGCGGGTACACTTATGCTTCCGTTTCCGAAGCGGATGACGGGGTCGTGATGATTGAATTAAGCGCCGGCGACGGGTCTCTTACAAAAAAAATGTTCAGGCAGAACGCGCGGACGCACGCATGGGATGAGGTCGTTTATGTGCAGAATTATTATTTTGACGAAGGCCTGCAATATGAGCGGGTGAATCTTTCTTCGCCTTCATATGTCCCGCCGTTTGGAGACGGATTCCATGATCCCTATTATTACCGCGACGGGAATTAATATTTGCGGGAAGAAAAGGCTGTTTACGAAAAGCGAGTGGCAAAAAAGAGAGATGAGTCCGGTAAAGAGTCCGAGTGAAATTCCCCGTCCGAACGGGGTGAGTTTTTTATCGCGCCAGTTTATGAAGGCGGCGGAGACGACAGAATAGTAGAACCATAGGAATGGGGCCAGGCCGATGACGCCCGTGGCGGCCAGTACCGTTAACAGGCTGGAGTCGGAGCCGCTGGCGGAGTGGATCTTGGGGTCGCTGACGAAACCTTCGTTGTAGTTTACATAGCGGAGAGTGTTGTATCCCGAGCCGAGCAAAGGTCTTTTTGAAATCAGTTCAATGGTTTGCTCCCATGACTTTATGCGGAGTCTTGCCGTAGCGTCCGGGTTTGCGGAGGTGTTGAAGATGAAAGACGAGATGCTGTATCCGAGGTCGGTGACGCGCTGTTCAGCCCGTGGGGAAAGGCCGATGGCGAGGATGAAAATGACCAGAAAGGCGATCAGGAGGCGGCGTGATTTTAAGATGCCGAGGACGGTTATTCCTGCGCCCGCGGCCAGGTAGGCGGAGCGCGAATAGGTCAGGAAGAGGGCGGTCATGAGGATGGCGGCGGTTAGGTATAGCGTGGCTTTGGTTGAGAGTTTTTTTGTATAGGCGGTTACTCCCAAAATCACGCAGGTGATGAAGGCCATGAATCCGCCGATGAAATTCGGGTCAAGCCAGGTGGAGACCAGACGGTTGATGTGCGGATCCCAGCCGAATTCTTCCAGTTTGCCCATATCGGGATAAACGGCGAGCTGGATGAAGCCCGCCACTGCAATTAATAGCGCCGCGGCGATGGCGGCGTTGAAGAGGCGGGTTGCCTGTTTTTCCGTTTTGAGGATGTCTGAAACGGCGAGGTAAATCAGCGCGTAAGACGCGAATCGGATCAGGTAAAAAGATCCGGAGATTACTTCTGACGGTTTCAAAAAGATGAAAGCCTGGAGCAGAGAAAGTCCCGCGATGAGGCAGAAAATGACAAGCGGCTTGAGGTGGCGGCTTTGCGCAACCGACCTCAAAGGTCGGTTGACGGGTTGGGGCGAGAGTGTGCTTATTGAGTCTTGCGGGGCGATGATTTTTTTTGCCAGCCAGACGGCAATGAAGAAGGGGATTAGCAGGTCGGTCGGGAGGATGCCGTTTTCCGGGCCGAGAGGGAGCCGCGCGAGTTCGCCGGCTATCGGCATGAAGATGAAAAGATATAGCGCGAATCTTTCGTGGCGGGCAAGTAAAATGGCGAGGATGATTGCGGTTCCCCAGACGAAGGCGTCTTCCGGGCGCGCGGCGATGTTCCAGGCGGCGAAAAGCGAGGTAAGAATTGCGGGGATCCAGAATGTCGCGCGGATAAAGAGCGGGCGCAGGTTTTTGTTGAACGGGGCGCGGCCGGATAGACGGGTGCTTGCGCTTTTTGAGTCGGCTTTTTTTGACTGAATGTCCAGGTTGATGTAGGTTAGGTTGCTGTGGGTCTATTATACTTTGATATATGCAAAAACCATTGTCAACATCGGGTGTTGACCGAGGGCACCGACACCGGGCACCCGAAGGTGACCGGCGTAATGGCGAAGGTGTGCCCATTCGACTTTTGAAGTCGGGGCGACTTCAAAAGTCGGTGTTGATCGGTACGAGCAATCCGGGTAAACACGGTGAGATCATGGAGGTGCTGGGCGGTTTGCCGGTAGCGTTTCTTCGGCCGTCCGACTTGGGGCTCAACGGTGACATTGATGAAAACGGCGAAACTTATGAAGAAAACGCGGAAATCAAAGCCAGGCATTTTTATTCGCAGTGCGGGTTTTTGACGCTGGCGGAAGATTCCGGAATAATCGTTGACGCGTTGGCGGGAGAGCTTGGGGTTAAAACAAGGCGTTGGGGGGCGGGAGGGGATGCTTCCGATGAAGAATGGATTAAGCATTTTCTTGAGGTGATGCGGAATGTTCCCGCACATAAAAGAACGGCCAGGTTTGTCTGTTGCGCCGCGGTGATTGGGGGCGTCGGGCCCGAAGGCGCGGAAGGCGATGGTGCCGGGAGCGTCGCGGGGTCGTCTTTTCAAAATGAAGTGCGATTTTTTCGCGGGGAGACCGAGGGGATCATTACAAACGATCTGGAAGTTCCCATAATCCCGGGGATTCCTTTAAGTTCATGTTTCAGGCCAGTTGGTTTCGATCGGGTTTATGCCGCCCTTTCCGTGGGAGAGAAGAACGGAATCAGCCACAGGGGCAAGGCGATGCGAGCGGCGAAAGATTATCTGGAGCAAAAAATATCCGCCAAGATAAATTAGCGCGCCCGCGAGAATGGTCAGAATCAGGCTTTCGCTTGAAACAAAGGGTAAAAGTATGGACATTACCGCTACGGCAAGCAGCGCCTGCCAGGTGTTTTTTAACAGTCTGATTTTTACGATTTTGCGGGTCAGCATGTATAACCCGGCCAGGACGACAAGTTCCGCCAGTACCGTGGTCAGCGCCGCCCCGATGATTCCGTAAAGCGGGATCATGAAGATGTTGGTGACGGTGTTGGCCAGCGCTCCGAAGAAGAAAATCTTTACGGCGGTTTTCTGTTTTTTGGCGGCGTAGAGCAGATTGGTCATGGCCGAACTCAAGAAAAATATGACGCAATTCCAGACAAGGATCCGGAAAGCCGGAACCCCCGGCAGGTAATCGGCTCCAAAAATATATGAGATTATCCGTTCGCCAAGTATCATTCCTCCCGCCGCAATCGGCACACTCCAGAAGAAAATGCTTTTCATGGAATTGTTGAAAATGCGTTCCAGGGCGCCGTCTTTTTTGCCGAACGCGCCAATCAGCGAAGGCAGGTAGGCCTGGTTTATCAGCGTGGCGAGGATGAAAATCGTTCCGGTGATTTTGTAGCTGACCTGATAAAGCCCCACTTCGTGTTCGCCTTTTACTATTGAGATAATGATGGTGTCCAGCGAGTTGTAGATGAAGATAAAGGCGCCGGAAAGGGTTATCGGCCAGCCCTCCGCGATTATTTTTTTCCAGGCGGGGAAGTCGGTATGCCAGCCGACGCGCGCGAAATATTTTGAAATCAGCACAATTGATCCAGCGATGGCGACCGTTGCGCCCGCGATATACGCGTACATAAGCGCGTGGACCGGCGCGCGTTGCATGGCCAGGAATATGCCGATGCCAAAAATCACAGAGAATTTAAGAATTTTTGTTGCGGCGGTGAAGTGCATTTTCTGCCGTGAATCAAAGCAGTTCCAGAGGAATGTCTCTATCGAATACAGGCTGAAATACAGCCCCGCCAGCACGAGCGCAAGGAATGTTTCCGTTTCTTTTTGAAGGGCGGCGGCAAAAATCACCATTGCGATGAATCCGGCCAGGCTCAAGAGCACGCGAAGCGGCAGGAATACCCGTAATTCTTTGCGCATGGTGTCCGGAATGTGGAATTCTTTTGTTGCGCCGAATTGCTCCGTGCCTTTGGCGTTGGCGGTGTCCGCTCCGGAAACTCTCTGCATGAAAACCGTCCC